>Ga0209517_10003972_pt1 | contig 19732 bp, 18 predicted proteins | sample PeaSoiMetSII2010_FD_187695 | JGI IMG/M metagenome (GOLD analysis project Ga0209517, IMG submission 187695) | Peat soil microbial communities from Weissenstadt, Germany - SII-2010 (SPAdes) (version 2) | ecosystem: Environmental > Terrestrial > Soil > Wetlands > Peat | place: Germany...
CGCGCGGGCATCAGGAGGCCGGATAAACGCCCCACCCGTAGATGCGCATCAAAAAAAACGCCACCCAAACTGGGCTCCAGCAGATCACCCTCGATAGCTCCCCATCACATCCTCAAGCCTCGACCCCGTCATCAATTCAGCTCCCACAGAGCGTTGGCGCTGGCGACCTTCGTCGCACCGCAAGCTGCCCGGAAGCAGCCGGACGCGCTTCTGCCGGGTGCTCTGGAATCCGCCGGCAACAACCGTCCCTTTGTCAATCGTCCCCCGACTGCCCCGACTGCCCCAATAACACCCTGAATCCGCCCCGGCCAAAAAACACGATGACAGCGGAAGAAACTATTTTTTCAACCCCCCTTTCCGCTGATTCTAAAGCCGCTTACTCCCACCCGCACAGCACCGCGCGACCTTGTCGCCGCGAGTCTGTCTGGTAGATTTAGATCAGGGAGAGATTTAGTGCCGCGAGCGGCGCGGGCAGCTTGAACCGAACCGGGGAGCATCACCACCGCCCGCTCCCGGCCGCTTTTCGGGGGACGAACCTGAACTGTGACGATTCCGGCCGTCGAAACGGCGCACCTCGTCTGGTTTCTTTTCTCGACGGCAGAGAAAACGCGGCTCGATCCGCCGGGATAACGGGAAAATTCCTCAATCTTGAGGCATTTTCTCTAGTAAGTCGTTGATTCTAAATTGAACCGACCGCTCTTGTGGAGCGGCTTTTCCTTTTTGGGGACATTGATGGAACCGATCAAGACGACCGTCGCCGCCTTCGACCTGAGAATCGGACTAAGGCGTAATCAAGCTTTGACCCCCGGCCCCTGGCCCCTTCCCCCGGAGACGCATATTGTAAAAACGACCCTCCAGATGCGTCTCCCGATTTCGACCCACCTCCGCAATCCACAGAAACAGAGGAGGTTACAACGCCGTGAAAAATAAAATGACACACCAGAAAAAGATGCGTCACCCCGGCCTCTGGCCCCTGGCCCCTTCCCCGGGGGGCGCAGATTGTAAAAACGACCCTCCATTTGCGCCCCCCGATTCCGATCCCTCTCCGCAACCCACAGAAACAAAGAAACTTAAAATGCCGCAAATGAAAACTCGACACACCCGAAAATCTGCGCCCCCTGCACCCCCGGCCCCCGGCCCCGCGGGCCCCGCGTTGACAACCCTTCCCCGCCATCCGTATGATGAAATTTCACAAAGGATTCCGTTTCGGCGCCTTGTCCCTGAAACGTCCTATGTGCGCCCAGATGCTACAAACCGAGTCTTTCTGGACTGGAACACTGCAATATGATCAAAGTTGAAGGTCTAACCAAGCGATACGCGCGTACGCTCGCGGTGGACAATATTTCCTTCGAAGTCGAAAAGGGCCAGATCGTGGGTTTTCTGGGCCCCAACGGCGCGGGAAAGACCACCACCATGCGCGTCCTTACATGCTTCCTGCCGCCCACTTCGGGCAAGGTCAACGTGGCCGGGTTCGATGTGCTGGAGAACCCCCTCGAGGTCAAGAAGCGCATCGGCTACCTGCCGGAAACACCGCCGCTTTACCCCGAGATGGAAGTCGTCGAATACCTCACGTTCGTCGGCAAGCTTAAGGGCATTTCCACCGGCGACATCAACCGCCGCGTGGACGAAGTCATGGGCCGCTGCGCCATCGGAGACGTGCGGGACAAGCTGATCGGCAAACTCTCCAAAGGCTATCGCCAGCGCGTGGGCCTGGCGCAGGCCATCATCCACAATCCCGATGTCCTGATCCTCGACGAGCCCACCTCCGGGCTCGACCCCAAGCAGATCATTGAGATTCGCGAACTGCTGAAATCGCTGGCGGGCGATCACACCATCATCCTGAGCACCCACATCCTGTCGGAAGTGGAGCATTCCTGCGAGCGCGTCATCATCATCAGCCAGGGCCGGCTGGTGGCCATCGATTCGGTGGCCAACCTCACCAACCGCCTCCGCGGCTCCGAATCCGTGGCCCTCGAAGTGGAGGCTGCCGACGGCCACCCCAATCCCACCGAGGTCCAGCAGCGCCTGGAGCAGGTCGCGGGCGTCAGCCGGGTGGTGATGAAGGATTCCAAGAACGGAAGGCTCTCGTTCGAAGTGGAGAGCCTGCAGGGCCGTCACATCCGCGCCGATCTGGCCCGCTCCGTGGTCAACGCCGGTTGGAGCCTGAACGAATTGCGCGCGCTCGGCCTCAGCCTGGAAGCCATCTTCCTGCAGCTTACGGGCTCCGAGCAGAAAGACGAGCAGAAAGACGAGCCAAAGGAACAAAAAGACAACCAAGGAGACAAGCAGTGAAGAACGTACTTCTCATCTGCCGAAAAGAACTCAAGAGCTATTTCGCGTCGCCCATCGCCTACCTGCTGATGGCGTTTTTTGCCTTGATATTCGGGTTCGGCTTCTACACGGCGGCGCGCGATTTTGTGCGGTTCAGCTTTCAGGCCTCCATGATGGGCCAGTCGCAGCCCATGAGCGTCAACGAGCAGATCATCCGCCCGCTGGTGGGGTTTGCGAGCACCGTGGCGCTGTTCCTGGTCCCCATGATCACCATGCGCCTGTTCGCCGAGGAGAAGCGCACCGGCACCATCGAATTGCTGCTCACCTCCCCGATCGACGACATCGAGATCATTCTCGGCAAGTGGCTGGGCGCCATGCTGCTCTACCTGTGCGTGTTGGGAATGTCCGCGCTCAACTTCGCGATGCTGTTCCTGTGGGGCACGCCGGACCTGAAACCGGTCCTGGTGGCCTACCTCGGACTGATTCTGCAAGGCGGCGTCCTGCTGGCGGTGGGGGAGTTCATCTCCACCACCACGCGCAACCAGATCATCGCCGGCGGCGTCACATTTTTTGTATGTCTTCTGCTGTGGCTCCTGAGCTGGTTCACCGCGTTTGACAGCGGCGCAACCGCCAGCGTGGTGTCGTACCTCTCGATTGTCACCCACTTCGAAAACTTCGGGAAGGGCGTACTCGATTTGAAAGACGTTGTTTTCTACCTGTCCATGATCTTCTTCGCCTTGTTCATCACCGGGCGATCCATGGAATCGCTGCGCTGGCGGTCTTAAAAGGAAATGCTGAGGTCCTAACCTTATGAATACTTCCTGGCTCCAGACAAGACAAACCAAGTACACCGCGTATGCCAGCGTGTACATCATCGTGATCGTCGCCGTTCTGGGCGCGGTGAATTTCCTCGCCAACCGCTACGACAAGTCGCTCGATACCACCGCCAACAAGCAGTTCAGCCTGGCCGACCAGACTATCAAGGTGGTCAAGGGGCTGAAGAACGACGTGCGCATCACCTACTTCGACGAGCAGACGCGCTTTCCGGCCGCCAAGGATCTGCTAGACCGCTACTCGTCCCTTTCCCCCAAGCTGCACGTCGATTACATCGACCCGGTCAAGAAACCGCAGCAGGCCAAGGCCGCCGGCTTCCGCCGCGACGTCACCATCCTGGTGGATAACGGCGCGCGCAAAGAGGAAGCCAAGACCCTGAGCGAAGAGGAAGTCACCGGAGCCCTCATCCGCTCGCTGAAATCGGGCGAGCGCAACGCCTGCTTTCTGAAGGGCAGCGGGGAGCACAGCATCGATGACTCCGACCGCAGCGGATACACGGCCGCCAAGGAAGCGCTCGAACGCAACAATTACAAGACTAAGACCATCTCCCTGCTGCAATCCGCGCCCGCTGCCGGCGCCGCCCCGCCCGCGGCCGGCGCGCCGCCTCCCCCCGGCAAGTTCGAAGTTCCCAAGGACTGCACCGTGCTGGTGGTGGCCGGCCCGCAGCACGATTATGTCCAGCCGGAAACGGACGCCATCAAAGAGCACGTCGAAGGCGGCGGCCACGCGCTGATCCTCCTCGATCCGCCGATCAACATGGGACGCAGCCCCATCGACGATAACACCACGCTGGAGACTGTGCTGGCAAGTTGGGGCGTCTCCGTCGACAAGGACTTGGTTCTCGATACCAGCGGCATCGGCCAGGTTTTCGGTCTCGGTCCGGAAGTGCCCCTGGTGGCCAGTTACGAATCGCACGCCATCGTCAACCAGATGAAGGATGTGGCCACGGCGTTCCCGCTCTCCCGCTCCCTGGACGTGAAGAACGGAGACAAGACCTCGGTGTCCAAACTCTTCACCACCAGTGACAACAGCGTCGCCACTACGGACCTGAGCTCCGGCACCATAAGGCTGGATCCCAAGAAGGACAAGAAAGGGCCGCTCGCTCTGGCCGCTGCCGGCACCTACAACGGCACCACGCCCGGCCGATTCGTGGTGGTCGGCGGCTCTTTGTGGCTGGGCAACAACTTCATCCGGTTTAACGGCAACCGCGATCTGTTCCTCAACATGATCAACTGGCTGACCTCGGATGAAGACCTCATCTCCATTCGTCCCAAAGCGCCGGAAGACCGCCCGCTGAATATCAGCCCGCAAAAAGTCAACATGTTGTTCTGGCTGAGCGTCGTCATCTTCCCGTTGGGGGTGGTGGCCTTCGGCATGGCCACCTGGTGGAAGAGGAGGTAGTCCATGAAGCCGACGGGGCTGTTGATCGCCGTCGTTGTTTTGGCTGTACTGGGCGGTGTGGTCTGGTGGTCGAACAAGAAGCAGGAGGCGGCCTCCAAGTCGCCCACCGATGCCAACACCAAGCTGCTTTCCATCCCGGACGACCAGTTCCAGCAGATCCGCGTAAAAAAGCTGACCGCCGAAGTGATCGACCTGCGCCGCGACAACGGCAAGTGGCAGATGACGCAACCGAAGCAACTACGGGCCGATCAGGACACCGTCGGTTCGATGGTCTCCAACCTCGCCTCGCTGAATGCCGACAAACTGATCGAAGACAAGGCCACCGACCTGAAGCCGTACGGGCTCGGCGATCCCACGCTGGACATCCTGGTCACCAGGAAGGACGGCAAGACGGACGAGCTGCTGATTGGCGACGATACGCCCACCGGTTCCGGGGCCTACGCCAAGCTGGCCGGCGATGCGCGGGTCTTCACCATCGGCAGCTTTGTCAAGTCCAGTCTCGATAAGACCCCCGACGACCTGCGCGATAAGCGCCTGCTCACCTTCGATTCCGACAAGCTCACGCGCCTGGAGCTACAGGCTAAGGGTCCGGCCTTCGAGTTCGGCAAGAACAGCTCGAACGAGTGGCAGATCCTCAAACCTCGTCCCCTGCGCGCCGATGGCTCGCAGGTGGACACCCTGGTCTCGAAGCTGAAGGATGCCAAGATGGATCCTCCCAAGCTCGATCCGGAAAACGCCAGGAAATTCGCCGCCGGCGCCAAAGTGGCCACCGCGACGGTTACCGATTCCAACGGCAACCAGACCCTGGAAGTGCGCAAAGATAAGGACGACTATTACGCCAAGAGTTCCGCCGTGGAAGGCGTGTACAAGGTGCCTTCCGATCTCGGCCAGGCCCTCGACAAACAAGTGGACGATTTCCGCAACAAGAAGCTCTTCGATTTCGGCTTCAGCGACCCGACCAGGCTCGATATCAAGGGCGTGCAGTATACCAAGAGCGGCGACAAGTGGATGTCTGGGCCCAAGACCATGGACAACATCAGTGTCCAGAACCTGATCGACAAGCTCCGCGACGCCGCCGCAACGAAGTTCGCCGAAACGGGGGGCGGCAACCCTGTTTTCGACGCCACGGTGACGTCCAACGACGGCAAGCGCGTCGAGAAAGTCGCCATCCGGCAGCAAGGCGCCCAGTATTTCGCGCAACGCGAGAACGAGCCGAGCATCTATGTATTAGATGGGCCGTCCGTGACTGGATTGCAGACGGCAGCATCGGACGTGAAGCCTGAAGCGCCGCCGGCAGCCAAGAAGAAGTAGGGTTTGGTGGGGCGGACCCCCTGGTCCGCAGCCGGCCCCCTGGCCGGCTCCTGACTAGCATGAACGGTCTTCTCACCGACCTGTACGAGCTGACGATGGCGGCCGGATTCTTCGAATCCGGCAAGGCCGATGAGATCGCCACTTTCGAATTCGCCGTCCGGCGCCTGCCCGCCAACCGCAATTTCATCCTGGCCGCGGGCCTGCCGCAAGTGGTCGATTACCTCCTCAACCTCAGCTTTACCCAAGAGGAGATCGACTACCTCCGCGGCCTCGCGCAGTTCCGCCTGGCGCCGCCGGGATTCTTCGAGTTCCTCCGCGCCTTCCGCTTCACGGGCGATCTGTTCGCCGTCCCCGAAGGTACCCCGCTGTTCGCCGGCGAGCCCGTGCTAACCATCCGCGCGCCGATCGTCCAGGCGCAGATTCCGGAGACGTACGTCCTTTCGGCCATCGCGTTTCAGACTTCCATCGCCAGCAAGGCCGTGCGTTCGGTGGAAGCCGCCGGCGGCCGCGCGGTGGTGGAGTTCGGGACGCGCCGGGCCCACACCCCGGAAGCCGGCGTGCTCGGCGCTCGCGCCGCCTATATCGGCGGCTGTTCCGGCACCAGTAACACCCTGGCGGGTTTCCGCTTTGGCATTCCGGTGATGGGGACGTCGGCGCATTCCTGGGTGATGTCGTTTCCCTGCGAAATGGAAGCTTTCCGGCGGCTCCAGCGGGTGCTCGGCGATGCCACGGTCCAGCTTCTCGATACCTACGACACGCTCGAGGGCGCGCGCCACGCGGCCAAACTCGGCGGTCCGCTGTGGGGCGTGCGGATCGATAGCGGCGACTTCCTGTCGCTCTCCCGGCAGGTTCGCGCCATCCTCGACGAGGCTGGCCTGCGCGACGCCAAAATCATGGCCAGCGGCGACCTCGACGAATACCGCATCCGCGAGCTGGTCCAGGCTGCCGCGCCCATCGATGCTTTCGGCGTCGGTACCCAGCTCTCCACTTCCGCCGACGCTCCCGCATTGAGCGCCACCTACAAGCTGGTCGTGCTGGACATCGGCGGCATCAAGCGTTTCACCGCCAAGTACAGCGAGGACAAAATCTCGATTCCGGGCGCCAAGCAGATCTTCCGCGACGCCGCGCGCGACGTGGTCGCGCGGTCGGGCGAGTGCGGTAAAGGCGAGGCCCTGCTGAAACCGGTGATGCTGGGCGGGCGCCTGATCGAGCCCTTGCCGTCCATCGAGCAGGCCCGGCAGCGCGCCGCCGAATCGGTCGCGAAACTTCCGCCGGCTCTGCGACAATTGGAAGTGGGGGAGCCGTGGCCGATCGTCTACAGCCGCGAACTGCGCGAGCTGATCGATCGCACGCGCCATAATCTGGCCGGATGAAAACAGCCTTCTTCGACGTCGATTCGCAACTCGATTTCCTCTATCCCGCGGGCGCTTTGTACGTGCCTGGGGCCGAGCGCATCGTGCCCGCTATCGCCCATCTCAACCGCTTCGCCGCGGCGCACGGCATCCCCGTGGTCTCGACTACCGACGCGCACACCGAAAACGATCCCGAGTTTGCGATCTGGCCGCACCACTGCGTGGCCGGAACGTGGGGACAGCGCAAGGCGGAGACAACCCTGCTGGAGAAGCGGGTCGTCATTCCCAATCGCGATTGCGGCCTGACCATCGAGGGCGCGCAGCAGATCGTCGTGGAGAAGCAGACCGTGGATGCTTTTCTCGCCCGCAATCTGGCCGGCATCATCGAACGCCTGACATGCGATCGCTGCGTGGTTTATGGCGTCGTGACGGAGATCTGCGTGTTGTACGCGGTGCGCGGGCTGTTGAAGGCCGGGCGGCAGGTCGTGGTCGTGACCGATGCCGTGGAGACCTTGAAGGCCGAGGATTCGGCGCGCGCCCTGGAGGAGATGCGCTCGGGCGGCGCGATGCTGGCTCGGGTGTCGGAGATCTGCGCGGGAGGCGGACCTCGCTTTCCGGCCGGTTAATGGTGTCGAGGCATGCTCCCCATGGGAGCCGCGAGCCCGTCCATCAATCCAAAGCCCCGAATCGCCAGCGCGCTCTGCCAAGCATTGGCCAGCGACTGGACGTAATCGGCTTCCAACTGGAATAGCGTTCGTTGCGCGATCAGCACCTGCGGATAGGCGCCCGCCATGTTCTGGTAATTTGCCTGGTAAAGTTTGTAGGCCTGTTCCGCGCGCGGCAGCATCTCGGTCTTGTACTGTTGAATGCTTACGCGGGCGGCGTCGTAATCGCGAAACAGACTCGCCAAGTCGCGTTGCAGTTGCAGCTTCAAGCGGGCCAGCTCCTGCTTCGCGCTCTCCACTTCGTCCTTTGCCGCGGCGATGCCGCCCTGATTGCGATTGAAGATCGGCAATTCGACGCCAACCTGGGCGCCCGCCTGCACTCCGGTGATGCGTCCCGGACGGGCCAACGGTTCGTAGCTCTGAACGACAGTACCGGTGACCTGCAGATCAGGAATGGGCGCTTTTCGCGCGTAAACCAACGAGGCTTCGGCCCGCTCGACCGCTTGCTGGGCGAGCTTGACCTCGGGACTCTGGCTCAGGGTTGTGGCGACCCATTCCTCGTAGTTGAGGTCCGGGAGAGCCTCGAGGTCGCCTTGCAAACGCGAAGGCGGCAGACCCGGCTTCCCGGCCACGGCGGCCAGCATTCTCCAGGAGGCCAGTAGGAATTGCTGAGCAATCCGGAGGCTCATGGCGGCCTGTTGCTGCTCCACTTCGGCTTGCAGAATGTCCGGACGGTCGGCCTGGCCGATGTTACCGAGCTGATGGGACGTTTGCGCCGAGTCCGCGGCCAGCTTTGCCAGGTTCTGCCTGACATCCACCAGTCTCTGCGCGGCGAGTACCTGATAGAAGAACGCCCGGACATTATTCAGGATGCGCACGCGCTGGGCTTGCGCGCTGGTCTCGACTTCGCCGGCTTCGAGCTCCGCCACGCGGCGCGCAGCGTGGAGCTTGCCTCCCAGCACGATGGTCTGGCTGAGGAAGCCGCCCTGCTTGCCGCCTCCGATGTAGCCGCCGCGAATTTCATCCCCGTAGTAGCCGGCGGTGGGATTGGGGTACAGACCCGCCTGCCTGGCCAGCCCCGACGCCACGCGCTGGTTCGCCTGCACCTGGGCCAAGGTCGGATTGCTCGCTACCGCCATTTGCTCCAGGTCTTCCAGGCGCAGCCCGCTCTCCGATGCCGGAGGTGCAGCCGCGGCGATAGGCGGAACCACCTGCACGTCGTACAGGGTAAAATCGGCTTCGTAGACTTTGGCGGCGATCAGGTCTCCCACCTTCACGCGGGTCAGCACCTCTTCCTTGTCGACGGCGTATCCCATGGTCATCCCGCCCATCCAGCCTTCGATGGGTTCGTTGGTGACGGTGATCCGCTTCGTGGTGGTGTTGACTTCGACGACCTTGCCTCGAAAGTCGTACGCCTTCTTTCCGCCGGGTTGCGCGTGAAGCGAGAGGATGCACAGCGTGGCAAGTGCGAGTCGAGTGTTCATACGAGCCGCTCCCGCTGTTGCGCTTTGAGGTCCATGATCTTCTGGTATTGCGCAGCCGGCAGGACCCGAACCAGCGTCATCATGCCGCCGGCATATCCGCTCCAGCCCGCCGGCAAGCCGTAGGTCTCGGGCTTGTCGAGCTCCTTGTCCATGGCCATCATGGGACCTTCCATATAAGCGTCTTGCGGAAAGAGCGGGACCTTGCTTCCTTCAAGGCCCGGGCCGAGCCGCGTCATGGGACCCACGTTGGACACAATCTGGTTCATCATGTGGTGAGGCAGATGGCAGTGGAACATCCACTCGCCGGGGCGGTCGGCGACAAACTCGATGTCGCGGGCCTGCGCGACTCCTACCAACACGGTGTTGCCCCGCTGCCAGAGTGACTCGGGCTGCCGCGCGCCTTCCCGTCCGGTTTCCCAGAAGGTGAATCCGTGCAGATGGATGGGGTGGTGGTCCATGCCCAGGTTGATGATCCGGATGCGAACGCGTTCCCCCTGCCGGATGATCAGCGGCGTGGCTGCCGGGCCGGCCTTGCCGTTGAACGTCAGCCAGTTGAACTCCATTTTCATGCTGTTGGGGATGGTGCTGTTGGGAAGCACGGAATACTCCTGCAACGCGATCAGGTAGTCCTTGTCGACCGGCGGCGTATAGGGTGTCTTGGGGTGGATGATGAAGCCGCCCAACATTCCCACCATCTCCTGCATCGCCATGTGCGAGTGGTAGAAGAAGGTTCCGTGCTGGCGCAGCGGGAACTCATAGATGAACCGTTCGCCGGGCATCACGGGCTTCTGTGCGATGCCGGGGACGCCATCCATTTCGTAGGGAATCTCCAGGCCGTGCCAGTGAATGCCGGTGGGCTCGGGCAGATGGTTGTCGAAAACGATGCGGACGCGATCGCCTTCCTGGGCTTGAATCGTGGGTCCCGGGGCGCTGCCGTTGAAGCCCCACAGATCGAAAGTGCGGCCCGGAATGACTGACTGTTTGACCGGCTCGGCAGTCAGTTGAAAGACTTTGACGCCGTAATCGACGGTGAAGGGCAGATCGGCGATGTCCGGCGTCAAAACGGGGGGACCGGCCGACTGGGCCTTGGCCAGGCGGGAAAAGGCTGCGGCGCCGGCGCCCAGTCCCAGCACGGTCTTGAAAAAACTCCTTCGAGGATGCATTTGATTGATTCTCCTTTCGCTGTCGTGGGGCAAAACACGACCGCTCCCTCACGGGGTGCCCTCTGGGCCCGGCTCTGTAGCTGAACAGGAGACTAGATCCGAAGAATCGAGATGGTGGAACGAACGTGGCTACCGGGTGGAGAACCGTCATGGGCCTCGAACGGAAGCACCGTTTCCATTGCGGCCACGGACGAGGCCGTCGCCACAACCGCCGGCGAAACCGTGCCCATGACAGTCATGTTGGCGACCGCCGGCTCGGGGCCGGCAAACTCGGGATGCCGACAGCCTTGGTCTTCCGGCGAAGACTTGTGATGATGGCAACTCTTGGCGGGAGCCTGCGGAGACTTGCAGGCTGCGGCCCCGCAAGTGCCGTAACACTGGCCGTTGGCGAGCAACGCAGCCGCGGCAATCAGCGCGATTGCACGGGACCAGCCGGAAAGCATCGACGATCTCAAACCCTCGATCTCAACCTAACAGATGATTCCGACCGGTGCAACTTTCTTCTTAAGAAACCATACCGTCCGATGAGGCCTGAATAAGGGTTACAGAACGGACTATGCGAAACTCCACTCTCGTTATTTTGTCTTTGTTACCGGGAGGCCTGTTTGCGCAGGTTATCACCGAACTAAGCCCATTGGAGTTTCACCCGTCACGCCAGGAGGCATCCAACCGGATCGCAGCCCGCAAGCCGTCGAGCTTCGCCCAGCAGATTCCAGCGCCGCTTCCGTATCGCTTGGCGAATGTCACTCAGGCGGAGATCGACGCCGTTGCGCGCGATCCGCGGTTCCCGCTGATGGGCATTGAACGCCCCATTGACCCGCGTGCGGGGTGGCGCGGCCAGTGGGTGACGCTGGATGACGGCAGCACCGTCTGGAGAATGGCGATCCAATCTGTCGGGGCAGCCGGCGTGCGCGTCGAGTTCTCCGATTTCTCGGTGGGGGCGGGAGAAGTCTGGCTCTACAACGAAGACCGTACCCAAGTCTTCGGGCCGTATACCGGGAGTGGTATCGACGATTCCGGAGAGTTCTGGAGCCATACGGTCTTCGCCGATACGGTAGTGCTGGAGTACCAGCCGGACAGCCCTCGCAACAGTGTTCCGTTTACCATCTTGAAGATACTCCACAGGCTGGCGCTGGAAGAGACGATGGCGGCGGGAAGCTGCGAGCTGGATGTGAGCTGCTATGCGGACTGGAGCGTAGCGGCCAGCGGCGTCGGCCTGTACTTCTTCCAGAAGGGCGGAGCCGGGTATGCCTGCACGGGTTCGCTGGATGAACAACGCCAACAAGGACTCGAAGCCGTACTTGCAGTTGCTATCGTTCGTTGACCCCGCACTATTAACCGTGGTCGGTAGTAACCAATACCGGCACGTCGATGTCGGTCCCGAATTGACCATCAGCCCGTTCTCTTTCGATAGATGGCCGATGATAACTTGATTTAAATCAACTTGCAGCCACAGGTTTATAACGAGGTGTTGGCGTCGGCGCTAATGGTCTGGGCCGGTTGACCCTGCTCGGTGACTGAATTGAGCAAACCGGCGGAAGCGTGGCGAGAACAGCCGGGTTGTGCGACCGCCGCCGTTGCCACCGCCAGGATTAATGCTGCTATCCGGCCCAAGGGCTTGCTTGACCCTTGCCGGGAACTGGCGGCTAGGCCGGTTCCGTATTGTCTTTGAATCGTCATGGACCTACAGAAAACGATTCGCCAACTGAAAATCGAAAAAGAACGGATCGACCGTGCAATTGCCGCCATGGAGGAATTGCTGAATGCCGGTGGCGGTGATCCGAATGAAGTACCAAAGCGCCGGGGTAGGAACTCGATGCCGCCAGAAGAACGCCGTAAAGTTTCAGAGCGAATGACTCGTTACTGGAAAAACAAACGCCAAGGCCAGACAGACTGATGACGGTCTTCATTGGGCCGGAACGGAATCCATGTCGCCAGAAATGTTGATGTCGGGTACGATTCCAATTGCCGTTCCGGTCGATTGTGTACGCGCGTCAAGTTGTTCGGTACGATGCCTTTCTCTCGCATTTGCAGCCCGCTCTTGCTCTCGGTGACGGTCAGTCAGGTGATGGCCAGGCACCCCGCGTGATTATTCCTGCTAATAGCAGAACATTGTGGCCTTCGGGGTCGTGAAGGATTGCCCACTGATCTTCCTGGCGCACTAACCGATCCTGGCCAATGGAACGGATCGCTGCTTCCAAATTCGGCACCTCGAAAAAGAGAACCGCCTTATCGCTCGACGGATATGACTCAGATCCTTTCCGTTCCAGGCACACAAACCCCGCATCACTGCCGAACTTGGCGTAGTGACCGGGTTGTTCATCAGAGACCTGGAGACCAAGCGTCTCGACGTAGAACTTCTTGGCCCGCTCCAGATCTTCAAAATACAGTTGAGCTCCGACGAAGCGGGCGGCGATAATGGGAATAAGAACCTCCAAAGGTCGCATTGTATTGTACCCACACGAAACATACTTACTATAATATTTTGAATTCATCCCATGAATTCCGCTATCAAGTGGCAGAGTGGGCAACGCCAAACCTGTTCCGGCTTATCCGATACCTGTGCTCGGAATTCCGCCAGCGTGAGCCGGATCGTGCCGCATTTTGCGCAGCGCAGCCGACATCCGCTGTACTTGGTGTCTCGTGGTGGACGGATAATCCCCCGCTCCGATTTGTTGTGGCGCATCATTTTTCATCACCTTGCAAAGGTCCTGGTGGCCTTTTCCCGCTTAGAAACTAGATCGGCGAATATTCTAAGGATTCGGATGTATTTGGCACGAGCGTCAGATTCTCGTTCTAGGGCCTCTGACATCACAAGGCCGTCATCCGGGTGCATTTGAGCACGCCATTCCTGTCCGACCTTTTGGAGACAGGCCAGGGCAAGGCCGTGTTCCTGGTGGGCAGCATTGAGTCTGACAAGCCAGATCTCTTCAAATTTTTGCCTGGAATACTCGGGAAAGTGCACTTGCTCCGTCCTCTTTAGGTAAGAGCCATGTCGGACGAAGCGGCAGAATTGGCCGGAAAGCAGTTTGGCCGCTCTGCTCGGTGGGTGGTAGATGCTAATTGACGATAACACAGTTATCCACCGATGTACACAGAAAATGTTTGATGTCGCTTTCAACTGCCAGGAATCGCCAGTGGAGCCGAATCGAAGCTTTTCGTCTGGGACGCGTGACCCTGCCAAGGACCCGGCTCCAATTGCCATTCCGGTCGATTGTGAACCCATCCAGCTCAGACAAATCCCCTGCCATCTCGCACCTCATGCCCAGCGGAACACCCCACGGACGGCGTATGTTCCATTCCTGTTAGCGCCGCCGAAAGAGTGCACCGCACCGGTCAGTTTGAAGGTGCACCAGTAGGGGTTTTAGCAGGGGGGATGCGGGGGGCGGCACGCCCTCCGAGGGGGGTTTGGGGGGAACGCCCCAGGGAACGCCCCCCAGTTGGCGAGGACGCGGTACCACTCTACAGCAGTTTCTAAATCAGCTCCGATTTCGGGTTGAAACGGAATTCGCCACTCTGGAGGAATGCTTCAGCGGTCGTGCCGGCTCTGCCAGTGTTCCTTCCATGCTTCCCGATTTCATCCGGAGCAGACCGTTTGCGCGGCGTCAGAATGTCAGCGGCGGAGACGACGAGAATACCATCGCCATAAGGTTGCCACAGATTCGGTTTACCGCCAGGTCTGCAATGACAGTTCCCAGAAGTGGCGGGCGGAAAATCCCGGCTACTGGAAGCGGTACCGCCAAGCGCATCCCGATCAGGCTGAGCAGAACCGGTCCTCCAGCAAGCCAGGGACCAAAAACGCCGCGTACGCGATCTTGCAAACAACAACTTGGCTACCACGCAAGTATTTATCGTGGAAGGGCTTATCCAACAACCCCGGAATCTTGCAAACAACAACGCTCTGGCTTCGGCGCCGGTTTTGCCCGAAAACGGAATCGGGCCCCAGCCATGCTGAGCGACACGCAGATCAACGAGATTCACCGCCTTCACTGGCACCAGAAGTGGTCGTTACGCCAGATCGCCCGCCACTTGAACCTGAACCGGCGCACGGTCGCCAAATATCGATCCAGCCGGCGCAGCCACGTCCCCGGCCACAACGCACCAGCAAGCTGGAACCCGGGGCCATCGGTGAATTGCTGGAACAAGACCCTCGCGCCAGCGCCGTCGTGATTCTCCAGCGACTGCGCAGGCGCGGCTTCGACGGCGGCGTCGCCATCCTGAACGACTACCTGCACCAGATCCGCACGGAGTCGGCCGCGCGCCGCGCATACGTCCGCGTGGAATCCCCACCAGGAGATCGCTTCGAGATCGACTGGGGGCACTTCGGCACTCTCGATTACTCCGGCGATGCGCGCAAGCTGTACGCCTTCTCGCTGGTGGAATGCCACAGCCGCATGATGTACGTCGAGTTCACGCACAGCCAGTGCTTCGAAACATTCCTGCGCTGCCATGTTCACGCGTTTCAATCGCTGGGCGGCGTGGCGCGCCACCTGGTCTACGACAACCTGGCTACGGCTGTGGCGGAACACGAAGGCAATCTGGTCCGGTTTCATCCTCGTTTTCTGGCCTTTGCCCGTGAGTTCGGTTTCCTCCCGCGCGCCTGCCACGTGGCTTCACCCTGGGAGAAAGGCAAGGTCGAGCGCGCCGGCATCGGATATCTGCGCCAGAACTTCTGGCCCCTGCGCACCTTCACCGACCTGGCTGACGTGAATCGTCAAGCGCGGCAGTGGTTGGACGAAGTCGCCAATCAGCGGCTCCATAGCGAGACGCGCCAACGTCCCGACCAACGATTCGTTGTCGAGTCGCTTCTCCCGGTGCCGGCTCTGCTTCCCGATTACCGCGACACCGCCGATCCTCTCGTCCGCAAAGATCTGCGCCTCGAGTTCGATGGCAACCGCTACTGCGTGCCGGCCCGTTACACCGGTTGCCGCTTGACCGTCAAGGCCGACTCCCAATCCCTGACCATCTACGACCAACATCGCGAAGTGACCACTTACTCCCGATGCTGGAGGCGCGGCCAGACGTTGGGGGCCGAGCGATTCGAAAAGGAACTGCTCGACCAACGTCCCGCGGCCCGTCTGTCGCGCACGCAGCAACGCCTGGTTGCCCAACTCGGCGCCCGCGCCGCGCAGTACTTGCGACAACTGGCTCAATCGGACCGCGCCTTGCCGCGCCAGATTGCCGAACTCAACGAACTGGTCCGAAACTACGGACCGGAGGCCGTCGCCCAGGCGATCGACAAAGCCGCCGCCGCCCGCGCCTTCGGCTCCGACTACATCGCCAACATCCTCCGCCAACAAGGCTCACCCCGCCCGGTCGAGCCGCCCGTGCGGCTCAAGGACCCGCGGCTCAACGAACTGGCTACCGATCAGCTCTCGCTGCTGGAATATGACGCATTTCTGCTCGAAGATCCGGAAAAGGAAAAATCATGACCCTCGCCGAGAAACTGGAGCGACTCCGCCTCCCCACCATGAGCCGTCAGCTCGATCAGGCTCTCCAACACGCCGCGGAAAAGAGCCTCAGCCCGGCGGCTGCCTTGGAATGGCTCGCCGACCTGGAACTGGAGGCGCGCAACGGTCGCGCCGTGCAGCGGCGTTTTCACTTCTCCCGCCTGCATGCGCAGCATTCCATCGACTCATTCCTGTTCCAGCATCACAAATCCCGGCAGCAGAATAAGGCGCGCGCTCTGTGCGATAACCCGGCTGAGGAGTCTTCCGGGTGAACCCCTCAACGGCGCTGCCAAACGGGGCGGGAGCTTCGGCTCCCGCTCGTTTGTTTTTTCACCCATGTTCAACTTCAGCGCCAATGATTTGCTTCTACTCTCGTGGACGGAATACCGCAGTTGTGCCGTCTTCCTCATGCAAGACCATTCCACACGCCGGGTCTATCGGCTTCACGACTTCACCAAATCGCTCGCCATTGAAGCTAATGTCTTCTACTGCGTCGCGGGCAAGGTGAACAGCGCCGACAAGCTCTACCTGGTCATCGAATCGGTCAAGAGGGATACCAAGCACGCGTGGTCATCCACTGCTCAACGCTCCCGTGGACGGCGCGGAGGATAGCTATTTGTCTTGACCGTGTGTCCTGAACTGATCCCGCCTCGACGTGCTCACGCACGCCTGCGCTGACGTCTGCTTCCAGCCGCTCCACTCAGCTTTTGGTGCATCGCCAAAGCGGCCATTCTGGTGCACTCTCTCACCGCCGCTCACACATTCCGCCCTCCCAACGGTAAAAGGCCAATTCATCGACATCCAGGAGGGCATCTTGCGGCGTCCTCCACGCTTCTCGTAAGCCTATGCAGTCTTCCAGCACTCCATTATTGGATCCGTTTGTCCACCACACAGATGTGGGTTTAATCGAGTAGAGTCGAGGACAAGACCGCGGCCGTGTTTGGAGGCAGGAAAGGGATCCTGAAGGTGGATGGAAGCGGGACCGTGTCGGCGATGGGCATTCGGACGGCTGCTGACGGACGGCTGGGCAGCATCATACCGGAGGTACTAGCAGCGCAGTAGGCTGGAGTTGTTCCGAGTCAATTCGGAGCTTGGAAGTGCCCATCGGCGGGTACATTCGAAGGCTTTGAAATCGGTGTTCCCATCCTCATCATCGCCAGATCATAATGGAATTGCTGGCCGCAATCCAAGCAAACCACATAAGTCACGCCGGGTTTTTCGCTCGGTTTGTGAGCCGCTGTCATGGGCCGTGTAATCCGGCGATGGCGGCAACCAAAGAACAGGTTCAGCACCGTGTGGATCATTGATGGTGTCAACCTCCAATCACCTTCAGCGCCAGGGCGGGCATTTGGATCGGGTTGTGCCAATGCTGCCATGCCGATTTGACAGAGCGGATCACCTCGCTCGGATCAAACGGCTTTGCCACCACGTCCCAGGCACCAAGATTCAGGGCCTCACTCCACAGGTAATCGTCTGCAAGCCTCGAAGTGACGATCAATGATGGAGCGCGTGACAAGGCGTTGATGCGTTCCAGTACGTCAATCCACGTACCCGGCAATAAATCGCGCTCACAAAGAACAACGGCAATGTCGTGCTGCTGCAAGAGTGCCAGAGCGGAGGGAAGATTATCAGCTTTGAACAGCATCCATGTTGAATGGCCGACAATGGCCTGCAAGGACAAGTGATCCTCTTCGACTGGGCTGACGGAGAGAACAGTTAAAGTTCGCGTGGGACTACTTGCGAGTCCCGGTTGCTTTCTCATGAAGGTTCACCTCCATCCGACGTGAACAGTAATCGTTCAAGCCACGTCAACACCGGTGGACACACCTATACACTCTGCAGGGTGTTCTCGAATGTCCACGTCCGGGGCGTCAGAAGCGGTCACGGCGGCGGGATTACGCTCCAGACGCTCACGCTCTCGGATGCATCTCTCCGAAGCTACAGGTCGATCCAGGGTACTAGATGTACTAAGGATAATCCTAAATCATATGAGTGTCAACGCAAATTTCACAGTTTTTGGACAGGTTTTCCAAAATACCTCAAAGCTTCTTGTCGGAAATGAATCGCCTTTCCTTGGGGGCGAAAGCAAATCAACCGGAAGAGGTCGAACGGATTGCCGCCGCCCGATCTCTTCTTGGGCACCGGCTTACCCGTTCGTGCCTGTTTTTCGTTCGATGTCCGGGTTTTCCGGTGTCCTGATCTCTTTTGGCGGTCTGCCCCTTCGCACTGGACCAGAGGCTTCCAAGCGGTCGTGTTTTACCAGCGCATTCGACGGCCGCCTGGTTGCTGCTTTCCTCTCTCGAAACATTCGCTTCAACCCGCACTCACAGTACTCCATCATCCTTCGGTCTTGCCGCTGCACGGCATATGCGAATTCCTGAAGCAAGTTAGAGAAGTCGTGATCTTCCAATTGCTCTGAGTCCAGTTTGTACGTCCAACTCGCAGACGGGGAGAATGCCTTCGTTGCTATCATAATGGTCCGCTTATCGCCTCCAAACCAGCATGCTGGATCTTCCTTGGCAACACAGCCTCGCAGCGACGTATATGTGTTGCTGTTGGAGGAATCTTACAATTCTGCGGGCACTCAAGTCATCAGTCTTGTTTGCGGTGCTTCTCGTTTGGGGTGCTTTGAAGACGGCTGTCGAGCGGGCGTTCCCGGTTTGGTCACGCCCGAGTTGGCGCAGACTGCCCGAAACAGGTCTTCTTCTGGTGATCCATCACGGAAGCATCTCGCCCGCCAGAACTTATAGGCAAGTGCTGCGTTGGCGTCTGCAACGGTCGCTGTGTTTTTACGGCTTGACATCACGGTATTTGTCCTTGATTTTGACAACTCCCACATCTTAGCCTTGGGCGCGACCTTACCTACTCGGAGGAATAGATGGGAGATCGCGCCCCTCTAGGGTCGAATAGCGCCTCTTACATAGCTCGACCCTGCGCTTTGTAAGACTACTCCGGTCTGCGGAAACGGGTCTACAGTCAGTGAGTTTGGGAGAGTATACTGGTCCATACGACGAGCTTTGTCACGTAGGAACCCGATTCTTCATAGCATCCCTCCATTGCAGATTGAAAAATCGCTTCAGGACGGCGGAGAGGAGCCCTACCTTCTCCAGCGGATGAAGAAATCGGAATCTTGCAATTCTAAGAATACTATAATAAATTCCCAAAGGCGTCAAGCGAAAAATGCGAAAATGTCAATCGGTAATTTGACTGGCTCCCGAACTAAATGTACATAAATTTACCGGAAGCGTAAACCAGCCGTAAGCGTCTGCCATTGTGGGACTTTCGCTCGGGAACGCCGGATGTCCAAGGCCCGCAACGCCGGTTCCCTGGCGAAGGCTACCGGCTCGAAATCCCTCACGTCCGGGCAGTCGTGGCAGCGAAAAAGAGGTCCCTGGTTACCATGGGCACACGTCAGCCCGACGCCCCTCGATTGAGTACCAGCACCTCCACAGCACAATCCGTGTAGGCAGCAACGATCCTCTCAACTAGGGCAGGGCCGAAAGACTGTAACAGTTCGATGAACGGCCTCGTCGATTCCGCCGCTTCCTTCAGGCGGGAGAGAGCCTGCGTTACGGTTGGATCATCGAGGGATTCAGCCGCCCGTTCCACGGCGACAATGGGCACGCTGGAATAGCTGAAGACGCCATCGGAGTTCCACGAACCCATCTGCCGGACCTCGGCGCTCGCCAAGAGTTGACCACTTCCGCTCGTTTAAACTGACCCATGCCGAGAACGCGATTTGGCGCAGTGCAAAGAGGAGGCCAGCGATATCATCCACGCCGAAGGCGTGCGGGTTGATTT
>Ga0209517_10003973_pt1 | contig 19728 bp, 19 predicted proteins | sample PeaSoiMetSII2010_FD_187695 | JGI IMG/M metagenome (GOLD analysis project Ga0209517, IMG submission 187695) | Peat soil microbial communities from Weissenstadt, Germany - SII-2010 (SPAdes) (version 2) | ecosystem: Environmental > Terrestrial > Soil > Wetlands > Peat | place: Germany...
GATCGAGTCCTCGGAAGTGCATGCATTTCGCCCGACACGAGCAAGGCTCCTGGCGTATCAAACCACGGTTGATCGGAGAATATACGCGGCAAGTGAGCACTCGTAATTGATCGCTGAAGTTGATAGCTCCAGAACCAGAAACAATTGTTCACGGCGGGCGAGTTCGGTATTCTGTCAAGATGGCACGCAGCTTAGGGTTCGCCTATGGAGGTCGACTGATTATGGAACATTCGCGTTTGTGGATTGTGTTTAGCGCGGCGGCGGCAGCGATGTTCTGGGCTTCTGGAGTGGGCGCGCAGTCGCCCGCACCGTCGAAGACAATTACGGAATCTGACTGTACGGCCGCGAAACTCGGTGTCAGCATCCCTGTCTCGGCCATCGGCGAGCCCGTGTCGGGAATCACATTGAGTGAACCGCGATGGAATGCAGCGGCCAAGAGTGGCGGACCATATTGCACGGTCAACGGCTCCATCGCGCCGGTTGACAAGGCCCCCAACGCCAAACCCATCAATTTCCAGGTAGCGCTTCCCTCCACGTGGAATGGTCGCTCGGCGCAGTTGGGCGGCGGGGGAATGAACGGAACGATCCCAGGGCTCGCGGGCGCTCAGCTGGCGCAGGGTTACGTGACGTATGGGAGTGACTCCGGTCATCAGGCGGGCGGTTTTGGAGGAGGCCCCGGCGGACCGCCGGGCGGCTTCGGCGCGGCGAAGGGTGGTCCGGGCGGCGCAAAGGGTGGTGCCCCGCCGGTGGGGACTGGCCCCGGTTTCGGCGCATCCAAAGGTGGTCCGGGTGGCGGCAAGGGTCCAGGTGGGCCGGGGGCAGCGAAAGGTCCTGCCGGGCCGAACCCCAATGACGACTGGGCGTTGAACGACGAAGCCATCAAGAACCTCGGCTACATGCAAATGAAGAAGACGCACGATGCAGCCATGGTGCTGATGGAGCGCATGTACGGGGCAAAGCCCAAGTACAACTATTATGTTGGTTCGTCGCAGGGCGGCCGCGAGGCGTTGACTGTGGCGCAGCGCTATCCGGCCGACTATGACGGTGTCGCGGCGAACGTGCCGATTGTGAACTTCTCCTCTCTTATGCTGGCCCCGGAACTCATCCGGATCCAGGAAAAGCCCGCGGCCAACTGGGTGACGCTGGCGAAAGTCAACGCGATTCGTGGCGAAGTCATGCGTCAATGCGACAAGCTGGATGGTCTGGTGGACGGCATCATGAACAACTACGCGGCCTGCCGCGCGATCTTTGACGTGAAACAGGGCGCGAAAAATCGTCATCCATGGGCATCGAAACGCTGTCCCGGCAATGTGGACCCGAACCCGGCGGATACCAGCGCGAATGCATGCCTGACGGACGGGCAGATTTCCACGCTGGAGTTCGTCTACACCCGTTATCCGTTCGCGGCTCCGTTGGCGAACGGGGTAAAGACCTTCGGAATGTGGCTGCCGAATACGGATCCCAGCGGTAGCGGCTTGATTATGGGAGCGAGGTTCCAAGGGCAGGAAGGGGCAGCCCCGGATGCCGCGATGCATAGTCACCTGGGCGTTCTTGGCGTCACCGGTTTCCTGATGAAGGATCTGGCTGCAAATCCGCTCGACTACGTGGAAGGCGGCAAGTTCGCGGCGCGCCGTGCCGAACTTTCGGGCTGGCTCGATGCCCTCAATCCCGACTTGTCGGCGTTTGAAAAGCGCGGCGGCAAGATGATCGTTGCCATCGGTACGAACGATACGCTGGCCTCGCCCGGTTCACAGCTCGACTACTATCAGGCGGTGTTGGACAAGATGGGCCGGTCGAAGGTCGATAGTTTCGCCCGGCTCTTTGTGCTGCCACAGACCGGCCACGGTCTCTCCGGTAACATCTACAACACCGATGGCGATGGCAAGCAGATTGAGTCCAAGCCCATTCCGAACACCTTCGACCGGTTCGCGCTGCTGGTGGACTGGGTGGAAAACGGGAAGGCGCCGGGGAAGTCGATTACGGTGACGGCCGGTGCCCGCAGCCTCCCCATGTGTTCGTATCCGGAGTATCCGAAGTACAAGAAGGGCCCGGCTGAAAGTGCGGAGTCTTACGCTTGCAGCGCAAAGTAGGCGATCGAAGGTTCGGGGCAGCCCTGGTTTATCCTCGGGCCGCCCCTTTGAACCAGCGGAGCTTACCTGGTGCGTTCCTTGAAGAACTTGAAGATCTCGGGCATGGCCTGGGTGATTACAGTCCCGTGATCGGCGCCCGGTATCTCCATATACTTGAAGTCCTTCATTTTGAGATCGGTCGCGGTCTTCGCCCAGCGACGGCCGACGTCGATAGGAACTACGGTATCCGCATCGCCATGCGCCAGGAACAACGGCATCTTGTCTTTAACGGGCGCCAAGCTCTCAGGCTGCATCAGGAACGCGGCTGGAGCCATGGAAGCAACCGCCGCCCACTGATCGACGTACTTCGGCCCGAGGAACAACGCTCCGGCGCCGCCCATGGAGTGGCCCATCAGGTAAGTGCGTTTGTCATCGACGTTGAACTCTTTACGCACGATCGCCAGGACATTCATGACATCTTTCTCGCTGAGCTCGGCTAGATTGGGAGGTTCGGGAGTGGGCGGTGGACCGCCTTTTGCCGCACCCGGTCCTTTTCCTTTGCCTGGGCCGCCATTCATGACGATCACCGGCGAGCCGAACCAGCCTTGCGGGTTGTAACCCATGGGGCCGACCAGAATGTAACCACCTTCCTCTGCCAGATCCAGCGCGTTGCCCCGTAGCAAGGCGTTACCGTCGCCGTAGACTCCGTGGAGCGCCACAATGAGCGGCGCTTTCTTGTCCTTGGTGACTTTGGAAGAGACGAACAACGCGTAAGGCAGATCCTCATTGGTGTCCGCGAAGTGATATTTCCGCTGCTGCACGCGCGGGTCCGGTGCTTTGCCGGGGCCGCCCTTCGGGGCTCCGCCGCCCTGTGGTGGCTGTCCAAAAACAGCAGGCGCCTGTATCAGCGAATAACTCAGAAACAGTGCGAGGCTCAGGGAGCCCAGCGTCGCAATCTTTTTGGTCATGTTCATGTGGGGCGCTCTCCTTACTTCTTGTGCTTCGCGAAGAACTCGTAGATCGGCTTGAGGCCCGATTCGATTACCGGACCGTGCGTGATCCCCGGTTGTTCAATGAATTCGTACTTCATCTTCAATTCCTTCATGTCCTCGACCCAGGCTTGGGTGTTCGTAACTGGAACCACCTCATCGATGTCGCCGTGTACGATCATCACAGGGACCTTCGCGTCCTTCATCGGCTGCAGTGTCTCTTTGCGGGTTTGCCAGAACGCCGCCGGAGCTTCCGCGGCGACCGCAGCAAACATGTGGGGGTATTTGGAACCCAGATACAGCGCGCCAGCGCCGCCCATCGAGTGGCCCATGATGTAGATTCGCTTGTCATCGATTTTGAATTCCTTGCGGACCATTGCGATCACGTTCATTGTGTCTTTCTCGCTCAACTCCCTCAGGTTGGCCGGCTGGTTGCCGCCGCCGAAGCCGCCGAATCCGGCTTTGCCTTTGGCAGCACCGCCCGGGCCCTTCGCGGCTGCATCGGGGGCAGGAGGTGCCGCATTCGGGGCTGCGTTTGGCGGGGCGTTCGGAGTACCCGGGGCCGCAGGTGGAGCGCCTTTGCCCTTGCCCCGGCCGGGTCCGGCGCCGGCGGGTGAACCATACCAGCCGCTGGTGTTGTAGCCCATGGGAGCCACCAGTATGTAGCCGGCTTCTTCGGCAAGATCTATTGCAGTCTTGCCCATCATAATGGTCTGTGGCGCGCCCAGACCGTGCAGCGTCACCACCAACGGGGCCTTCTGGTCCTTCTTCACTTTCGAGGATACGTAGAGAGAGTAAGGCAGGTCTTCATTGGTGTCTTCGAAGTGATACATCCGGGTCTGTGCACGGGGGTCCTGTGCAAAACCCTTGCCGCCACCTTTGCCTTTTGCGCCCGCCGGAGCCTGCGCTCGGACAGTAATGGGGATAGACAGGGTCAGCCACGCGGCAAGCGCAGCGAAGGCCACTACGGTTGTGGTCCGAATCCAGATTCTCATGTAGTTCTCCTTATGACTCCCGTGCAAGTAGTCCCAACGCTCGTACAGCTCATGAGTATACTCATGTATACTGTCCGCTAACAAATAGAGGCCCGCACCTAGTCAACACGAGGTGACTAATCCGCCATGCGAATGAACCTGACGATCCTGTTTCCACTGTGCCTGAGCACCTTGCTGGCGCAAGATACCGGGACAGCGCATAAGGCCGCCGCCACAGCGCTCTTGAATTCGAATAACAGCGGTGCGGCGCGCTTGGCGTGCCCGGCCACAATCGGCGCGACGTCGACCGCGAACTCGCCCGCCGGTCCGGGCAGGGCAGGCGGCCCTCCAGGTGGCGGTGGCGCGGCGAAGGGTGGCGGTCGTGGCCCGGCTGCGACTCCTCCGAAAGAGAACTGGTACGCCGAAGGTGGCCAGGTGTTCGACAACCTCTACATGCTGACCACCAAAGTGAACAGCGCGTGGGCGGTGAAGACCACCCAAGGGATCATTTTGATCGACACGCTGTTCGGCTACGCCGCGCAGGACGCGATCGTGGACGGACTGAAGAAAGCGGGACTCGATCCGGCCGATATCAAGTACATCATCGTGAGCCATGCGCATGGCGATCATGACGGCAGCGTCAAGTTCCTGCAGGATACCTACAAGCCGCGCATCATCATGGGACCCAAGGATTGGGAGCTTTCCGCTCGGGAGGCCGATCCTCCGCGTCACGACATTGAGGCGACGGACGGGCAGAAGGTGACGTTGGGCGACACCACGGTCACCATTTACATCACCCCGGGCCACACCGGCGGCACGCTTTCCGTCCTGGTTCCCGTGAAGGATCATGGTCAGCCGCATGTTGCCATGGAGTGGGGTGGAACCGCGTTGAGTGGCGCGACTTCGAAGGAAATGCTGGAGTCCTATATCTCCAATGCGAAACGTTTGAAGGACATCAGCGATGGCTTGGGCGCCGACGTCATCATCGTCAACCACACCGAGTACAACGATGCACTGAACCGCCTTGAGCGGACCAAGGCGCGGAAGGCCGGCGAGCCTAATCCGTGGATCGTAGGTAAGGGAGAGGTCGAGAAGTACCTCACGGTAGTTGAGGAATGCGCGAAAGCCTGGCTGGCCATCGGCGACGGGCGTCCGTAGGGAAATCCCCGACTAAGCTCAGTGCGAATACGAGAACACTAAATCGGCACGAGTCGAGCCGGGGATGGTTCGGCAGGAGCCAGTGGATACAGGATGTATACACCTGTACAATCTAGGGATGCGTAAGTATGCGCCCGGCCTAAACCGCCAGTGCTGCCGGTGCGCGGAAGATCAAAAGGAGGCTTCACAATGAAATTCGCTGTTGCACTATGTTTAGTGGCTGCGTGTGCGTGGGCACAGGAGGGAACGGGACCGTTCCAGGCGATCCTCGAGCAAGATCCGAGTCTCCCGACGCATACGGTGTATCGTCCGCAGGACCTGTCCAAAGTTAAGGGGAAACTCCCCATCATTGCGTGGGGCAACGGAGCCTGCGTCAACAACGGGCTGGCGCATCGCAATTTCCTGATGGAGATTGCGTCGCATGGCTACCTGGCGATCGCGATCGGACCTCCGATCGCGCCCCCGGCTCAAGGCAAGGGCGCGCCGAAGGGCGGCGACGGCAAGCAGGGCGCGCCGAAAGGGGATGCTAAGCAGGGTGCCCCCAAAGGCGACGGCAAGCAGGCGGCCGCGGGTCCAGCCACGAAATCGTCCCAGTTGCTCGATGCCATCAACTGGGCGTTAGCCGAAAATAGCCGGAAGGGCAGCCCGTATAACGGCAAACTGGATCCGTCGAAGATTGCGGTGATGGGTATGTCTTGCGGGGGCATTCAGTCCTACGCGGTGGCGACGGACCCGCGCGTCAAACTCGTCGGCATCTTCAACAGCGGCATCTTGCCGGCTCCCAGCGGCCCGGGCACTCCCGCCATGGAGGACGTGCGCAAGGACCAACTGGACAAGCTGCATTCGCCCATTTTCTACGTGACCGGGGACAAAACCGACATCGCCTATGAGAATGGCATGGACGACTTCAAACGAATCACCAAGGTACCCGCGATCCACACGTATAAAGATGGTGTCAGTCATGGCGGCACCTACAGCCAGCCGAACGGCGGTGATTTCGCACGGGTCGCGGTGGCGATGCTGAACTGGCAGTTAAAAGGCGAGAAGAACGAATCCAAGATGTTCCTGGGCGCGAATTGCGGCCTTTGTCAGGAAGCCGGCTGGCACGTCGAGACGAAGGGGTACAAGTAGAAGCGGGATTGATGGAGGGCGCTCAGGTCGAGTCTGTGTGCCCTCCCTGTGTGCCCTCGACGATGCGTTAGTTTGTGCTGTCGTACATCGTGATCTTGACGCCGCCATTTGCCATTCCGGGATTCGAACTCAGGAATTTGCCGGTGTTGAGGTAGGCGTAGGGGCTGTCGACGCGTGCTTCGAAAATCGGAACCAGGCCGCCGGTACTGGTTGTATTGCGAACGATAATGATCTCGCCGTCCGATGCTTGCCACAGGTAGCGGGCGTCGATGGCGGGAGGCCCGGAGAGATTCTGATAGTCCGCGCCGCCTGAAAGAACTTTCCCGGTGATTCGCCCGCTCAGGTCGCCACCGGTGATGGGAATGATGTTGCGGTTGCCGCGCTTGCTGGCTCCCACCCGTTGCGATGGACTCAGTCCGACGGATTCGACGATGAGTTCCTTGCCTTGCTTCTCATCGGCTCCCTTCATGCGGTTATTCCACGGCTGCGGCGGAGCATCCGCTGGCTTAAGGATCCGGGTGACGTTGGCCGCGCCAGTGGGAATCGCCACGGACGAAACATCGTAAACGCGGACGGTGAGCGTCTTGGCGTTCTCATCCAGAATGCGCCGCGCCACGTATTTGCCGGAGTTCATCCACTCCGATGAACTTCCCGTGGGAGCCTCGAAATCCATCGCCATGCGGACGTCTTTTGCATTGGTTCCCACACCCGCATTGCGCGAATAGATGTACTTCCCGTCGCCAGTCTTGAAGACGAAGATCTGTTCCACCTCCACGGTGCCGTTGGAGAGCGTAAGTTCGAAGTCCAGCGCTCCGCTCATCACGGTTCCGATCAGTTTCGGACCGGTAATCGTGCCCTCCAGGGCGACCGCCACGCGGCGGCTTCCGTATTGCGTTTTGCCGATCTTCGCCAGCCGATCCAGCTTCAGCTGGGTTTCGAAAACCAAGGAGCCGCTTTCCGGGTTGGGGATGCCGTCCTTCATGCCGCAATCCCACGAGGCGTGTGGAAGGAGCATCTTCGCCTTGCCCTGACCCTTTGCCAACTGCACTGAGGGACCCGCGATCGCAGCAGCCCCGGCCGTCAGGAGAAACGTGCGTCGGTTAGTGTTCATGTGTAAATTTGCCCCTTCGCGCGCCTGCATTCGAGATCACTACTTCTTTCGTTGCCGGTCGAAGAAATCGAATACTGCGGGCAGCACCAGGGCCACCATCCGGCCATGATCTGCATCGACCTCCATGTATTCCAACGGAAAACCCTGCGCCTTCATCCATGCCTGCATCGCCCGGCTTCCCGCCAGCGAAGGCGTCGCGCCCGTGCCTTCGGTCATGAACACCGGCATCTTCCGAATGCGATCCCACGGATACGTGGACTCCTCCACAAACGGACCGGACATGGGAGCAATCGCCTTCCAATAATCGGCGTACTTCGCTCCGAGATACCAGACGCCGCCGCTACCCATCGAATGACCCATGAGGAACATCGAGCCGCAGTCGACGGGATACTCGTTGAGCACCATCTCCAGGACGTTAATCACGTCCTGCTCGCTCCGTTCGAGAGTCTGGGCGTTCTGCACGCATGCGGTGGTCCGCTGCTGCGCGGCGGTTTCCGCCTGGCCGAACACGGCGGGAAGCCGCAGGCATGTTCCGTACGCGCCCATTGGATTCCACCCCAATGGAGATACCAGCAGGTAGCCATGATCTTCCGCGAGCTTTAGAAGCTGCTTGTTGTTCTGGTCCAGATACTGGCTCTCATTACTGCCTGCGCCGTGCAGCATCAGCACCAGCGGCAGCTTCGCCTTGCCATCCCAAGTCGTCGGCACATATACGCGATAGGCCAGATCGGTCTCGGTGCCGGGGAATCGATACGTTCGCCGCTGGTCGCCTTTGGCCTGCCAGCCTGGGCTGCCCGGCTTTGCCAGGGACTTCGCGAGTTGCTGCGATTGGGCGATCTGGGCTTTCGGCACCAGCTTCGTCCCGAACGCGATTACTCCGTTGTCCTGCGCCGCCGCTAGGAGTGGAAACAGAACCGCGAGTTTCAACAGCGTCTTAGCTATGTCGAATGAGTTTAACAGCCGCAAAAGACGGTCGCAAGCAGAGTGTATCCAGAGTGTATACTTACTCGAAGTGAATCGATCCGAAGCATCTGGCGGCCCGCGAGAGCGAAACTGGACGATCTCCGTCGCCGCCGTGATCGTGGCCATGATGGCCATCCAGATGGCGAGCCTTGGTTTCTCGCCGCTATTGCCGGAGATCCAGCAAGATCTTGGGGCGTCCTATTCTCAGATAGGCCTCTTTACCGGCATGTACGGCATCATCGCGCTGCTGGTCAGCTTGCCCGCCGGGGTGTTCGCAGCCCGTATCGGTGAGAAGCGCGCGCTTCTGATCGGACTGGCGCTCACGGCCGCCGGACTTGCCGCTCTCTCGCAGGCCACTCGCTACGACGTCGCACTCGCGTTTCGTGCCCTTTGGCTGATCGGCTACCGCACGGCCTTCATAGGCGTGTTTACCGCGATGGCGATGGTGACACCGGAGAAGTATCGAAGCCGGACTATGGGCATTCTCGGTGCCATGGCGGCCTTCGCGTCGGTCATCGGAGCTCCGTTCGGCACTCGTCTGGCAGCGTGGCTCGGGTGGAGAGGCGGCATTGAAGGCTACGCGGTAATCTCTCTCCTCGGCGCGATCGTTTTCGGCCTGCTGTACCATCGTCAGCGGTCGCAGCCGCCGGGCGTTGCCGGACCGCATGGGACCTCGATGACGCGTGCTGGCGCGGCCTCCGCTCTTCGCAATCCGATCATCTGGAGCATGATTCTGCTGGGGCTCATCAACATGGGCGGTTTCAGCGTGACCTTCTTCGTGCCGTATGCGGTGAAGTCGGTCTTCGGCATGGGGGCTCAGGAAGCCGCGGCGATCATCAGCGCCAGCTACCTGGTGAGCATCCCGCTGAATCTCGGCTTCGGCTACCTGTGCGACCGGTATTCCCGCTGGAACATGATGATCTGGCTTGCGGTGCTGCTGGTTCCCGCGAGCTTTGCGGTCATGTCCCGAGACCTTCTGGTCTTCCGAATCGCCGTCGCGCTGATTGTTTCCTTGGGCCACGCCGCCACCAACCAGATCTATGCGATCGGCAGCTCCCTGTTGCCGAAGGAAGAGGTCGGGAAGGGGATGGGGATCGTCGGATTGGGCAGTGGCATCTTCGGGTACTTGGGACCGCAGATGCTGGGCTACCTGCGGGATGCCACAGGAGGTTTTACGGCTGGGTGGGTATTTGTGGCGTGCGCCGCCGTGTTGGCTCTGGGTGATCTCCTGATTCTGCGCCGGTACAGCCTCAATCGGCGCGCTTTGTATCCGGAAGAGATACAAGTCGCATGAGGGAGAATCGCATCGCCGGAATCACCTCAAACACGGTGCCCTGGGAAATTCTACGCGCAGCCGGCTACACTCCGGTTTTACTCGAGGATGAGGCTGGACCAACTCCTCACGCGGACCGGTGGATGGAGGACGTATTCGACCGCAGATTCCGTGTGATTTTCGACCGCCTATGCGCGGGAGCGTGGAATCACTTGGATAGGGTGGTGATCCCGAGAACGTCCGAGCAGGAACACAAGCTGTACTTGTATCTGCGGGAAATCGCGCGCACGCAGCCTGCCGGCATGATTCCGGAACTTTATTTCTACAACCTCCTGCACACCCGCACGCCGGAGTCTTACGACTACGGATTGGAACGGACCCGTCAGATGATCCGCGATTTCGACGCCTCCGAAGACCAACTGCGCGATGCGATCGCTGAGAGTAATCGCGCTCGTGGTTGCGTCCGAGACATCCTTCGTAGGCGGAGAGAAGGACGCTTGGAAGGATCACCTGCGCTCGAAATGATCCGCGGATTTTATTCGGAGGACCGTGGTGTGTTTGTCGATCGCGTACTCGATCGGCTCAAGGGAGCGCAGGAGCAGGTTGCGGCTGATCGGCCGCACATCTTAATCAAAGGCGCGCCGCTGAAGGATGCCTCGCTGCATCGTCTGGTGGAAGAAGCCGGCGGCTATGTGGTCGCGGAAGATGACTGGCGTGGGTCTCGTGCCGCGGGCGATACCGATGTTTGCGTGAACAAGGATCCGGTGACTGCGATTTTTGAGAAATACTTCTATGACGAGGTGAGCCCCAGGGTCCACCCAGCAGAGCATCGAGACTCTTGGTACCAGCGCGAGATCGAAAGAGGGCATGTCGACGGCGTCTTGTTCTATGTCCCGCTGGAGGATGACGTTCAGGGCTGGGACTATCCCGAGCAACTCTCGTATCTCGAGTTGCGCTCGATCCCGAGCATCTTGGTGCGCGAGAACGATGCGCGGCTCGCCGACTTCGTCGGGAGCCTCCATCGAAAATAATCATGGCCCAGAAGCAACTGACGTCAACTATCGCGGCATCGGACGGCCAGAAGGCCTGGTTCGCTTCCCTGCGCGAGCGAGTCTTTGAAACTCGCGCACCTTACGCCATCGGGCAAGCGGACATGCCGTTCGAGCTGTTTCAAACGATGGACGTGCCCATGGTCAGCAATCAGTGGTGGGCAGCCGTGGTGTCCGCAAAGAGATTGGCTCCGTATTATTTGGACAAGCTGAACGAAGCCGGCTTTCACAAGGGGTTGTGCCGGTATTGCAGCCTGTCCATGGCCTCGACGGTGTTGGGTGACACCAGTCAGGCGCCGTGGGGCGGGCTGCCGAAGCCGGCATTGCTCGCGGCTCGCCTCACGTGCGATTGCGTGCAGCGGGTTTTTGAAACCTGGGCGGCGCATTTTGATGCGGAGTTGATTCTGCTGGACGCCCCCGTGGCGACGCATCTGCCGCCACGGTGGTGGGAGCAGAGCCGGCATCATTGGCGCGAACTGTTCGAAGACCATCGGTTACGGTTCATGGTGCGCCAGTTCGAACGCTTGATCGTATCGCTCGAACGGATCTCCGGACGGAAGTTCGACCCGGATCGATTGCGTATCTTGATGGAGCAAGTGAATCGTCAGGAGGAGTACTTCGAAGAGGCGAAGCTAGCGATTTGCGAAGCGCCGAAGACACCGGTTCGGATGCAAGAACAGATCACCAACGTCATGGCGGCGCAGTGGCAGCGAGGATCGGACTGGGCTGTCTCGCAAGCGAAGGCCTTTCGCGATGAGGTGGTGAGCCGGGCGGAGCAGGGCATCGCCGCCTGTCCAAACGAGCGCCTGCGGATCATGTGGGTCGGCGCCGGGTTGTGGTACGACCTGGATTTCTACACCGCTTTTGAGGAATCGCACGGGGCGGTGTTTGTCTGGTCGATGTATCTGGCGTTTGGTCCCGACGGATATATCCGCTATGGTTTGGATGATCCCTTGCTGGCCCTGGCAAGCCGCACGGTCAGCATGAACGAACAACTGCACAATCCTCCGTGGGCCAATGAATGGATCGTGGAGCAGGCTCGCAGCCACCGGATCGATGCCGCGTTCGTTTTGACGCCTCTCGGGACGCGTCCCTCGGCAACGGGAACGCGTTTCATCGAGATCGCTCTGGAAGATGCGGGAATTCCGGTCTTTTCTGTTCACGCAGACATGGTGGACGCCCGGCTCTGGGATGCGGAGAAAATGCGCCGGGACGCGTCCCGTTTTCTGGATCACGTGGGGCGCAAATGACGGATGATCTAGGTCAGTTCCGCGCGGATCTGGTCCATGAAAGATTCGACGTCCTGGGGCACCGCGGCTTCTCGTTCCCGTTGGTCGAACTCATTGAGGCGGCTCTTCTGACTCTTCAGAATATGGCGGTGAACACAGTCGGCGGCGGCTTGCGGATCGGCCGCCTGCAGCGCACTGATCAGATCCAGATGATCGCGGTTGATCTGCTTGAGTATGACGACATTGTGACCTCCGCGGCGGGCCGCGAAAATGCGGATCAACAGCCGGATTCCAGCCAGAGTCTTGAGGCTTCTTTTGTTCCCCGCAAGCTTCATGATGTAGGTATGAAACGCCAGATCGGCTATCTCGAAACGCTCCATCTGTTTTTCGTCCAGGACCGGTTTCCGGCTGGCGTCCAGTTCCTTGATCAGCGCGGTGAGGGCCGAAGCGATGGAGCGAAGGTCGCGAATCTCTCCGGCCGACGGCGAGCGTCCAGCGACCATGCGCGCGGCCAGGCCTTCCAGTGCTTCCCGCATTTCAAACAACTCCCGGATATCGTCCCGGTCGAGAGTGATCACCACCACGCCGCGTCCGGGGACCGATTCCAGGAGTCCTTCACTAACCAGTTGGCGGATCGCTTCCCGGGCGGGCGTGCGGCTGATGCCCAGTTCCTTGGAAATGGTGACGTCGGAAACGGGTTCTCCGGCGCGCAACCGGCGGGTCGAGATCTTGCGTTGGATGTGATGGTAGGCCACCTCGCGCATGGGGCGGGATGTCTTCGATATTCTGCTCACGGTTCCTAATGATTCTAGCAGTGTACCCACGGTTGTACATGGCGATGTATACACGACGCTTGTACCGGAGGCATTCCCGTGGGTGAGCTTCTGACTTTGCAGATGGCCGGGGACTTGATTCTCGACGAGCCCAATCCCGACGCCCTGTTTGACCTGTCACGGCATCAGCTCCAGGCGTGTGACGTCCTGGTGGGGCACGTCGAAGTGCCGCATACGGCGCGTGGTGTCGAGACGCATTTCGATGTTCCCGCACCGGCCAGCGATCCGGCGCATCTCGCAGCCCTGCAGCGTGCGGGATTCCACGTGGCAACGTTGGCCGGGAATCACATCGCGGACGCCGGACCGAATGGAGTGGAGGACACGATCGCCGAACTCCGCCGCCTAGGCCTCGCGACCACCGGCGCCGGCATGAATCTGACAGAGGCAAGGCAGCCGGCGATTGTTGAACGCAAGGGACTGCGCCTGGGATTTCTCAGCTACAACTGTGTGGGACCGCGCGGGTCCTGGGCCGGAAAAGACCGTGCTGGTTGCGCGTATGTACATGTCTTGACGCACTACGAACTGGATCATGCATCTCCAGGGGGTCCACCCACGGTATACACGTTTGCCGAACCAGAAACACTCGAGGCTATGGCGGCCGATATCGAAGCACTCCGGCAGAAGGTCGACGTTCTCATGGTTGCCCTCCACAAGGGGCTCGGGCACACCCCCGCGACCGTCGGCATGTACGAACGGCAAGTAGCCAAGGCAGCCATCGATGCTGGAGCCGATGTGGTGGTGGGGCATCATGCCCACATCCTGCAGGGAATGGAGGTTTACAAAGACCGTCCGATCTTTCATGGACTGGGCAATTTTGCGATCGCCACCAAAGCGTTGAACATCGATGGAAATTCCAGCCCGGAACGTCGCGCGTGGGCCGAACGCAGGCGAAAGTTGTTCGGTTTCAAACCCGACCCCGAGTACACAAACTACCCATTTCATCCCGAGGCGAAGAACGCCATCCTCGCCTACTGTGAGGCCGACCGTGGCGGTGTCCGGACCGCCGGCTTTCGCCCCTGCTTCGTGAACCGCTATTCCCAGCCGGAAGTGCTGGGCAATGACGAGCGCGGACAAGCAGTCGCGCGATACGTTCAGGACGTCAGCGCACGAGCAGGGCTGAACGCCGCTTTCGAATGGACTGGCGATCGGGTCCAGTTCTACCGCAAAAGGAATTTATGATGTCGCATCCACGTCCACTCGAGGACATCACCGTCCTCGACCTCACAACGGCTTTGGCCGGACCGTACGCCACGTTTCTGTTGGCGGGCCTGGGGGCTCGCGTCATTAAGATCGAGAACCCCGCGGGTCCGGACTCTTGCCGCGCGAACGCTCCCTACATCGGTCCCGAAGGACCGCATTTGACACACCAGCATCCGGATGACATCTCCGTATCCGCCATAAATCGCCTTCGCAGCAAGAAGGCTGTGACCTTGAACATGAAGCACCCTGGATCCCGCGCCGTGTTCGAGAAGCTGGTGAAGAAGGCCGACATGCTGGTCGAAAACTTCAGCCGCGGCGTGCTGGAGCGGTTAGGTGCCGGCTACGCGGACGTGCATCGCATGAATCCCCGGCTGTTGTACTGCTCGATCACTGGATTCGGCAGCCAGGGAGAGGGCTCGGGGAAAGCGATGGATGCCATCATCCAGGCGCTCAGCGGCGTCATGATGACTTCAGGCGCAGCCGGAGATCCTCCCGTCCGGGTTGGTGTTCCGTTTGCGGATTTGTGTACTCCGTTATTCGGCGTGATCGGGCTTCTTGCGGCGATGCATCAATCGCAGCGCACAGGCGTGGGGCAGCACATTGACGTTTCCATGCTGGGCGTGATGACGTCAATGGTCGCTTCCGAGCCGTTCGATCTTCTGGAACGTTGCGGGGTGCCGCAACGCACCGGGCAGACCGTGCCTCGCCTGGCGCCCTTTGGGGTTTATGCGACCGCCAACGGCTACGTGGCGATTTGCGCGCCGACGGAAGCGTTCGCTTCTTCCCTGTTCCATGCGATCGGACGCCCGGAGTTGTGTGAAGATGAGCGATTCCGGACTCGCGACGCTCGCGTGCAGAACGTCGCCGAAGTGGATCGTGTGGTCGGCGAATTCGCCGCGGTGCGTCAAACGGAAGAGGTCGTCGCGATTTTGGCGCAGGCGGGCGTCCCGGCCGCCGCAGTTCGCAGTCCAGCGGAAGCGGTGCGAGACCCGCAAGTGGTCGCCCGCGGAGAAACGATCCGGCTGCAGCATTCTAGTGTGCCAGACGCTGATGTCTATGGGCCCGGCCTTCCGATCGTGTTCTCCGGTTCGGCAACCGGCTTCGATCAACCACCGCCAGGCATCGGCGAGCACAATGGCGAAGTCTATGGGGACCTTTTGGGTTACACGCAGTCGGAACTGCGTGAGCTCCAATCCAACGGTGTCATCTAGCGAGGAGGAATCGCGCATGCTCGACCGCGACGATTCGCGTGGTCACGGCCGCGTTTCCCGCACCGGCGGACTGTGGGGCTCCGGTGGCGCAGCGTCCACGCGGCTGTGCTGCAGGATGCGGTCCTGATTTTCGCAGAACGCTTCTATCAAGTCTGCATCGGGCATCAGCGTTAGTGTCGTCTCCATGGTCCAGGGAGCGAGGTACGCTTTGGGATCGTCGATGGTCACCGAGAGGATCATGTGCCCGAAGTCGACGCGGCGGAATCGCTCGATGACATGCAGCGCGTCGCTGCTGGGGCGGCCTTTCGCCGTATCTATCCAGCCGCCATCGCGAAAGCCGCGGGAATCCACGATGAACTTGTCGCCTTCCCAGGTCCCCGTGGAGTAGCCCAGCCACGTCGGCGAGTCAGCCGGCGCCGAGGACCGCCCGTCGGTGAAAACTTGACGGAAGATCATGCCCACCAAGGTCTCGTACAGGATTGCGGTAACACCAGGCGTTTGCAGAATCTTGAAAGGGCCGCCGCCGAAATCGATTCGGGGCACGCCTGGAGGCAGGCAATAACCGTAAGGGTCGTCGACGTGATTGCGGCTCGCGCGTTGCCGGGCAATTCCTTCTGCCCACGGGGTCATCCGAACAGCCCCAGCGGGCAGATCCTGGGCGAGGTCGAAGTAGTAGCTTTGAACGAAACAACGGCTGCCGTCATAGATGCCGCACTTCGCCGCCCAGACGCCGGAGAGGTCGGGTGTGCCGTCGGCCAGCTTCGGTGCTTTGGCCGAGAGGTTGGCAGAACCATCGGGAAGGCGGGGAATCCCGGGCGTGGGATAGTTCAGCCATTGCCCAGCCAGCGGCATCACCGCTACGACAAAGAAGGCACCGAATGCGGCGTTCATATGTCTCCAGCAATCCTAACTCATCTGCCGAATGGGATCGACCGTTCGGCGCGCTGGTGTGACGTCACCGGTCTTAGGCTTACCGCGAAAGTGCAACGGCACACTACTTGACCGGCGGAGCCGCCTGCATATGCTGCCACGACTTTTCGTTCTCGAGGCAGATCTCGTCGATCAACTCGGTATCGAGCTCAAGCCCCTCTTTTATCGATACCGTCCAGGGGCGCGTATATGCCTTGGGATCGTCGACAGTGATTTCCACCTCGAGCGTTCCATAGTTCGGGCGGCGTAGCCGTTCGGTCATTTTCCCAGCGCTGGTCAGCGGTGCGCCGTTCATGTCGATCCATAGATCGTCACGGAAGCCAGTCGTCTGGATCACGAGGGTGTCGCGGTCCCATGTAGCGGTGGAATATCCGTTCCACGAGGGGTTCGGATCTTCGGGCTGGGGACGTCCGTCGATGAAAATTTGCCGGTACATCGCGTTCACTTCATAAAGCAGCACTAGCAGCCGCGGCGTGTGGATGGCCTTCGTGAGGTGCGGCATTCCCCATGTGCGCGGAGGATTATCAGGCAGGCAGCGCACGTGTGGATCGTCTTTGCTGAACCGCTGTTTCACGAGCTCAGCGGCCCAGGGCTGATACGGGAGGCCACCGGGCAGGTCTTTGCCGATGTTAAGTGCGAGCGGTGAGCCCCCGATTTCGAGCCCGCAGAATGCGCCTGTGGCCGGCACGCACTGATTGATCGCAGCAGCATGCCAGATGCCGGAGAAGTCAGGTTTCCCGTCGGGGAGTCGCGGCGGTGGGGCGGTTAAGTCCGGAGTCCCATCGGCCTTTTTCGGCACCCCGGCCGTCGGGTAATGCACCCACTGTCCAAAGGCGAGAGCTGGTACCGCGAATACCGCAATGATGACGAAGATGAGCATGTCGAGACGCCCGTTCAGTCTCTGCCGTTCCACGATCACACGTCTCATATCCCTCAAGTTCATTTCCTGATTCGCTTCAGTACCAGGCGGTATTCGCGAATCTTGGTGTTTTCCCGCGATCCAGAAACTACAATCTCCTCGTCTGTAAACGTTCCTTGCGCCAGGTTATGAAACGGTTTTCCCTCGTTGGCTTTGACTTCGGGATCGTTCTCATCTTCATGCAGGACGAAGAAGTGGATTAGATTTCCTCGGACGACTCCATCGACAATCTTATAAGTGGGCTCGCCTGGTTTGCCCATGATCGTGCCAGTAACTGTATTCCCGTCCTGGCGCAGCACGAATACTTCCGCGCCACCGGCGGACCACTGTCCGCTGAGGTCAGCCAAGGCCGGGATTCCAGCCAGAAGCAACAGTACACACATTCGAAGGATCATTTGAAGTCCGTCCTTGGCGCTAGATGATACCAGCCGGACTCGGTGATACTCAACCCCGAGGTGTTTAGGGCGCCGGCCTGCGTGCTAGCATGGCTCGTAACCGAGCGGCTCTGAGTAGACGGAGGTGGGTAGTGAGAATCGGCGTTCTCTTTCTTTTTGTGGGTTGCGTGCTGCCCGTGGCAGCGCATCATTCGTTCGCAGCTGAGTTTGACGACAAACAGCCAGTGAAGCTGGACGGCACCGTCGCCAAGTTCGACTTCATGAACCCACATTCCTGGATCTACTTGGACGTTAAGAACCCGGATGGCACGATGGTGCGCTGGTCGGTGGAAACCGGCAGCACCAATGCGCTGTTTCGCCGCGGCTGGCGGAAGGAATCGCTGCGGCCCGGCGATCACATCACCATCGACGCTTTCCGAGCCAAGGATGGTTCGAACACCGCCAATGCCAGTTCCGTGAAACTACCGGACGGGCGCCAGGTCAGTGCGGCCTCTTCGCGCGATGAATCCAAGTAGCATGATGCGGCCAGCACTGCTCGTCATCGCCGCCGTGTGCGCCTCGGCCCAATCGGCCTTTACTCCCCCACGTTTGCCGGACGGGCATCCCGATTTTGGCGGTATCTGGATGGCGGCGACGCTGTCCGCCGCGTTCAACGTGGAAGAGCACGCAGCCTCATACGGAACGCCTGCAGGCCCTAGCGTCATCGTCGACCCGCCCGGCGGCAAGCTTCCTTATTTACCCGGGATGCGCGAACGCGCCATCGATAACGATCAACATCGTGAGCGCGACCCGGTCGGCCAATGCCACATGCACGGCGTCCCTCGGGTGATGTTTCCGCCATTTCCGCTCGAAATTTTGCAGGACGGCGATTATGTCGTGATTCTGACGGAAACTGAGCACGGCGTGCGCATCATCCCGACCGACGGCCGTCCGTTCCTTAAGGAGTATTCCGCCTGGAATGGCGATTCGCGAGGCCACTGGGAGGGCGATACGCTCGTGGTGGAGGTGCGGGGATTGAACGGCAAGGGTTGGTTGGACCAGGCTGGCAACTTCGTTGGAGCCGGGGCGACTGTCGTCGAGCGATTTCGGCTGACGGCGAAAGACACGCTCGAATACGAGGCGAAGGTCGAGAATCCAGCCGTGTTCTCCCGTCCGTTCACCGTACGTGTTCCGCTGCGGCGGCGGCCGGCGGACGTGGAGTTGCTCGAGTACGGGTGCATCGAAGGCGAACGCGACGCCGCGCATCTTCCTCCCGTGAACGGAGGACAAAAATGATACGGCCCGCGTTGGCACTCCTCCTCTTCGCCGCATCGGCTTGGGCACAGGCGCCATCCGCGGCGAAGTCCGTAAAGGACGCACACGATCTTCGCGGTATCTGGCAGGCAAAAGGGAACGCATACCGGAATCTTGAGGCCGAAAAAGGGGTCATCGTGGATCCCGCCAACGGCAAGATCCCTTACCGGGCGGAGGCCCGCAGCGTCGCGGATCGCAACTTTCAGGCGCGCGCCACTACGGACCCTCTACTCGTGTGTTTCCAACCTGGCGTTCCCCGCACGACACTACTCCCCGAACCTTTTCAGATCTTCCAGCACCAGGATCGCGTGGTGATCGTGTATCAGCATGTGCATGCCTATCGCGTGATCTTCACCGACGGGCGCCCGCACTATGACGACGGGATCGAGTTCTACATGGGCGATTCCCGAGGCCGCTGGGAAGGGAACACCCTGGTGGTTGACGCGACGAACTTTAAGCCCGAGAACTGGCTGGATGCTGCTGGGCACTTCCACAGCAACAAGCTCCATGTGGTCGAACGCTACACGCGCACTTCGTCCAACACCATGAACTACGAAGCTACCATCGAAGATCCTGAGGTATTTCAGCGCCCTTGGACGATCCGCGTCGAGCTGGCGCTGCACACCGAGCCGAATTTTCAGTTGATCGAGCACGAATGCGACCGGGACGCGCAAGGTGTTTACCGCCACCCGCCGCAGTTCCTGAAGTGAGGTAAACTCTTTCCTGCGCCTCCGTGAGATTCTTTGATGGGAGAGGGTTAGAGGAGAAGATCGAAATGTGTAAGCAATGGGTGGCCGCATGTGCGGCCGCGGTGTTGGGTGTGATGATGGCGGGGTGGCTTCCGGCGCAGGCGCCCGGGGAGGGTCCGGGGCAAGCCAAGGGGAAAGGGAAGGGGCGCGCGCCGATCGTGGAAGGGCCTACGATTTGGCTCAAAGAGGGCGTGCCGGATTTACGTGGCGTCTGGAATAGCGGCTGGATTGTGGATATGGCCGATGGACGCT
>Ga0209517_10003974_pt1 | contig 19725 bp, 11 predicted proteins | sample PeaSoiMetSII2010_FD_187695 | JGI IMG/M metagenome (GOLD analysis project Ga0209517, IMG submission 187695) | Peat soil microbial communities from Weissenstadt, Germany - SII-2010 (SPAdes) (version 2) | ecosystem: Environmental > Terrestrial > Soil > Wetlands > Peat | place: Germany...
CGTATGCCGGATATACCTGGCGAAACTTTTGCACGGCTGTTCCATGGTCCATCGAGCGAAACTGCTCCGTGTATCGAGCCATGTACAGCAGGGCAATCGCCGGCGATCGTGAGAATCCTTGGTTGCAGTGCACAAGCACTCTCGAGCTGCCGATATTCTGGTGAATGGCCAAAAGCGCGGCATCGATAATCTCCGCTGGAATGTAGGCCACATTGTCCGCATCCACGAGATTGAGGATCAGGCGCCCTTCTCGCGAGGCGACGAGGTACTCTGGATGATCCTTCGGTGCGCCTCGGCCTGTATACCCTAATGCCTGTCGATGATAGGGGTCTTTACAGGCATGGATAAAATACCAACCGCTCTCTCCACGGACAGATGCTTCGTCCTCCTGCGAACCGACGAACAGATTTCCAACGACTTCAATCATCGTTCTCTCCATCAGCGCCAAGTGGCCATCGCACCGCACACGTCGACCAGTCCATTTAGAGCAAAGCGTGGAGCTCATATGGCCAGTTGGCGTCCGACTGGCGCCCCGCGATCACTGGTACTGTTGCGACCGCCATTCATTTTGTTCACTATCTGGGATACGGCAACTGTTTCCATCAATCCCTTGTGCTGCCGTGTGGGAAGCGCGCCGCGCCCTACCCTGCTATTTACCTTCATCCGCAATTCGCGACGCAGTATTACGAGCACCAACAATGTCTACGGAACGCGCCGCAAATGACTTACGAAGCAGAGCTTCCGGAACAAATTCATCCCACTTGTCCTGAATCAGATTCTGCACTTCCGCGACGAGTGCAACTGGATCGTCCTCCACCGTGGCGAGGGCACTTAGTGCCGACTGTACGCTAGCTATCGATGCTCGCTGAACGGCGATCGCCAGCCCGTCGTTCGTCGCTTCTAGCCCGACGGACTTGAGCATAAGGACTAGCGTGTCGTTAATGGCGTCTCCGCTCCAGGTGACCACTCGCACCTCGCTCCCAAACGATATTAGGGATTGCTTCTCCAGCGCGTATCGCTTGAAGAAGTCGCGCGCCTCGAGGAGGCGCGCATTTGCGTTCTGATCAAGGTACGGCAGCGGGCGATCTTCCTGTAGCACGCGTCGCATTTCCTGCCTCACATGGTCATGAACCCGACCACCCATTCCGTCGAACTTCGGCGGCCGACCGGCGATTGCAGGTTCAACGTCAATCACCCGATCCTTCGCATTACACTCGAGCACCTTCCACCGGCGGCCGGCGAACACGATATAGCTGCCAGGTACCAGAGGCCGAGATATCGGGAGAGTCCCAAGCTGCTTCCCAGCAGATTGAACTCGAAACTCCTCCTCACTGGTGAAAGCCGCTAGGAAGCTATAGTGATTGAGGATTCGTTCGCCTAAGATACCTGGAAGCAGCAATCCGGACGAATCCTGCGCGATGACGTCTCGCTCGGCAAGTCCACGTAGCAGCGTTGCAAAATCCGCTTTCGTCAGACCATGGAAGACACCACTTGCAATCAGAAGGTCCCACGCCTTGGGCGCAGTTAGACCGCCGTATTGCCCAAGAAGTGATAGGAGTTGCTGAAACAGGGTAGATAAGTGCAGCGCCTTCATAGAGGGCGGTTCGAACCAGCGCTGGACTACGAGCCGCACCTGAGCAATGACCTGAACAAGGCTCTCACGAAGCTGGTCGGACACAGTGCTGTCCGCATCTAACTCCGGCTCCAAGCAATAACAACGCAAGATAGCAGCTTGACCTTTTTCACGGCCAGACCGGCCAAGCCGCTGCATCAGACTAGCGACCGATGGGGCTGGTCCGATCTGCGCGATGCTGCGCACGGATCCGATATCAATTCCGAGTTCCAATGTTGTCGTTGCAATGGCTGTAGCGGGCCGCCCCTTGTCCTTCAATGCCTGCTCAGTCTCCTCGCGGATTTGCTTCGACAGACTCCCATGGTGCGGCCAGAACTCGTTCGGCACGCTGGCCGATTCGCAGGCACGGCGGAGCAGATCAGCATATTCCTCAACCTTCGCGCGACTATTGGGGAACACGAGATTGTGGGAGCCGCGTAACGTTCGATAGAGGTCTTCTGAGATCGCCAATTTACCCTGACTGACCACGTCCTCGATTCCAATCGTCCCGCCATCGTTCTCCGTTGCGCGCCGTTCCTTCGCGGACATTCTTGGAGGTAGATCCAGATAGCCCTTGACCACGACGCGTAACTCTCTCTGCGCCGAACGATCTTCGATCAGCTCAACCTCCTCTGCGCTGCCCTGTCGCAAAAACTCGGCCGCCAGTGCCATGTCGCCGAGGGTCGCCGACAACGCTACGCGAACGATGCGTCGCCCAAGAGCGACCTCGATTCTGTGCATCAGCGATTGAAGTTGCTTGCCTCTCTCTGTATCGATGAACGCGTGCAATTCATCCACTACGATGTATACAAGGCCGCCGAATAGCTTCGCAAGGCCATGACCGTCGCGGATAAGAAGTCCTTCGAGTGACTCCGGTGTAATTAGCAGACAGCCCGTGGGATTGTGATAGAACTTCTGCTTTTTCGTGGTAGAAATGTCTCCGTGCCAAGGGGTGACCTCCACCTCCAGATCCTTGCAGAGACTCTCAAGGCGCATCCATTGATCGTTGATGAGCGCCTTCAAAGGCCCAATGTAAAGTGCGACCGCGTGCGGCTCGGTTCGGACCAAGCGAGTAAGGATGGGCAGGAACGCAGCTTCGGTCTTACCTGCCGCAGTCGCGGCAGAAATGATGACATCGCGCTTCTGTTCCATGATCACGGGGATAGCACGCTCTTGAGCATCCCGCAGTTCCGTCCATCCCTTCTCCCAGATCCAGCGCTGGATGCGCGAATCCAGCAGAGAAAAAGCAGCAGACGGTTCGCTAGAACTTAATGGTGGTGAGGTCATCATCACTACCTGTTCCATCCCCAGACCCCATCACAGGACTTGGCTCTGCCGCATTATCGCGGTCGGGGCGGACCTCGACCTGATCCAGGACGTTCCTCCAATCTGCCCCTGGATTCTGTGCGAGCACTGCCAACAGGTTGGCGAACGCCGTAATCGTTGTTCTTGGCGTGCGAAAATAGCTCTCTCCAATGCGCTTTTGGCAGTGCTCCATAAACGCCACCAGCGCCGCGTCAGGTAACAAATACTGGGTGGAATCTCCGAGTGCAGAGATGTGACGAAGTTTCTCCAGCAACACGTACAGGTCTTCTGGGGATAGCCCCGGTAGCCGAAGGACAGGACCCGTTAGGTCGACCAAGCCGTGCTTGGCAAACGTATTTTCCGCCAGTCGGCTTTGAAGAGCTGGGTAGCTGAAAAGGCCGCGGCGCGTGTCTAACAGAAACTCTGGCGTCCCCCCTAAGATAAGCCCCAACCCTTCCGGCGGGTTTTGAAGTGTGTCGTTGAGCATGCGCAGGATTTGCTCATAGTTTGAATTGCGTGCCTGAGTATTGGTGAGCTTATAAAGATTCACCATTTCATCGAGGCAAACTAATAGTCCCGCGTAGCCTGCCAGTCGGACGAAACGCGCCAGCAGTTTTAGGTGGTCATAGAAGCTGTCGTCGTCGACAATGGTGCGCACGCCTAGCGCTGCGCGCGCATCTGTCCTAGTGGAGAATTCCCCACGTAACCAGCGAACGGCATCGGCCCTGAGCGCGTCGTTCCTGTCGCGAAACCCCTTCCAATAGGCGCTAATAACAGCGGCGAAATCGTACCCGCCGACCATTTCGGAAAGGCTATCGAGTTTCTGGCGAATCGCATCTTCCACCGGAATGCCTGATTTCCGCGTTTCCGCTTCGAGGGTGCTGACGAATTTTTCGACGACTGCACCGAGTGCCGCGCCTTCAGGTTTAGCGCGAGTGGAGGTGTTACGCATGAGCTCCGCGTACAGCGAGCGAGCCTGACCGCCAGAAGCGTGTAGGCGGCGATCGGGTGTCAGGTCTGCATTCACGACCACGAGTCGGCGTTCGAGCGCAACCGCCCGGACTAAATTGAGAAAGAACGTCTTTCCCGAGCCATATTCCCCTATGACGAGGCGAAACGCAGCGCCGCCGTTTGCGACGCGATCGACGTCAACCAACATCGACTCAAGCTCCTTGGAGCGCCCCACCTGAATCAGATGTTGTCCAGTTCGTGGAACCACGCCGGCACGCAGCGCCAGTAGAACTGCATCGCGATCGCGTGCCCGGATGAGTTCGCTCATTCCATGACCTCATGCAGAACGGCCTGATTGATTTCAACGGGATCCTCCCCCTCTGTGAGCGGCTGCTGGAACGCATCGAAGCATGCGTCGTTGATCGTCTCTAAAGTCCCGTCAACCATTAATCCACGGTCGCCAGCAAGCTCTTCGAGCTCTGCTCGCGTCCACTGGCTCCGGCCTAGGAGTGCTCGGGCGAATCCGGACGTCGCGGGGTCAAGACCGAACAAGGTCGACTCGACAGGATCGCCCACACCTGGCTCTGAAGCGGAGGATTCGAGCTGGGTGATAACTGCCTCATCCTCTTGCTCGAAGATTTTCGACAGGATGCCTGCCAGCCGTTCCGAATCCTTTTGAAGCGCCGATACCTTGTTCGGATCGAGTCCGAGGCGGCGTGTGACCACATCGACTGGCGCCGTCGGAATGACGTGCCCCACCCTTTCCACACCTGCTGGGACGACGGCCACCGGCTCCGTGGCCGCCACGTGCAACTTCGCATAGAGCCCGGCAGGATCCAATAGAAGCAGCTTGAATATTCGCTCCAGGGTCCGGATTTCCGCGGGTGTGATCACAGCATCGGCTTGCGCGACGAGTACGACAAAGTCCCCAATAGCCTTACGCGCTGATTTGTCCAGTGCCTCTATGGTGCGCTTTAGGCCCGTGAGTCGAGGCGCCCCCGACAGCTCCAGTCTCAACCGGGCGTGCAGCCGCGCCTTCTCCGGCTCGGAGAGGTGCAGCCATGTTTCCAACCGCTCCAGCAGGAATATCCGATCACCATCGTCCGGCTTGCCGTCAGCCGACGCGACGGCAGCGGCGAGCTGGATAGTCAGTGCGGCGGCTTCATATCGCGCGCTTGGTTTGGGTTCGTTCATCGATGCCGGATCGCTGAAGAGGACTATGCGCGAGCCAGAGGTCGGCGTGGCTCCACCGTAGCGCACGTCCGGTTCGATACCAAGCCCCGCCTCGGCAATGCGGCCGCAGAGCTTCTGGAAGTTGCGTTTGGAAAGCGTCGCCGGCTCCGGCAACCATGCTTGTAGCTTCTCCAACGGAATGGCGACCGGCAGACCGGTCTTTGCGACGTTGAGCCGCGCAACTTCAAAAGGACGACGATGCTTTTCGGGCCATAGGCCGAACGGAAGCTCCAAGAGGCCATCGAATGACATGCCGACCTCCGGGTGCTTGGCAAGCAAGCGACTGTAGCCATCGAGGTCGTCGCAGGTTCGGTCGGCGAGCGCTTGAAGCTTCTTCAGAGGTGCGGTGAGAACACTGACATCCGGAAGATCAAGCTCGATGCGAGGCTGGTCAGTAGCGTTTCTAAAGGAGCCACTCGCAGTTTGATAGAGCAATTTCAGTCGTGTCCGGTTTCGCGGTAGACACAACCCTTCGGCGTTGTCCTCTCGATACCGTTGTATAAACTGCGCCTTAAAGTAATCTGGACACCGCGTTGCCGGCGCCCTGAGGCGCGTCGTTGAATCAGCCATCAGCCACGCGAAAGCCCATTCTGCGGGTAGCGGTGCTTGATCATTGGCACACTGCGCGAGCGCCAGCTTGTAAGAGAACGGGAAAAAACGCGGCCGAGCCGCTGCCGGTGGGGTCATATACGATCGCTGCGGATACCGCCCTGCTCGTATCACGTCGAGAAATGCATTGGCGTAGTGCAAGAAGGATCCCTGCTTGCTGTATATAGATAGGAGTCGTTCGACTTCTGCTTCAATAGCTGGCAAGTCGGCGCGAGCGGCGGCGCTCTTCTTCGCGTCGTATAAGGCGCGGCGCTCAAGACCGTAGAAATAGAGAAACACATAGCCGATATCGGCGTCTGACAGTGACCGTCCGGTGGATAACCAGTGCAGATAGGACGCGCGCGCCTCCGGCGCGGCCGATGAATAGGAGGGCCAGTATCCCATCCTGCGCGCGCGACATTCGCTGATGCCTGAAGCTATCGGCAGGCGCGGATCGACCAGCGCCGGTTCGGGCTGGCCGCCGCCAACGGCTCCAAGGCCGGTTCCGAAATAGATCATGCCCCCGAGGGCAAGATTCTTTCTCACCGCAACACGCTCCGCCGACGTCCAGAACTCGTCACCGTTCGAGCTTGCCGGTTCGTAATCGCTGCGCCAGTCGCCCGCCTGGACAGTGATTCGAATATCTTTCCCCTCCTCAAAGGCCGGCGTGCGCCTCATCAATGACGCAGAGCCATGCTCATCGGGGGGTAACGTCGGCGGCGAAACGGCGACTCGTTTACGATTCGACCTGGCCACCAACCAGATGACCAGCGCGGCGGCCCCAATCCAGAGAAGCACGGTGCCGTATTCCTCTATCGCTTTCCCAAAGATTCCTATAACCACGAGGACTGCGATCAGCAGTACACCGGCACCCGACGATTTCCTCCGCTTCACCAAGCTAAAACGCCCCCATATCGCCTTCGACACGAGTGAGATTGAAAGTCCCGCCAACAAACTACCGGTTCGTGACGCTGGGATTTCGCCCGGCCGGTCCAGTCGCGCTTACTATTCGGTTCACAGGCAAGATTCGCGCATATTCGGTCATAGCATCGAGAATTGCCTTCTGAAACAGAATCTTATACACGAGCCAGTTTACTTCTCTTGACCTACGTTTCGACAGCCGCCAAATCCATGAATTCAAGGACTTACGACGAGCTGAATATACTATGAGGGAATATGCGCGAATCTCCCGACGAGGCCTAACAGGCTCCGCACGTCGGGTCGCATGCGGGACCCGATTGGCTAGCGAGCGAGATACGACGGAATGTCAGGAAAGCGCGTTTCGTTCGGTCTAGATGATGGCACCATGAGGATCCGCGGCGGGGGAGCTGCGCTGTCGTATCTCGCGCTCCAACATTCCCACAAAGAGGTCTACCTCCATGGGCGTGGTAAACCGACCGATGCCGATTCGCAATGAAGAGGCCGCTCGGTCGGGTGAAAGTCCGATCGCTGTAAGAACGTGCGACGGTGTCTGAAAGCCAGAATGGCAAGCAGACCCCGTGGAGACTGCAAAAGCAGGTTGCATGCGCTGAATTAATTGGTGAGCATCGATCCCTGGGATTTCCACATTTGCGTTACCGGGGTGGCGATCGTTCGCGGGGCCATTAACCTTTGCGCCCACCGCACGTTTCATAGCTGAAACTAGGTGATCGCGCATCTCCCGGATACGCTTGCGCTCAGACGCCCCGTTGATATCAATGAGCTCGCAGGCGGCTCCAAATCCCACACAAAGGGCCGTCGGCAGTGTTCCCGGGCGAAGACCAAGCTGCTGCCCGCCCCCAAACGAGATGGGTTGCAGCGCTGCCGCCACTCCGGGTGCTACATAGAGAGCGCCGACCCCTTGGGGTCCGTAGGCTTTGTGTGCAGACAGGCTTGCTAGATCAACGCCCCATTGTCCAAACGACAGCACCTTCGCGGTTAGCGCTTGCGCCGCGTCGGTGTGAAGCAGGGCTCCAATCTCGTGGCAGCGCGCGGCAATCCACTCCATATCTTGAATGGTCCCAACTTCATTGTTGCAAAGCCCGATTGAGACGAGCGCCACATCATCGTCAAGGAGCTCAAGAAAGGCGCCTCTGTCCATAACCCCATGCCGGTCTACGGGAATCGTTGCGCGGCGGAATCCGTCGTTTTCAAGCGCTGCCGCCGGTCCAAGAACAGAGGCGTGCTCAATAGCCGAAACAAGAATGGTTCGGCGCTTCGGCTCATGCTGCCGAAGCGCGCCGAGAATCGCCAAGTTATTCGCCTCGGTTGCACCCGACGTGAAGACCATGTCCTCCGGGTCCGCACCAATGAGGGAGGCGATCTGCGAGCGCGCCTTGTCGATCGCCTCACGGCATCTCCATCCGAACGCATGCTCCTCAGAATGGGGATTTCCGGGTCGACTTTGCCACCACGGCAGCATGGTCTCGATCACCAACGGGTCTACCGGTGTAGACGCTTGGTAGTCGAGGTAGACGCCGTCGGGACAATCCGCGTGAAAATCGCTGCTTTTCAATCCGGTTGCTGCCTGGAGGAAACGTCCAGTTGACTGTAGCCCTCGAAGCCCCTAGGGTGCAACTGGTTGTAACGTCCAGGTGGAGGCGAGGATGGGGAGAGGACCAATTTTTGAGTCGGGCTTTCGACCCCAGTTTTCCGGCCATGAAACGTTCCCCATACGCTACGGCTGGCTCAAAAAGGTCCATGACGCGATTTCTGAGCGATCCACAGACCCCAATAATAAGGGCGTATTCGTAGCCGATGAGGCGATCGCGGACTTTGGTGTTGGAAAGAACATGGTCTCATCGATGCGGTATTGGGCAATTGCCGCTCGCGTCATCGAGGACCAAAGCAAAGGTAATTTCAAAGGACCCTTTACCGTTACGCCCTTTGGGCATGCCCTATTCTCAGACGACGGGTGGGACCCGTATCTAGAAGAGCCCGCGTCCCTGTGGTGGTTGCACTGGCAAGTGGCGGCCAATCCCCGTCCTACGACGACGATCTATTTCGTATTCAATCACTACAACGCGAATACGTTCTATCGCGAGCAATTGACGTCCGAGATAAGACGTTATTGCGAAAGTATTGGCTACTCCGACCTTGCAGATTTTACTCTAAAGCGCGACGCCGATTGCTTCGTCCGCACGTATGTATCCCGCGGCAGCGAATCCGAGGAAGATGCCCTCGAGTCCTTAATGTCCGAGCTTGGACTCTTGCAGCCCATCGGAAAACGTGACGGATTTTTGCTTAGCCGAGGCCCTAAACCGTCCCTTCCGGACGAGATCTTTCTCTATGGACTGATTCAGTTCGCGCTCACGCGGCCTGCTTCTAATTCGTTCAATGTAGAGACATTGGCACACGAGCCGGGATCTCCGGGGCGAGTGTTTCTTCTTAACGAGGAGAACTTGCTGGAGCGACTCGGCGCAATAGAAGACATCAGTCGCGGACAAGTGACTTGGTCGGAGACCGCGGGGTTGCGACAGATATTCTTCAAGACTGATCCAAAATCCATCGATCTCCTAAAACTCGTCGGCCGAGCGTACTCGCCTCGACGTCGACTACACAGCTGAAGTTGCGACACATTCATCGGTACAGCCACAGATGCCATTAAGCCAAACTGTTCGAATCGCCCCGCGATTTCAACGCGCGGTGCGCATTGATAGTGATATTGGCAGGCCGGAGGCATTGCAAGGATTTTTGTGCACCGCGACATTTGCGCGGGCACTCCAAACGATCTGTGACCAATTCCAAGCGACCGGGCATGGGGCCTACACGGTGACTGGGCCGTTCGGCGGTGGTAAATCAAGTTTGGTCGTAGCCTTGGCCAGCGCGGTTGGAGTGCGCGGACCTGCGCGCCAACTCGCAGAGAAAGCGTTCGGGCCACAGGTTCAGAATTCCATTTCTCGAAGTTTCAAGCCGAGTTCCAAGGGTTGGCGAGTAATCCCCGTGTTGGGTGCGCGCCGCGCACCTTCCACGCTCGTGGCCGACGCTCTTCGTGCCGCGGGCTTATGGCGCGAACCTCGAACCTCACGCCGTCCCCCCAGCGACGCAGACGTATTGGATGCTCTGAAGCGTGTAGCGAAGCAGCCCTCTCGCGATGGGATCGTTCTCGTCATTGACGAGCTCGGAAAGGTCTTGGAACACCTAGCTTCCACGGGCGGTGATCTTCAGTTCTTTCAAGATCTCGCGGAGCTTGCTTCGCGGAGCGATCGGCGCCTTCTCGTTCTCGGCGTGCTACATCAGGCGTTTGATGAGTATGTTGGCCGAGTTAGCAGGGACGTCCGCGACGAATGGGCTAAAGTGCAAGGTCGGTACCTTGATGTTCCCCTGAGTGTCACGGGTTCCGAACAAATTGAGCTATTGTCTCGAGCAATCATGTCGGAGCGCGTTCCGCCACGACATGCGGAGCTGACAAAGTCGATCGCAACTACGCTGCGTTCGCATCGCCGTGATGCAGCGCGCGACATCGAGGCGCATTTACGCAAATGCTGGCCACTGCATCCAGTGACAGCATGTTTGTTGGGCGCAACTTCTCGCCGACGGTTTGGCCAGAACCAGCGAAGTCTTTTTGGGTTCCTCAATTCGTACGAAGCGTACGGATTTCAGGACTTTATAGGCCATTACGGCGTGGACGATTTGTACACGCCAGATCGCCTCTTCGACTACTTACGGTCTAGTCTAGAGCCGGCCATTCTCGCTTCACCCGACGGGCACCGATGGTCAATCGCTGTCGATGCACTTGAGCGTGTTGAAAAACGGGCTCCCTCCGAATTGCATATATTGATCATCAAATCAATTGCTCTATTAGATCTGTTTCGTGAACGCTCGGGTCTATTCAGCACGGAGGATGTTCTAAGAACATTAGACCCTCAACTAAGTCGAAAACAGCTGTCCGACATTCTGGCGGACTTGGTCGCCTGGTCGGTCGTGAGCTATCGGGCGCATCTGTCCGGCTACAGCCTCTTTGCCGGCAGCGACTTCGATGTGCAATCAGCAATTGACGATGCGGCCACCAAAATAGACACCGTTAGCCTTTCCGAGGTTCGATCACTCGCCGGTCTGCGGCCGATCGTCGCAAAGCGGCACTACCACGAAACAGGGGCCCTCCGATGGTTTGACATTGACGTTGTCGCGCTGGCCGATCTTTCAGCCGCCATTTCTGCGTTTAAGCCAAATGGTTCGATGGGTCTATTTTTATTAGTCGTTCCCACGAAGGGAGAATCTGCAAAGGCGGTGCGTGCCGCGCTCAAGGCGGCGGCGGCCTCGACCGGCAGACATATTGTCTTGGGCAGCTGCCGCACCGCTCCGCGAATATTGACGTTGGCGCAGGAGCTTGCTGCACTTGAATACATCCGAAAGCATCGCGGCGAGCTGGCTAGCGACCCGGTCGCGCGACGCGAAGTGGAGGCCAAACAGGCCGCTGTCCTAGCAGATCTCGAAGGTGAGGTTCGCGCGTCATTCTCCGGTACAACATGGCATACCAATGACCGGGAGTTCGACGTCATTGGCATGGGCGCGCTGTCTAGGCTCGGTTCTGACCTCGCGGACGCGATCTATCACGAAGCCCCACGCATCCATAACGAGCTACTCAATCGCTCCTGTCCGTCATCTAACGCCGTGGCCGCGCAAAAGGCGCTGCTTAAATGCATGGTCACCCGCCCGCAGACTGACCGGCTAGGAATTGAAGGATATCCCGCTGAGGGTGGTCTGTATGAATCACTACTCGCGAGGACGGGTTTGCACGTATGTGCCGACGGGCTGGGCCACTTTGCGGCGCCCACTCGGCGCGACGCTGCCAGGCTCCTTCCGCTGTGGAAGGCGACCGATAAGTTCTTGGAACGTGCCATCCGGGAGCCAGTGTCTGCGGCGGAGATCTATACGCTGTGGGGATCCCCTCCCTTCGGCCTCAGAGCCGGCCTTCGACCTGTGATTTTGTTGACCTATCTACTCACACGGTTGGATCGCTATACGGTCTATCTGCAGAATTCATTAGAAGCGGAATTGACGGACCTGACTGTCGATTGGCTCGTGCAGGATCCTGCCCACCTCACCTTGCGCATCTTTGACCCCAACGAACGGGAGCGTAGGCTTCTATCGGGCGTGCGAGACACCGTGAGTAAACTCCTGCCTAATGCGCCCGCCCCAGATTTGGATGACGCCGTAGGTCTAGGCCGTGGACTCGTCGCAATCGTCAAGGCGCAGCCCACATTCGCTCAGCGTACGACACGGTTGTCGACGCCGGCCTCGGCGATTCGGGCAGCCATTCGGTCTGCCAACGATCCTCATGCTTTATTGCATGAAACGCTACCGGCTGCCCTAGACAAGGAGGTCGGTCGACTAAATGCCCCCGTCGCCGAACTTATAGAGGCCCTCCGGCGCTCGCTCGTCGAAATTAGCAATATTTACAGTGAGACGCTGCGCCAAGTCGAAGCGACACTTTTCGATGAACTGGGGGCGCAATCCGGGCCGTCCGAGCTATCGAGGCTCCACGATCGGGCTGCCCGATTACGAGGTGTCACGGGGGACTTCCGCTTGGAAGCGCTGGTGACGCGATTAATGGCCTATACCGGAACGTTGACCGATATTGAAGGCGTTGCGAGTTTGGCGGCGAACAAACCCGCCTCTGATTGGACTGACAGTGACGCGGATCGCGCTACGGTGGAGGTGGCCGATCTCGCACAGCGGTTCAACCGCGCGGAAGCCTTTGCTCGGGTGAAAGGTAGGGAGGACGGTCGACATTCCGTTGCGTTTGTCGTCGGTCTTGATCATTCTCCGGAAGTGGCAGCACACGAATTCGAAATAACGGACATGGAACGACGAGACGTGTTGAAGCTCGCTCGTGGAATCCGGGCTCTCACTGACGCCGAAGGCGTCCGGCAAGAGATCATTCTTGCAGCGATCGCGCACGTTGGCAGTGAGTTGCTGATTGGGGAAAGACGGCCACGCGAGCAAACTAAAGTGGCCACCGTGACCACTGCCCAGGCATAGCACCCGCAAGGAACACCCATCCAGATGCAGTCAGTTGAAAGCCGCCATGTATTGGGACTTTCTGGAGGACGTGATAGCGCCGCCCTGGCGGTATTTATGCGTCAGCACTATCCAGACCTGAACATTGAATACTTCTTCACCGATACGGGCAAGGAGCTACCTGAGGTGTACGAGTTTCTCGGCAGACTCGAAGGCTTCCTCGGTAAGCCGATCAAGCGCCTCAATCCAGATCGCGACTTCGATTTCTGGCTTAGTCAATACAAGAACTTCTTACCGTCTCCTCAGACGAGATGGTGCACCCGCATGCTCAAGATCCGCCCCTTCGAGGCCTGGATTCGAGCGGACCTCGAGCGCGGCGTGAAAGTCGTCAGCTATGTCGCGATTCGCAGCGACGAAAACCACCGAGAAGGCCACTCCTCGACTCATGACAATCTGGCGGTGCGACTTCCCTTTCGCGAACACGGAATAGACCTCCCTGGAGTGAAAGAACTTCTCGAAGCGTCCGGGGTTGGCTTACCTGCGTACTATCGCTGGCGCTCTCGCAGCGGGTGCACGTTCTGTTTCTTTCAACAAAAGATCGAATGGGTCCACCTCAAGGAGGAGCATCCGGCAGCGTTCGAAGAAGCCAAGCGCTACGAAAAGCTTGCTCGTGACCACAATTCACCGTTCACCTGGTCTCCAAGCGAATCCCTTGAGGAACTCGAACAACCAAATCGTATCGCCGAGATTCGCGCGCGACATGCTCTGCGCCTCTCCAGAATCCGCGCAGCACGTCGCCTGGGTCCGCTAGAAACAGCATCGGATCAAGACATCGTGGAAGAGCTTTCTTCGGCATCCGGTTGCGTCGTATGTCACAAATAATCAATCGCCAGTGCCAACGAGATTAGACCGGGTGCAGCCAATCCTCTCACGGCGAGCGATATGAAGTTTGCCGATCTACAGAACCTCCGTGCGCTCTATCGGCTGCCACGAGATCCATTTATTCGCGAAGTATTAATCCCTGGTTTTCGAGTCGCCTCGCGAGTGAATTGTATGTTTGGCTTCTTCAGCAGCGGCAGCTTAAGAGAAATTGCCCCTGGATTGGCGGAATTTGTCGCCGGTCCACAACGCACTATCCAGATGATAATCAGCCCGCACCTCAGCGCTGATGACATCAGGGCGTTGGACGAGGGCACGTCAACATCCCTTGATGTGATCTCCAAGCGGCTTGAGGAGCTACTGGGTGAAGCACGAGTTACAGCCAATGCGCTGACTTTGCACACGCTCACCTGCTTGTCCTATCTCCTAGCCTTGGGGCGCATTGAGATTAAGATCGCACGCGTAAGGAATGGACTCTTTCATCCCAAAGTCTGGATATTTGAGAGTGAGTCGGACACGATGATTGCGCACGGATCGAGCAATCCGACCGTCCAAGGACTCACGCGAAATGTCGAAGTCGTTCGGATCGAAAAGAGCTGGAAAGGCACAGACCAGCAAGAGGTCATTGACGCCTTTCGTAGCGACTTTGACACTCTTTGGATGAACCGCGATCCGGCGGCCGAAATCATGCCACTTCCGCGGGCGATTCGCGAACGCATTCTTCTCGAATATACTGGAGATCGGGCGCCAACAGCGGGCGATTTCGAAGTAACGCAGGCCGCGGCGGAGCTCATAGAGCCGATCCGCAGGCCAGGACAGACACTCGTAATCCCGCCAAGTCTAAACTACAAATCGGGCCCATTCCGACACCAAGGAGATGCAGTAGTTGCATGGGAGGAGGCCGGCCACAAAGGCATTTTGGCCATGGCTACCGGCTCCGGGAAAACGATCACTGCGCTCATAGCGGCGCAACGAGTGCTTGAAGCGAATAGGCCGCTCTTCCTGGTAATAAGCGCTCCTTATAAGGTCCTAATTACACAATGGGAAGACGAGGTCCGACTGTTCGGCGTAGAGCCGGTCCCTCTCGCGTCACAGGCGAACAACAAATTACGCGTTGCGCGCCTCGCACGGGCCATCGACGCTTTGCGCGTCGGAGCTGCCACCGTTGAAGTTGCCATCATCACGGAGGACATGCTAACCGACGACTCATTTCGAGAATTCCTAATTGGGATTCCCAATGATGTGCGAACGATGTTAATAGCAGATGAAGTTCACAATCTTGGCGCCCAGCGCTTCACCAGCAATCCGCCAACCCGCTTTGAGTTCCGTCTTGGTTTATCAGCCACTCCGCGTCGACAGTACGATCCTGTCGGCACGGGATTGCTTTTCAACTATTTTGGACCTCCAGTATTTGAATACTCTCTAGAGCAGGCGATCGGAACCTGTTTAGTGCGCTACGAGTATTTTCTGCATCCTGTGGAATTAACAGACGTTGAGTTCTTAGATTGGAAGGACAAGACCCTACAATTGGGTCGTGCAGGCTTTGGTGCCGATGACGCTGATCCGAGTGATTCCGGACCCCTGAGCGCCGACGTACAACGTCTATTGAATGCTAGACGGGCCATTTTAGAGGCCGCCGAAAGGAAGTTGATCGCTCTTCGCGACGTTCTGTCGCGCGAGGAACGCACTAGCGTTTCTCACACGCTCATCTATACCACCGATAAGAACCCGCGGCAGATTCGTGAAGTGAACCAACTGCTTCAATCAGACCTAGGGATCCTATTTCATCAGCTGACGGCTGAAGAAACTTCGGCGCCGGACCGCGCCAAAGAAATACTTGGGCGATTTGCAGACGGGCAGCTCCAAGTATTGACTTGCAAACGCGTGCTTGACGAGGGTGTGAACATCCCACAAATCGTGCGCGCACATTTGTTAGCGAGCAATACCGTAGAAAGGCAGTGGATACAGCGGCGAGGCCGCATTCTCCGAAAGTGCGAAGCTATCGGCAAGCACCTTGCCTACTTGCACGATTACCTTGTGCTGCCACCAGTTATTGATTCCGGCAGTCGTAACATTTTGCGGGGCGAACTCAAACGAGCTCATGAATTTGCTCGCCTGGCAGAGAACGCCGGTGATCCTAATGGGCCTCTAGACGTAATTCAGCGCCTAACACGATAGACAAGCCACAGCAAGGAGCAACCGCGATGTCTGTACCTCAACGGCAAGTTCTTGAGCGAATCCGGGCCCACACCCAACAGATTGACTTGCGGTACCCAGAATATCGCGATGACCTGATAAAGGCACTCGCCGATATAATTGCGGTGCAAAAGGCGAAGCCCTCCGACCACATCAATCGGGTGGAACAGCGTGCGACGCAGCTTGGAGATTTGATCGCGTCCCATGAGTCGCCAGAGAAATAGGAGGTTCTGTGCGACTTTTAAGCGCCGAGATAACAAATTTCCGTCTACTTCGCGAAGTATCACTGGAATTCTCGACCAACCGCGATCGTGCTTTGACGGTGATTCGCGCAGAGAACGCGTCCGGCAAGACGTCCACGCTTAAGGCCCTAAAATGGGGCCTTTTCGGAAGCAAGGACGGTCTGGATTCTGTTGGGGAGCGGCTCTCACCTATTGACTGGCCAGACAAGACGCCATGTGAACTGCGCGTGCGAATTGACTTCGAGCATACTTTGCCCGTTCAGATCGACGCCAGCACTATTCGTGAAGATACTCAGAAGTACACGCTGATTCGCAAGGCGGTTGAAGAACCCACGGATGGCACATTTACGCGCTCATCGGACAAGACGGAGTTGCTGCATCACACGCCCGCCGGAGCTGAGCCGGTTGCTGGTGCCGAAGCACGGCTCCGCGAGATTATTCCTGCCGATATGCGAAACATATTCTTCACGGACGGCGACGCGGCCCTGACGTTTATCTCGGCCGATGCCGGCCGAACTACTAAGATCGACCAGGTTAAGAATGCGATTAGATCGCTGCTCGGCTTGGGCTTGCTCGAGGACGTCGAGTCAGCGCTCAAACACGCACGATCGCGTCTCCTCAGACGGCAGCGCGACGATGCGCCCGCAGGAGAACTTGCCAAGGTGACCCAGAGTCTGCAGGAGAAAGAGATGCAGCGCGATGGTCTGCAATCGGATCTAACGCAGGCGCGCACTCGAACTGTAGACCTAGAGCGGAGACTTACCGAAGCAGAGAAGGAGCTTACTCGTGCATTGAGTCTGGGAAACTTCGACGAGCTGGCGAACCAACGCGAGAGAGTCTCGTTAGACCTAAAGGCACGCGCCCAACAAGAAAGCCAGCTCATCAGAGAGCACACGAGCTTGCTAAAGGGCAAGGAATTGTCTTGGGGACTCATCGGCCCAGAACTCAGCCGGGGTCTTGATTTACTTAGACAGTTGGTCGACAAGGGGATCATTCCGAAGGCCTCGTTACCAATTCTCCGCGACCGGCTTGCGGACGGGCGATGTATATGCGGCGCCGCACTGACGCCAGGCAGTGATGCCCGAAAACATGTCGAGCAGCTCCTTGAGAACGAGAAGCTCGCTGATGAGCACTCGCGGCTATTGACGCTCCTTTATCACACGGCCGACGCTGACTCCGACGATGCGCGGAGTGAAGGGCGCCAATTCTTATATATATCGGAAGGCCTTCGGCGGAAGCGGGCCGACAACCTGCGCGCCACTGAGGATCTGGAGCGGCAACGGAAGGAATTGGAGCAGAAGATAAGTGACATTAACGCCGTGGACATCCAGTCCAAAACAATGGCCCGCGACACGGCGAAGAGTAGTTTGAAGAACCAGGAACGCCGGATAACAGAGATTGAGATCGCACTTCGAAGCCTCGAACCGGAGATCGAAGCGTTAAATACTAAGCAGCGTGAACTACGCAGACATAGCCAGAAACTACGAGCTTTGAACGCCCAGATTACGGCCACCGAAGACCTATCTACTGTTGTGCAACACACGCTGGAGGATATGCAACACATATATCTTCGCAGGGTCAGCGATCAAATGAACGTGCTCTTCATGGATATGATCGGGGCTGATCCCAGCAGCGGCAGCGTCTATCAAAGCGCCGAGATCACCTCAGAGTATGAAATCGTTGTGAACAGCGTTGATGGACGCCGCTTAAGCCCTGATCATGAGGTGAATGGTGCTGCGCAGCGTGCGCTAACATTTGCGTTCATTTGGGCGTTGACGGAGGTTTCGGGCGTTTCCGCGCCTCGAGTCATAGACACGCCTTTAGGAATGATGGCCGGCACAGTCAAACGACGAGTGCTCGAACTGATAGCTGAACCTCCGCAATCTGCGAATTCCGCACAACAAGCCGACCACCAAGTCGTCCTGCTCCTCACTCAATCCGAGATTGCCGACACTGAGGATATTCTTGATCTGCGCGTCGGTTCGTCCATTAGTTACTCGAATACGGAACATTTCCCGCGCGATCTTGTGAACGAACCGGCCACTCGGCAACCGATGATAATCACCTGTAAATGCAGTCACCGGCAATACTGCGAGTTGTGTGAGCGGCGCAGCCGAGCGCATTACCATCTCGTTGCACGCACCTGATTAAGAGGGTCGCATGTCATCCGCAGAACTTACGACACGATTTGCCAATCTTCCACTGCGCTTTCCCGAGAAGGTCATGGATCTTGTCATTCGCTATACGCAGACTCGAAAGCCCCATGAAGATGAAGAGCGCAGCGGCGATCTCCAACCATTTGAACGCTACGTTGATCTGTGGTGGACGGCACTCTGCCTCGGTGTGCGAGAAGGAAGGCGAACTCCTGAATTGGAATGTGGCCCATGGCATAAATTCATAGATACAAACCAAATTCTTCCAAGCGACCCCTGGCGGGCCGAGCACCTCATGTTGTTGGCGATCGCCGAGACGAAGTCCACGGAAGTTCTCTCGCACCCTTCACAAATTGTTGAGATTGCAAACGAGTATGCGGCTACGGGAATACGGCTGATCGCCGATGCGATGGCCAGGGAGAACCGCCCGATTTGGGGCGCAACGCGTCTCGTCGAGGACTCAATCTCTAGCTTAGCAAGCCCTCGATCCGCTTGAGGGCAACGTCGGCCGTCTCCTCGGAATCATGTTTGGGTAGTAGTGCGATCAAGCTGTTCTCGTTGCGTGCCTGGAGTAAACGAACCACGTCGTGAAGATCGGGGTTTTCAACCTCCTCGGCTGCACCAACGGCGGCGGTGATAGCCTCCCACTTCGTTGCGTCAGGCTCCGCAAGTTCCGTCGGATAGCCCATTAGCCGGATAATGCGAGATCGCGGGTCATCAATAGCGTCTAACTCCGCCCGTCTCAGAGTACGAACGATCGCTTTGTCGGCCAGCAAGCCGACGAAGATGAAATCTCCAATACTGAGCCGCTCTGTCTCTGCCACGGTGCGCAATGAGCCTAGCGACGCTCCGGCGGCCGTAGAGTCCGGCCAACTGACTACGATATCCCCATAGGAACTATTGAAGCAACGACGCTCACCAGGCTGGCAACCCGATGCCACCGCAAATCCATCAGGAATGGAGCGGCCGCTTCCTCGGAGCGTGTCTTGGGTAACATCGAATCGATATAGCCACACTCCCTCGATAAAGTAGCAGCCTGCACAGTCCGCCGGCTCGGCGTCTACTACGAGTCGTTGCTCGCTGCTGCGAACCCGCACCAGTCGGTCCGGCGTATGAATGAACATCGGCGCCGTGGCGTACTGTCGAACGCTTGAAGGCTTTACTCCATAGCGCGCAGAGATAGTCTGAACAAGGTGCTCAATGTGCGCGGCACCGCCGTTCAAGGCTATCTCCTGCGCTATTTCGTCTGCAATCCCCGTGTATTCGTCGTATTGCGTCCACTCACGCAGGGCGAAGTCCGCCTGCTTGTTTATGCGCTTCACGCGGTTATCTTCCATAAGTCTATTTCGCAGACTTCGCGCACTATCTGTCTGTGTAAGTTCGCTGAGTTCGACTACCGACACCGGAATACCGCGGTATCGGATCCAGCTTCTACATTTATCCACAAGGCTTCCGCGAAAGTCGATCCAACCTTCGTCAACCGCGCGGAATTTTCCGATGGACCGGATCCACTGTGCTGAGTATTGCGCCGCAATTCCGATATCAGCGACGATCCTCTCGGCCTGCTTCGTCCCAATCATCGCCTCGGCCGCGCCCGCCGCCCTGAGTGCGCTATCCGACTCCC
>Ga0209517_10003978_pt1 | contig 19713 bp, 12 predicted proteins | sample PeaSoiMetSII2010_FD_187695 | JGI IMG/M metagenome (GOLD analysis project Ga0209517, IMG submission 187695) | Peat soil microbial communities from Weissenstadt, Germany - SII-2010 (SPAdes) (version 2) | ecosystem: Environmental > Terrestrial > Soil > Wetlands > Peat | place: Germany...
GAGCGAGCACACTATTCTTTTTGACTTCTCGCTCAGAAGCATCTCCGATGAGTTGCCGACTCGGCTCGAGAGATCAAACCTCGCGCTGATTGCCGGCATAACCTCAAGATTGAGCAGCTCCTGCAACGCAAGCGAAGAGGATGATTCAACATCGTGAAGAGACATTGGCTGCCGAAGCTTGACAAACAACGTTACCGACATGACCTGTTGCTCCCGGCCGGGTGCCCCAGGTCTCGCTTCCGAGACCTGGGAAATCACTGACCTCTATTTCCCCACCACCGGCAAGATCAACGCGCTGGGATGCGCCGCGTCGTGGAGGATTGTGTTGGTGGCTTTGACGAACTCGGAGCTGCTGCTGGCATCCTTGCCGGTGTTCAGGTTGCGGTCGAAGCGGGGGAAGTTGCTGCTGCTCACTTCCAGACGAATCCTGTGGCCTTTCAGGAAGACGTTGCTCGTTGACCACAGATCGATTTTGTACTCGTAGACCTGCCCGGGCGCGATGGGCTGGGGCGCGCCGGTGGTCGACTCGCGGAACTTCGCCCGCAGGATTCCTTCGGTCAGGTTGATGGCAACGCCATCGGGGGCGACATCGACCAGCTTGGCGGTGAAGTCGGTGTCGGCGGCTGAAGTCTTCGCAAACAGGTCGAGGGTGACCGGGCCGGTGACTTCCAGATCCTCAGTCAGCGGCGGCGTGGAGTAGACCAGCACATCGGGACGGGCTTCCACCTGAGTCTGGTCGCGCGGGCCGGGAGCCAGGTGCTGGCTGTCGCAGCAGAGCGGGCCGCCCACAGTGGGGACGGGGTTGGCGGGGTCGTAGACGTAGGTGTCGGCGGGATCGGACGGCGGGGCAGCGGTCGAAAGAGCTCCGTCGCCCGCGGCGCTGTTGGCTTTGCCGACGGAGTGCAGAAAGTAGCTGGTGGATTTCGCGCGCTCGAGCGGCCAGGCTTCTTCGTCGCGCCATTCGTTCTTACCCATCACAAAAATCTTGACTGGCTTGCCGGTGGCGAACTCATTCTGCTTGCCCTGGAAGAGGTAGTCGTACCACTCCAGCGTGATGTCGTTGTCGTCATACTTTTCGGCCGCGGGGCCAAAGTCGACCGCGCCGATCTTGCGTCCGCCGCCGGCGTGGCCGCCGATGGTGACGAGGAGCTTCTGGCCGGCACGGGCAGTCTCGGACCCGCCGTGGGCCTTGATCCCTGTGTAGTTGCGCAGCGAGCCGCCCTGAAAGATGTCGTACCAGGCAGCGATGGTCAGCGCGGGGACCTGGATGTTCTGGTAGTTCTCCTCGATGGACCATTGCTTCCAGTAGCTGTCGTAGGTGGGGTGGTCGAGCCAGTCGAGGAAGTAGGGCGCGAACTCACTGGTCAACTCGGCCGCGTTCTGCGGCGCGGGCACGTTGAATACCGGGTACTGGTTCAGTGGCAGGACCGAGCTGCCGACGCGGGCATTGGTGTTGTCGCGGATGTACCGGTTGAGCGTGTCCTGCGCCAGGCCGGAGGTCCAGGACTCGTTGAACCACTGCTCGAAGGCGCCGCCCTGCCAGGTCCAGTTTTCGTGGTAGTTGCTGGCCGTGACGACGGGACAGATGCCGGCCAGGTGGGGCGGATGGGCGATGGCGGCGAGCATCTGCGTAGCGCCCACGTAGGAGCCGCCGAACATGCCCACCTTGCCGTTGGAGCTGGGCAGCGCGGCGGCCCATTCCACCGTGTCGTAGCCGTCCTCGGACTCGTGCTTGAAGGTGTACCACTCGCCCTCGGAGGTGTAGCGGCCACGGACATCCTGGACGACGACCAGGTAGCCGCGCGCGGCGGCCTTGCGGGCGAACTCGGCGGCATTGTCCTTGTTGTAGGGGGTGCGCTGGAGAAGCGTGGGGTACTTGCCCTCGACCGCGGGGCGGTAGATGTCGGCGCGGAGGGTGACGCCGTCGCGGGTCTTCATGGCGACGCCGCGCTCGACGACGATCTGGGGCGTGGATTGCGGCTGAATGAAGCTGCAGGGCAGCAGCGTTGCGGCGAAGGCGAGAAGGCAAACGGACTTTTTCAGCAAGGTTTTCCCCCGGCGGCGATGGCCGAGACCATTGTAGTGACTCAAAATGCCGGTGCTGAAGCGGAGGGAGAAGAATACAGCCGCGGATTCAGGGGTCGAGGAGGTGACCGCTGTGCGCAGCCCGAGAAAAGCTGCCTCAAAAAAAGAAATCGGGCGGCTGCCCTGCGATGAGGCGGCCACCCGAGAAAAGAACCTTGAAAGACCAGTTCAGGAGACAATTCAGGAGACATTCAAAGAGTACCGGCAGGCGCGTGGCGTGTCTTGGGTCATTGGGGTGAGAGTAAGCTCCATCAATGGGTGGAGAGCGGGCTCGGTCTTTGTGCGGTAGTCTGGTTGCACCCTGCTTCGCCGCCCTGGAACGGTTGCGAATTCCCCTAACTCTTTGGGGATGCGCGACCTGGCGCCGGCCGGGCGTTGCCGGAGAGACGCTCCACTCGCATTTGTGGCTAAGAATCGTGCCAATTCGAACGTTGTGTTGGGCAGAGTTGGGGTGCGGCTCAGCGGCGCTGCCGGGCTCGGGCTTCGACTGCGAATCGGCCTGATGGCGGCGGTCTTGACGGGGTGCGCGGCCGTGGGGCTGGCTCTGGAACCCACCACGCCGCTGGCCAGCTACGGGCGCCAGGCGTGGGGGATGGAGAACGGGCTGCCGCAGAACACGGTGCAGGCGCTGGTGCAGACCAGGGACGGGTTTGTCTGGCTGGGGACCGAGGTGGGTCTGGTCCGCTTCGATGGGAATGGGTTCCAGGTGTTCGACAAGAACACGAGCCCGGCGCTGCCGGGGAACGATGTGCGGTGTTTGCTGGTGGCGGACGACGGGGCGCTGTGGATCGGGACCAGCGAGGGGCTGGCGCGGCGGAAAGATGGGGTGGTTACCGTGTTCACGACCAAGGACGGGCTGCCAAGCGATGGGGTCCGGGCGCTGGGTGAGGACCGGTGGGGCTTGGTATGGGCTTATACGGATGCGGGACTGGTGCGGCAGAATCACGATCGATTTGCCGCAGCCGGGAGTTGGCGGCCAGGGAGCGTAATCACCGCTGTGACAAGTCAGGGCCGCGCCGATGCCTGGGTCGATGTGACGCCAGATTCTGGCGATGAGTGGAGGCGGCTGGCGGCTCAGGCTGGACTGCCGCGGGAAGGGCTGGAATTCTTGGCGGGACTGAATAGCGAATCGACGGCCATGGGCACCAAGAGCACCCTGATGTTGGGAAGCGGTAGCGGATTGACGATGCGGCTGTCAGCGGGCCAGGAACTGCCAGGGAGCAGGATTCAGGTTTTGCTTGCGGATCGCGAGTCGCGCTTGTGGATTGGAACGAATAACGGGCTGGCGCGGTGGGATGGAAGGACTGTGCAACGGCTTCCTGTCACCGATCCGCTGGCATCGGCGTCGGTGCTCTCGCTGATGCAGGACCGCGAGGGGAACATCTGGGTGGGGACCGAGGCCGATGGGCTGCACATTCTGCGCGATCAGCGGTTCAAGACGCTGGGGGCGCGCGAGGGGCTCTCTTCCGATGCTACGACGACCGCTGTTGAGGACGCGGCGGGTACGCTGTGGGTGGGAACCGGCGGCGGCGGGCTGAACGCGATCGGCAAAGGACCGGCCGGAACGGGCACGGGCGCGGTGAAGAGCTACTCGGTGCGCAATGGGTTGGTGAGCGACGTGATTCTGTCTTTGGCGGCGGCGAATGGGGACCTGTGGGTGGGAACGCCGGATGGGCTGAACCGGATCCACGCAGGGACGATCGCCGCGTTTACGTCCGCCGATGGGCTGCCGGACGACTTCATCCGCTCGCTGCTGGTGGACGCCGATGGGTCGCTGTGGATTGGGACGCGACGCGGGCTGACGCACTGGCTGGTTGGGGCAGCGGGTGTGAGCGGCTCCGGCGGAAAGATGGAGACATTCACCCAGGCCAACGGGCTGGGCAGCGACCTGGTGGGAGCCATGGCGCGGGACGCGAAACGCGACCTGTGGGTAGCCACGCTGGCCGGATTGTCGCGTCTGCACGGAGGAAAGATCGAGAACTACACCACTGCCAACGGGCTCAGCAGCAACGTGGTGACGGCGCTGTTGCCGCGCGCGAATGGGACGCTGCTGATTGGCACGCAGGACCACGGCTGGAACCAGTGGGACGGGATGCGCTTCTCCGCGGCCATGGGCAATGGGCTGGAGCAGACCACGATTCACGCCATTATGGAGGACGGCGGCAATCACCTGTGGTTTGCAACCGGGAACGGGATTGCGCGCTGCGACTGCAATGCGATGGGCGGCACTATGAAGGGCACAGGCTGCTCGCACTGGATGGAGTTCGGCGCTGCGGACGGGTTGCGCAGCCGGGAGACGGCCACCAACAGCCATCCCTCGGCGTGGCGCTCGCGCGATGGGCACCTCTGGTTTGCCACGCCCAAGGGGCTGGTCGAGGTGGACCCGGCGCATTTCCCGGTGAACTCGACACCGCCGCCGGTGGCGCTGGAGCGGTTTGCCGTGGACGATGCTCCACTGGCATTGCATGCAGCGGATCCACTACATGGGGCGGGCCCTTGGTTGAGAGTTGAGGCCGGGCATGTCCATTTCGAGTTCGACTACGCGGGTTTGAGTTTTGTTGCGCCGCAGAAGGTACGCTACCGCTATATGTTGGAGGGCTTCGACCACGGATGGACCGAGGCCGGCGCGCGGCGCACGGCGTATTACACAAACATTCCGGCAGGGCGCCTCACCTTCCGCGTGCAGGCAGCCAACAACGATGGCGTTTGGAACACAGAGGGCGCGGCGCTGACCTTCGAACTGCGTCCGCACTTCTACCAGACGCTGTGGTTTTACGCGCTACTGATCCTCGCCGCTGTGGGAATGGTGGTGCTGGTGCAGCGGATGCGCCTTGCGCGCGCGGAGCGCGAGTTCAACGCCGTGCTCGGGGAGCGGAACCGCATCGCTCGCGAGATTCACGACACGCTGGCGCAGGGGTACGTGGGCATCTCCGTGCAGTTGGAGGTGCTTGCGGAGTTGCTGCGCATGAGCAAAGTGGAAGCGGCGGCCAAGCACCTGGACCTGGCGCGGGGGTACGTGCGCGAGGGCCTGGCCGACGCGCGGCAGTCGATCTGGGCGTTGCGTTCGCAGGACTCGGGCGAGATGACGCTGCCGGTGAATCTGCGGCGCATGGTCGAGGGGGAACAGGGCGGCGGGCTGGAGACGCGGTTCAGCATCTTCGGCGCTTACCGGCCATTGCCGCCGGGCACTGAGCGCGAGATTCTGCGCGTGGCCCAGGAGGCCATCCATAATGTGAAGAAGCACGCCGGGGCGCGGCAGCTCAACGCTCAGTTGGAGTATGGGCCCGGCGCGATTGCGCTGGAAGTGCGCGACGACGGGCAGGGATTTGCGGCCGATGAGGCGCCGGAGCCGGGGCACTATGGGTTGACCGGAATGCGCGAGCGCGCGGCCATGATCGGCGGAACGCTGGAGGTGACCAGCGAACCCGGCGGCGGGACGACGGTAAGGCTGCGCGTGCCGGCAAGAAGAGAACCGCACGGCGATTGAGGTTCGTGGTTTCCCCTCCTTCCGCAAAGGACGCGGAAGGAGGGGCACCAGCGGTGGTGGGATACGGGAGCAGACGAAGGAGTGAGCGTGACAAAGGAATCGATTCGCGTGCTGGTTGTTGAGGATCACCACGTCGTGCGGCAGGGGCTGGTGGCGCTGCTGAACGTGGTGGAAGGCCTGGAAGTGGTCGGCGAGGCCGCGGACGGCGTGGAAGCCATCACGCAGTTCCGCAAGCACCAGCCGGACGTTACGCTGATGGACCTGCGGCTGCCGCGCATGGGCGGCGTGGACGTGATCCAGCGCCTGAGGATGGAGACGCCGGGAGCACGGTTCATTGTGCTCACCACCTACGACGGCGACGAGGACATCTATCGCGCGCTGCAGGCCGGAGCGCGCGCTTATCTGCTGAAGGGCATGACCAGCGAGGAGCTGATTGCGACCATCCACGCGGTTCATGCGGGCAAGTCGCATATTCCGCCGGCCATTGCCGAAAAGCTGGCCGAGCGCATGGGCACCGAGGAACTGACGCCGCGCGAGTTCGATGTGCTGGAACAGATCGTGATGGGCAGAAGCAACAAGGAGATCGCCACGGAGCTGGAGATCTCCGAAGCGACAGTGAAGACGCACATCAACAGCTTGCTGGGCAAGCTGGGCGTGACCGACCGCACGCAGGCGGCCACGGCGGCCATTCAACGCGGGATTGTTCCGCTGGAGACCTTGAGGAAACCAAAACCATGAGGAAGCTTATTTATTCTGCACTCATTCTGCTTTTATCGTGCACGCTCGCAACCGCGCAGAAGGCCGCGTGGCGACAGGCGACGGACGCGGAGCTTGCGTCGCTGCTGCCGGCCCGCGCGCCTGTCGAGAAGGAACACATCGAGACGGAGTTGCGCACTGCGTCGGGCATCGTCAACGGCAAGGGGCATTTCATCGCCGGCGTGGTGCTGCTGACGGCCGGCTACTCGGCAGACGGCAAGTACTCGCACTACCTGCTGGTGCAGGTCCCGGTGCGTATCGGCGGAGTGTCGCTGAAGCCCGGTGAGTATGTGTTCGGATGGACGCGTGCGAGCGGCGGCGATGCGCTCAACCTGCACTTCCACGAAGCGGCGACGGGGGCGCTGGTCGGGACGGCCGATGCACGCCGTATCGCAGGTCCGGGGCGAGTGGAAAGCCTGCACATCTGGCCGCCAGGCGACAAGGCGCTGATTCAGATTGGGCGGTTCGGCATTCCGTACGAGATTGGCGAAGAGTAAGCCGGCAGGGCTTGGGCGGCGTCAGTGCTTGTAGAGGATCAGCATCCTCGATGCGACGGCGAATGCGGCCACGGCGATTACGGATGCGATGCGGTGCACAGCCAGCCAGGCAGCGCTCTCGAGCTTCGGCACCGTCAGCACGGACCCTGATGCGACCAACGCAACCATCGACACGCCAAGAATGACGATCGAGGCGAAGAGCGCGGCCGAAGGCTCAAACAGCCTGGCCGCGTGGTAGATCCCGATTGCGGCGAAGATCACCCATGCGAGGGCAAGAAGCTTGTGAACTGTGGAAACAGCCGGATTCAGAGGCTTCCCAAGCTGCCCCAGCCAGATGCCGGTTCCAAGCGTGGCCAGCAGCAACAAGCCCATCGCAATGAACTTCGGCGTAACGGCCATGGAGCGCCTCTCTTTCGGTCGATACCTTCAAGCCATCGACTGCGTGAGAGCGACGCGGCGCTCATGTTGAGCGGTGAAATCCGCCGCGTAGGCCTGGAGTTGTGCTGCGGCGTTGTTGGATGATCGGATCTTCGTCAGATTCGCAACGGCATCACTCAGGACCGCGGAGTTGAGCATCTCCGACGCAGGCACATCGGCCCCCGGCTCGGGACCTTTGACGAGCAGAGCGAGGTCATTCAATACCCCTCCAATGCGGCTCTGAATCTCCGGGTCTCCGCTGTGCGCATCGAGGATCGAAAGCACCTTTCCCTCGGCACGGAGGGTCGCCTGGCGGCCATCCTGCATCTGCCTGATCATGAACTGGTTTGTGCCCTCGACGGCGCCATCCGACCAGAGGACCACGGTGACGTCCACGCGAACCTCGACCGGGCCCGTCACTTCGGCTTCGGCGAGAACATTGGCGGGAATGGTGTCCGTGTGGACACCGCCCGGACGGATCGCCCCATCCCATGAATCCGCCGCGCCTTTCTTGCTGCGCGCGTTCAGAATCAGGTTCAGGAGATCCGCGCCATAGCCGGTGTGAGCGATCGCCTTGCCGCCCGCCGTCACCGTAATGTCCAGGCCATAGGCCGTCACAGACCTCTGAGTGTCGTTGGCCAGCTCGACGACGACGGTGTTGGCGGCGGGGTTGTACACCGCGCTGCGCACCGAGAACCCTGTTGAGCTTTCGCCCGCGCCGCTCTGGCCCGGCAGAGCGGTGCAATTCAACGCGGCGAGGGCAACCACGGCGCAAGCGAGAGGGTTGCGGAATCGGCGAACCACGGGCGGTATCATGGACTCGATTGTAGCGCCGCGGAACCTGTTTCTGCGCCGTCAAAAGAGGCTTTTTTCGGCTGGAGCGGACGGGCTCACCCGCGCGTTGATGAAGCCGATTTCGTGCCGGTTGCCGATGCAAGGGCCGGCGCGGCAGAACCTGTGCGCAGGCCGTTTGGCTCGTACCACCGGTGGAGGGCGTCTCCACCTTTCGGCCGAGACTGCCCGACACCTCGCCCCGTATACTTGCTGCCATGTTTCGAGCTCTTCGCGCGACCACTTTCCTTGCACTGCTGGCGGCGGGAATTCCCGCGCTGGTTTATGGACAAGCTACAGCTTCCGGCGCTCTTCCCCAGACCTCACAAACCAACAAAACAGCCGCGGGCGGGCAGGAAACCGCCGTACCGCACCCTCCACTTCTGGACGCCCAGCACCGGCCGATCACGGCTGGCGGCTTTGTGAAGACGGGGCCGGTGGTCTTCGAGGATGTGAGCGAGAAGGCGGGCCTGACCAAATGGACCCACAAGATGGGGACCCCGGCCAAGGACTACATCATCGAGACCAAGGGCTCGGGCGTGGGGCTGATCGACTACGACAATAGCGGCTGGCTGTCGATCTACGTGGTGAACGGCTCCACGGTGGACGGGCTCACCGGCAAGGCCACGCCGCCGCATGCGGCCCTGTTCCGCAACAACCACGACGGGACCTTCACCGACGTGGCGGCCCAGGCGGGAGTGACCAACGACCGCTGGGGCACGGGCGTGGCCATTGCCGACTATGACAACGACGGCTGGCCCGATATTTTTGTGTCGAACGTGGGCAAGAACCGCCTCTACCACAACAACCACGACGGCACGTTTACCGACGTGGCCGAAAAGGCTGGCGTGCAACTGGGCAACTGGTCCTCGGGAGCCACCTGGGGCGACTACGACGGCGATGGGCGGCTCGACCTCTTCGTCGCGGGCTACATTCACTGGGACTGGAACAACCTGCCATCGAGCAAGGAGAACGGCGGCAACAACGCCTTCTGCACCTTCCGCGGCGAGCAGGTGGCCTGCGGGCCGAGGGGGCTGAAGGGCGAGCCGGATCACCTGTTTCACAATAACGGCGACGGCACCTTCACCGACGTCAGCGAAAAGGCCGGCGTGGACGACAAGCCGGGCTACTACGGGCTGGGCGCGGTGTTTGTGGACATCAACAACGACGGCAAGGTGGACCTGCTGGTTGGGAACGACTCGACGCCCAACTACATGTACCTGAACAAGGGCGACGGAACGTTTGAGGATGTGAGCTACGCCTCGGGCTTTGCGCTGAACGAGCAGGGGCGCGAGACGGCGTCGATGGGGATCGCGGTGGGCGACTACCAGAACAACGGGCAGCTGGCCATTTTCGACACCACTTTCTCCGACGACTACAAGCCCTTCTACCGCAACGAGGGCGACGGCAACCTGACCGACATCAGCTATCAACTGGGCATCGCCGAGGTTTCGGTTCCCTTCCTCAGCTGGGGCGACGCGTTCCTCGACTACGACAACGACGGCTGGAAAGACCTGCTGATGGACGACGGCCACGTCTATCCCGAGGCGGACAAATACGCCTGGGGCACAAGCTGGGCTGAGCGGCCCATGCTCTTCCATAACATTGAAGGTAAGCGCTTCGAGGCGGTTCCGGCCGTCGAGGGTACGGGCCTTGCGGACGTGATCGCCGGGCGCGGCATGGCGGTGGGCGACCTGTTCAACGACGGCAAGCTTGACGCGGTGATCAACGTGATGGACGGGCACCCGGTGCTGCTGCGCAACGTGAACCCGGACCACAATCACTGGCTGGAGTTGAAGATGGTGGGCGGCCCGAAAAGCCCGCGCGACGCAGTGGGAGCAACGGTCTACGTGACGGCCAACGGCATGAAGCAGCGCGGAGATGTGATCAGCGGCGGCAGCTATCTCTCTACCAATGATCCGCGGCCGCACTTCGGGCTGGGGCAGGCGACGACGGTGGATGCGATCGAGGTTCACTGGCCGAGCGGGAAGGTGGAGAAGTTTACCGTGCCGGGAGTGGACCGGATTGTGACGATTACGGAGGGGACGGGGAAGTAGGGCGTCAGGGACCACCCAGCCGTATTCAAGACATTGGAAAAGAACAATGGATAGCAGGGAACACTGGGACTCGATCTATCGCTCCAAGGCTGAAGAGGAGATGAGTTGGACACAGTCCGAGCCGCTCATGTCTCTGAAGCTGATCGGTGAGGCGTGCTCTTCCGGCCGGGTTATCGATGTGGGCGGCGGGACGTCAGTTCTGGCGGAAAGACTCCTGGATCGGGGTTATCAAGTTGCCGTTCTGGACATCTCCGAGGCGGCGATCGAGCGTCACCGCAAGCGGCTCGGAACCAAGGCAAGCCGGATCGAATGGATTGCCGCCGACGTTTTGGCCGGGCCCGATATGGGAACCTTCGATGTGTGGCATGATCGTGCGGTCTTCCACTTCCTTACCGTCCCGGAGGACCAGGCGGCCTATGAAAAATTGTTGCTGCAATCGCTTCCGGTGGGCGGGCATGCTGTGATCGGTTCGTTCGCACTCGATGGGCCGCAAAAGTGCAGCGGGCTCGAAGTTCAGCGTTATGACGGGCCGACGCTCGCCAGGGAACTCGGCACTCAATTTGCGCTCCTGAAGAGCGAGCGGGAAATACACCTGACTCCGTGGGGCAAGCCCCAGTCCTTTCAATTCAGCCTGCTCAAGCGCATCTGACGACCGTCAGAAACTCCGCTCAGAACGTAATTCGCCCGGAAAGCTCCAAACTCCGCGGCCCCGCGCCTTCCGCCGTCTGCAGCGCCGTAATCGACCCGAAGGCGGCCGAATCGACCTGCATGTTGGGCGGCTCGTAGTTGCGGTGGTTCAACAGATTGGCGGCTTCCAGGCCGAACTGGAATTTGCTCTTCTCTGTGATGGCCAGGTTCTTCATCAGGGACAGGGAGTAGTTGGCCGTGCCGGGGCCGACGACGCCGCCCACGGGCGCGTTGCCGAAGCGGCCAATGCCGTTCCTGGCGGCGGTTTGCAGATTGAGGTAGGGAAAGGCGTTGGGGTTGAACCACTGGGTGGTGGTGCGCTGCGGAGCGTAGACCGAGACGTTGCGCAACTGGTCGGGCCGCGCCTGGCCGACGGTGGTGAGGATGTTGGTGTTGGCCGGATCGACGCTCTGTTGATAAGGCGTGAGAAACGGGCCGCTCTCAAAGATCGTCACGCCGGCCAGTTGCCAGTCGCCCACGAGACGGTTGAGCGCGCCGCCGGAGCTGAGCCAGGGCTGGCCCTTGCCGAAGGGCAGATCGTAGAGCCAGGTGACCAGGAAGCGGTGCCTGCGGTCGTAGATGACGTTGCCGTAGTCGAGGCCGGGATGGAAGCGGTCGGTGAGGAAGCTGCCGCCGGAGACGGCGAAGGCGTTGGGCGTGGCTCCGCCGGCATTGGAGAGGTCGCGCGTGAAGGTGTAGCTGGCGTCGAAGGTGAGCGACTTGCCGCTGTGGCGCGAGACTTCGACGGCGCCGGCGGAGTAGTTGCTCTCGGCGAGATTGGCGACGCTCTGGATCACACTCCAGCAAGGAAAAGGGCGGTGGTCGTCGACGAAGGTTCCGTTGTCGGAGACACAGGCGGCGGTGGATGCGGGGCCGGGCTGGGCGTTGAAGTAGCCGTATGGATTGGCGGGGACCTGGTTCAGGTCGACCATGGCCTCGAGGTTCTGGCCGTGGCTGGCGGTGTAAGAGAAGCGCGCGCCGACGGAGTGGCCGAAGTCCTGTTCCAGGGTCAGGTTCCACTGCTGCACGTTGGGGTCGTGATAGTGGATGGGGAAGGCGTAGTAGAAGCCGGCGGTTCCGGCGGCGCTTCCGGCGCTGGTGCTGTAGATGGGAGCGGCGAAGGAGAGCAGCGGCGTGACGCCGTCGGCTTCATAGCCCTGGTTGTAGGTGGCCACGTAGCTGGAGTGGACGGCCCAGCCGGAGACCAGAGCAAAGCCCAGCGGGGATTCGATGAAGCGGCCCCAGCCGCCGCGGAGCACGGTCTTGCCGCTGCCGTAAGGTTGCCAGGCAAAGCCCAGGCGCGGCCCCCAATCGGTGTGGTCGGTGGTTCGCAGCCCTTCCGGAATGCCGGCCTGTGCGGCGGTAAGGATGGGCGTGGGCGAGATGGCGGCCAACAGTGCGGAAGACGTCTGCGACTGCGCCTGGGCGTTGGAGACGACGACGGCGCCGGGAACGGTTGAGCCCGAGACGGTTCCCGGGCCGTTGTAGGTGGGCAAGAAAGTGGCGGTGTTCGAGTGGATTTCCCTGATCGGGGGATGCAGCTCGTAGCGCAGGCCCAGATTCAGGGTGAGATGGGGCGTGATCTTCCAGTCGTCCTGGCCAAAGAACGCGTAGGAATACCCCAGGCCGTTCATGGTGGGATTGTTGGTGGAGCTGAACTCGGTGTAGTCCGGGTAGCCGAGCAGGAAGGCGGTGTAAGGGTCGCCGATGGCCGCGCCGACGTTGGATGATCCGTTGAAGACATACCAGCCGGAGCGGTAGTTGCCGAAGACGTTGTCGTCGTGGTCGGTGAGTCGCTTGAAGTCGGCGCCGAATTTGAAGGAGTGCTTTCCCGGAGACCAGGTCAGGTTGTCCAGGGCCTGAATGATCTGGCCGCGCTGCACACCGGGATTGCCCGCGCCGGTGGACATGAATCCGTTGATGAGCACCTGCGGCGCCTCGGACCAGGCGAGATCAGGCTGAGGAACCGTGATGCCGGTCTGGCCCAGAATTGTCGACGTCGAATAGCTCTGCGTCTCCGAGGTGTGCTGCGCGTTGTAGCCGCCGCGAAACTCGTTGAGCAGTTTGGGAGTGAAGATGAAGTTGTGGGCGAAGGTGAGCCCCTCGTCAATCTCCGGTGTGTTGTATGCGCCTTGCAGGGGGCTGCCGGCCTCGGCGCAATAGGTGAAGGTGCAGGCGGCCGAAGGCGCGGTGGTGACCTGGCGGTTCTTGTAGGAGAAGCGGGCGAAGATCGATTGGCGCGAGGAGAGTGTGCGGTCCAGGCGCACGTCGCCCTGGTTGGACGAGATGGGAGAGGGAAAGTTGATCTGGTAGTTGTTGGCGTAAGAATCCACCGCGCCGTAGTTGGGCTGCGGAAAGAGGTACGTCAGGATATTGGCCGAGATGGGCGTCACTGCGATCTGAACCGGTACGGAAGAGCCGTAGTAGCTGGTGAGATCGCCTGTGCGCATGGCCGCGGAAGGCACGCTGAGCACAATGGGCGTCTCGCGCGGCAAACGCAGGCCCTCGAAGCTGATGAAGAAGAAGGTATTGTCGCTGCCGTTGACGAGATGCGGAATTCTGACCGGACCGCCCAGTGTTCCGCCGAAGTCGTTCATGATGATCTTCGGCTTGGAGAGCGCAAAGGTGTTGTTGGAGTTGAAAACGGTGTTCTCGTGGTTCTCGAATGTGCCGCCGTGGAAGTGATTGGTTCCGGCCTTGGAGACGGTAGTGATGTCGGCCACGCCGCCAAACTCGGCGCCATTGTTGGACTCCGAAACGCGAATCTCTTCGATGGAGTTGAAGGAAGGAAACATCTCGTTCACAGGGCCGGAGTATTCGACGCCAACCGACGAGATGCCGTCGATGGTGACCGAGAGCAGCGCGGCGGTGGTACCGTCAACGGCCAGGTTGCCGCTGTCGTCAGTCTGGACGCCGGCTTCAGTGGTGAGGGTGGAGATGGGACTGGTGGAGCCGGTGGAGCGGGAGTAGATGGCAACGGGGAGTTCGACCAGCTCATCCCCAATCTTGGTCTCTGCAAGGCTGGAGACGTCGGTGGTGATGACGGGCTCTGCGTCCTCAATGACTACGACGGTTTGCGTCTCGGCCCCGGGCTTGAGCGTTGCATCCATGCGACGCGTTTCGCGAGCTGTCAGCGAGATGGCGGGAAGGGACTCCTTTTCGAAGCCCGGCGCAGTGATGGTGAGGGTATAGGCGCCCACGTCGATGTTCTTGAACGCGTAGCTTCCATTGGCATCGGTCACTGCGGTGCGCCTGGCGGTGGTGCCGGTATTGGCCAGGGTCACCTGTGCGCCCTGGACTACGGCTCCGCTGGAGTCGCGCACCGTGCCCAGGATTTCGCCGAAAGTGGATTGGGCCAGCAAAGGGCAGGCCGCAAGTGCGGCCAGACAAAAGGCCAGCAGCAAGCGCGGAACCACACGGCGGCGACAGCGGACAGGGGAACAAAAACCACGCATTAAGAAACCTTTCAAGAGGAATTGACGGAAGAGACGCTGTTTCTTCGCCCATGAATTCTTTTCATCTCAAATGTAGCGCCTGCGACGGCGCAGAACGAGGTATTTTTGCTGAAAAATTTTCGCTGCGGAACGGGAGATGGCCACGGCCGTGGCGCGCCGGGCGCTGGCTCGTCTTCAATTGCGGTTTGTCCATGATAGTCTGCCGATGTGCAGAGAGAAAAGACTGCAGTCGCGGAACAAGTACCGCTTGGGCAACCGGCGCGGAAGCCCGGCTTCACAGCCTGGCATGCGGCCACCATCTTGCTGCTCGGCGTGGGCTACTCGGGCTACTACTTTTGCCGCTCGAACTTATCGGTGGTTTTGCCCGATCTGATGCACGACCTGGCGCAACGCGGCATCCCGGCGAGCGAGGCGCAGGTGCACCTGGGCTTCATCGCATCGGCAGGCACGGTGGCTTATGCAGTGGGCAAGTTCGTCTCCGGGTCGATGGCGGATATGTTCGGCGGAAGGCGGAACTTTCTCGGCGGCATGGCCGGGTCGATTCTGTTCACGCTGGTGTTTGCGCTCAGCGGCGGTTTTCCGCTGTTCACGCTGGCGTGGGTGGGCAACCGGCTGTTTCAATCCACGGGCTGGGTGGGGCTGGTGAAGGTGGCATCGCGGTGGTTTTCTTACTCGACCTATGGCACGGTGATGGCGGTGCTGAGCCTGAGCTTTCTGTTTGGCGATGCGGCTTGCCGCTGGGTGATGAGCGAACTGCTGGCGCACGGCGTGGGATGGCGTGGCGTATTTCTGGCTGGAGCCGGCTCGCTGGCGGCGTTGCTGCTGGCCAACGTTGTATTTCTGCGCGAGACGCCGGAAGAGCGCGGGCTACCGGCTCCGCAGGCCAATCCGCTGAATGTTTATGGAGCCGACGGAGAACACAAGGACGAAAAGCATCCTGGCCTGCAAGCTATTCTTCGGCCGCTGTTCACCAGTTTCCCGTTCTGGCTGGTGTGCCTGCTCTCACTGGGCACAACGCTGCTGCGTGAGACATTCAACTTTTGGACGCCGACTTACTTTGTGCAATTCGTGGGATTGACGGGAAGCCAGGCGGCGGCGCGCAGCGCGCTGTTCCCGCTGTTCGGCGGCATCAGCGTTCTGCTGGCAGGAGTGGTGAGCGACAAGCTGGGACTGAACGGTCGCAACCTGGTGCTGGTGGTCGGCATGGCGGCAACCACTGTTTGCCTGGTGGTGCTGGCGCGTACACCGGGACACGCCAGCCGGTGGACGCCGGTGGTTCTGGTCGCGCTGGTAGGCTTTCTGCTGCTGGGGCCTTACTCTTACCTGGCTGGAGCCATGAGCCTGGACTTTGGCGGCAAGCGCGGCAGCGCGACGGCGGCGGGGATCATCGACGGCGTGGGTTATCTGGCGGGCTGGCTCTCCGGCGACACGGTGGCGCGCATCACGGTGGCCTTCGGCTGGAAGAATGCATTTCTATCCATGGCGGGCGTGGCGCTGCTGACGGCGCTGGTGGCGCTGGCGCTCGCGGCACATCAGCGGCTTCGCGCGCCGGTTGTGGCGGAGGTCTGAACGGGATGCAACAACTCTCTTCCATAGATGAAGTCTTTGAACTGCTCGCGAGCGGAGGCGGCACGGCTTACTTCGGCGAGCCGGTCACGGTGCTGGAGCACTCGTTGCAGGCGGCATGCTTTGTCGAGCGCGGGGGCGGCGAGGGCGCTCTGATTGCGGCCGGGTTGCTGCACGACCTGGGGCACCTGCTGCACGACGAGGGCGAAGATGCGGCCACGCGCGGGCTGGACACGCAGCACGAGGAACTGGCGGTAGCGGCTCTCGGCGAGCACCTGCCCGCCGCCGTCCTCGATCCCATTCGTCTTCATGTGGCTGCCAAGCGGTTCCTTTGCTTCGCGGAACCGGATTACAGGTCCGCACTGTCGCCTGCTTCGCAAGAGAGCCTGGCCTTGCAGGGTGGTCCGATGAGCGCCGCGGAGGCCGAGGAGTTCCTGGCCCTTCCACACGCGCGCGAGGCCCTGGCGCTGAGGCATGCGGACGACGCGGCAAAGGTGCACGGACTCGAAGTGCCACAACTTGGCACTTATCGCGCGCTGGTCGAATCGTTGTGGCGCTGACACCGGGGTTGGGGGCGCCCGCAGGAGGATGCCCGCGTCCTCTCTGCCGTTTATGCGATGAACAAGGCAATTTGCCAAACCCTGCGCGGAGTGTTTCAATTACCTTATTGAAACAGGGGTGCTCCACGGTGTGGGGCTGAGAAATACCCTAGAACCCGATCCGGATAATACCGGCGTGGGAAGTTTCCCTGGCCTCGCGGCCCTCTTCCTCGAATTTCAGCGTGAGTTCTCCTGTTTCAGATGGTTGGAAACAAGGGGACACCATGCTTGAAGTTGCGAAGAGCGTCTCGTTTCGCAATCCAAAACAATCCTGGACCGCAATCGGTCACGCGCGCGCTGAGCGCCGTACGCCTGCCTCGATCGCGGATGAGGCGCGTGCGCCTATTGCAAAACGCCGGGCTCAAGTGATGGCGTTGGCGCTGGCGTGCGGTCTGGGCGCTTCTGTCTGCGGATACTCGCAAAGCCCGACTGGGACAGGCGCAGCGGCTCAAACGACCAGCGCGGCAAAACAGAGCGGGCCGCAGGTGCAGAGCGTTACGACTACTGTTGTTGTGCATGGCGAGTTGAAGGACGACTATCTGCCCGACGCTGTTTCGGTTGGGACGCTGGACGGCGCGACGCTGAAGGAAACTCCGCTCTCAGCCACGGTGGTGACACGCGACCTGCTCAACGACCAGACAGCGCGCTTGCTCAGCGATGTGGTGAAGAACGATGCGTCGATCGGCGAAGATTATGCGCCGGTGGGCTACTACGGCGACTACGAGATTCGCGGCTTCACGATCGATCTTGCCACAGGACTTGAAATCAATGGCATGACGATTGCGGGTGAGCAGGATGTGCCGCTGGAGAATAAGGAGCGCGTCGAGTTTCTCAAAGGGATTGCGGGCGTGGAGAGCGGCGTGGCGTCGGCGGGCGGGCTCATCGACTATGTGACCAAACGGCCGGCCGCGGTGGAGGCTGTGGACTTGGCGACGGATCATCGCGGAACGGCGTATGGAGCGGTGGATCTGGGAAGGTTTTTCGGAAGGCAGAAGCAGGTGGGCGCACGAATCAACCTGGCCGGCGAGAGAATTGCGAGCTACGTGAACGACGCCAACGGATGGCGCGCGGTTGGCTCGGGCGCGGCCGACTGGAAGATGAGCCCGAAGGCAATTCTGAAGGGTGACTTCGAGTACCAGCACAAGGTGGAACACTCGGTGTGCGGCTATCAGTTGCTGGGCGGAACGACAGTGCCCGATCTCAACAAGGTCTATCCGTCGACCATGCTCGGCGAGCAGTCGTGGGCACCGCCGAATACCTTCGACACATTCAATACCGGAGCACGGTTGGATTACGATCTGTCGAGCGCCTGGCGAGCTTTCGCCGCGGCTAGCTACAGCCATTCGCTCATCGACGACAACGTGGTGTATGCGTATGGATGCTCATACGAGGTTCTGTGCCAGGGCAATGGCGGCACTGCGCCGGATTATTTCTTCGCTCCCGACGGCGGCTACGACATCTACGACTACCGCGATCCCGGCGAGTTGAGGATCGACGCGCAGGCCGAGGCGTTGGCGACCGGACACATCAGGAGCGGTGCAGGCAAGAATGGGGTGATAGGGCAGGACTTGACGGGAGGGGGCGAGTTGTTCCGGCGCAGCGTGCAGCAGCCAGGCGCGCCACCGGCCAATGCGCCATCGACTGTGCAGAATGGTGCGGTGTATACCTACGTTGGCTCGGAGAATATCTTTCAGCCGATTGTTGCATTTCCGATCGAGGACCCGGTACAGACTGCCGGGCCGCGCGCGCTGTGGGAAGACAACCATCAGGCAGCCGCGGTGGTGCAGGACAGAATTCATTTGCCGGGGCACCTTCAACTGCTTGCGGGCGGACGGTACGATTCTTTGCGCGACCACAACTACTCTGCCGGGGTGAACACTGATAAACCCAGATGGCTGCCGCAGTATGCGGTCACGTTCAATCCCGTTGGCAGTCTGACGCTCTATGGCAACTATGGTGTACTGCTGTCGCTGGGGCCGCAAGGGCCGTGGTGGGTGGACAACGCGAACCAGTTTCTTTCGTCGTTCCTTACGCGCCAGGCGGAGATTGGCGCCAAGTTTGAGCCAGGGCAACGCATTCTTCTGACCACTGCGTTCTATCGCATGCGAGCGCCGTTCTTTTATCCCAAGCTGATCCAGGCGCCGGATAGTTTTTGTTCGGCAAGCGAGTTCCGTGGACCGGGCACACTGTGCTTTGAAGAGGGAGGCCGCGAGACGCACGATGGCGTGGAAGTAAACGCGGAGGGTAAGGCTGCGAGCTGGCTGCGGCTGACGGCATCGGCATCGGCGATTCGAGCGATCTCCGACGATACGGGCACGCCGGCGTTCGACGGGAAACAGGTATTGAACGTGCCGCACGTACGCACGGCGGCGTTCGCGGACATTGCACTGCCGCACGCGCGCGGCTTGCACCTGATGCCTGGTTGGAGCTACACGGGCCGCAAGGAAGCAACGCGGGACGACCTGGTGAGCGTGCCAGGCTACAACCTGTTCAACCTGGGCGCGCGCTTGACGCCAGGCGGCGAGCGGGGACGCATGACACTGAGGATCTATGCGGACAACATTACCGACAAGCGCTATTGGAAAGACACCGGCGCCAACTATGGCGACACGTTCATCCACCTGGGCGCGCCAACGACGGTGCGGCTCTCGGCGCATTACACTTTTTGATTTACCCATTGTGACTTTGGCCGAGCTGGGGGAAAGATGATTCTGCGATGTGCGCAGCGGTGAAGGCTCACGGGTTGGACGGCACGCTGGTGGAACCTGACTGGGCTCCGCTGGCGCTCAAGGAAGTGCGCGCGCTGTTGAGCCAGTTTCCCGGGTGCGGTGAGCCCATCAAGATCTTAAGCGCGAGTCCACGGCCGTTTTCAGCGGCCAGTGTGGTCGCGACTCAAAGCGGGAAGGTCTTCATCAAGCGGCAGCATCGAAGCGTGCGCGACCGGGAGGGATTGCTGGAGGAGCACCGGTTCCTGCAGTACCTGTTTGAAAAAGGCGCTGCGGTGCCGCGCGTACTTGCGAACGGATCGGCTGAGACCGCAATCGAGGACGGCGAATGGATGTATGAAGTGCACGAAGCGCCCGTAGGCGTGGATCTTTATGGGGACGCGCTTTCGTGGACGCCATTTCACGCACCGGCGCACGCGCGCTCCGCTGGGCAGGCTATGGCGCGGCTGCACAGTGCTGCTGCAGGATTCGACGCGCCGCAACGCCGGCCGCGTCCGCTGGTGGCCAGCTTCACGATTTTTGCCGCGGAGGACCCTGATGCGGCGTTGAG
>Ga0209517_10003981_pt1 | contig 19712 bp, 18 predicted proteins | sample PeaSoiMetSII2010_FD_187695 | JGI IMG/M metagenome (GOLD analysis project Ga0209517, IMG submission 187695) | Peat soil microbial communities from Weissenstadt, Germany - SII-2010 (SPAdes) (version 2) | ecosystem: Environmental > Terrestrial > Soil > Wetlands > Peat | place: Germany...
TGTGCCTGCCGCGCGACAATCAAGGTGAGACAGCAGCGTCAATCAGGATGAGGATGCGCCGGGGCTGGACGGACGGAGCGAGGGCGTAGCCCGAGCGAAGTTCGTCCAGCCCCGGCGGCGCACTTTTCCCCAAGGGGGTCAGTGCGGTCTGGCGGTCGTGAGCGACCGGGTCAAGTGTCTGATTCGTCTCGAAATTGAGGAATCAGCGATTGCCCGGCCTTCACATCACCGACCACCAGATGAGGCTGTACATGATTTACCGACATAGCAAAGATGCCACCGTTGCTGCCGCCAAGTCCGGCTTCAGCCGTGCAACCGGCTACCGCATCGAGGATGATCCGCGGCTGCCTTCGCAGAAGAAAGCGCCGCGAGGCCGCCGGCGTCCGGACCCATTGGCCGAGGTTTGGGACGGCGAGATTGTGCCGATCCTGAAGTCTGCTCCCGGCATTCGGGCCATTGCGGTGCTCGACGAGATCCGGCGGCGCCATCCGGAGATCAGCGCCGGCATTCGGCGCACGCTGGAACGGCGCATGCGCACGTGGCGAGCCCTGGCCGGCCCCGAGCAGGATGTGATCTTCCGTCAGGAGCACGAGCCCGGCCGGTTTGGCCTGTCCGACTTCACCGACACGAGTGCCCTCGGCGTCACCGTCGCGGGTGTCGTGCTGGGACATCGGCTGTACCACTTCCGGCTCGCCTTCTCGGGCTTTGAGCATGCCCACGTCGTGCTCGGTGGCGAGAGCTTTGTCGCGTTGGCCGAGGGTCTGCAGAATGCGCTGTGGGTACTTGGGGGAGCGCCGCGCGAGCATCGCAGCGATAGTCTCTCGGCGGCATTCCGCAACTTGGACAGCGACGCTAAGGAGGATCTAACGCTGCGCTATCAGGCGCTGATGCGTCACTACGATATGACACCGACCCGGAACAACCGCGGTGTTGCGCATGAGAATGGCTCTATTGAGAGTTCGCATGGGCATCTCAAGAAGGCGCTGCAGGACGCACTGCTGCTGCGTGGCAGCCGAGACTTCGACCACTTGGATGGATATCGCCGCTTCGTCGACGAGATCGTTGGCCGACGCAACGCCAACAATCGCAAGCGGATCGAGTTGGAGCGGCCGATGCTCACCCCTCTACCCAGGCGGCGGACGGCCGATTACGAGGAGAAGATTGTCACCGTCACCTCGAGCGGCGGCTTCATCCTGCGTCGCGTCTTCTACACCGCGCCATCGCGGCTGATCGGCCATCGCCTGCGCGTGCACCTCTACGACAACCGGATCGAGTGCTTCCTCGGCGCAACGCCGATGATGACGCTTCGGCGTGGCCGGCCGGGCCGGTATCGCAGAGCAAGGGCGGTCACCTCGTTGACTATCATCATGTGATCCACGCGCTGCGCAAGAAGCCGATGGCGCTCAACAATCTGGTCTACCGCGATCAGTTGTTCCCGCGTCCGGCCTATGCACGAGCCTTCGAGGCATTGCACCAGGACGTGGGCGACAAGCGCGCCTGCAAGTTGACCGTCGAGTTGCTGGCGCTCGCACACGATCGCGGCTGCGAAGCTGAGCTGGCAGAACTGATCGACGCCGAATTGGATGCCGGTCGGTTACCAGATCTGGCACTACTGCGTGAGCGGTTCGGTCCAAACCCGGCATCCGTACCGGCGATCAAGGTGGAGTTTGTAGCTCTCAGCATCTACGACGAACTCGCGGTTGTCTGCACCGTCAGCCCGACCTCCAACCTGGAGGCCGTGGTATGACGACGACCAACACTGTTGATGCCGCCCGCGTCGAACTCTTGTTGAACGAGCTGCGCCTGCCGAGCATCAGGCTGATGTGGGCCAAGCTCGCCGAGCAATCCGACAAGGAAGGTTGGCCGGCGGCCCGCTTCCTCGCGGTGCTCGCCGAGCACGAGATGGCCGACCGTCGCCGCCGCCGCTTCGAGCGGCATCTCACCGAGGCGCGTCTGCCCGCCGGCAAGACGCTCGCCACGTTTGACTTCGAGGCCGTGCCAATGGTCTCGAAAGCGCAGGTGATGGTGCTGGCGTCCGGCGACGCCTGGTTGGAGAAAGGCGCCAATATCCTGCTCTTCGGCCCACCTGGCGGCGGCAAGAGCCATTTGTCGGCGGCGCTCGGGCTCGCCCTGGTCGAGAATGGATGGCGCGTGCTGTTTGCCCGCACCACTGATCTCGTGCAACAGCTCCAAATCGCTCGTCGCGAGCTGGCACTCGAAAGCGCGATCGCCAAGCTCGACCGCTACGATTTACTCATCCTCGACGACATCGCCTACGTCACCAAGGATCAAGCCGAAACCAGCGTACTGTTCGAGTTGATCGCCGCACGTTACGAGCGGAGATCCATGCTGATCACGGCCAATCAGCCATTTGGCGAATGGGGCAAGATCTTCCCCGACCAGGCTATGACGCTCGCTGCCATCGACCGCCTTGTCCATCACTCCACGATTCTGGAGATGAACGTCGAGAGCTATCGCCGCCGCGAAGCCCTCGATCGAAAGCGCGGCCGCGGCCGGCCACCAACCCACGCGACAATCAAGAAAACAGAAAAAGCCGAAGACTGATCGACGCTCCGCGTCGATCAAAGCTTGCCAAGACGTCGGATAGCGTCAATTATCCCTCCGCTCCGCCGCCTCGTCTCACCCAGATTGACGCGCCGTTCTCATCCAGATTGTCGCGCGATACGAGCCTTCGGTTATCATGCTTTTCAATACCAAACCCATGATACATTGCATGATCAATCATGGATGAGAACTGATTACCAATATCTCGTTCTTCAATCTGATAAGTCAGCAGCTCTATGTTTGCAGTTATGGTGAGGACACACTTTGCCTGTCAGGACAAAGTGCGTCTGAGCTTGCATATAACGGCTCGGATACATCTGGATTAGAGACTCCACTGGAGTGGATGGGACAGGCGTTGCGGTTTGCCCCGTTACTCTCTGCTTGTACGCGCAAGGCTCGCGGTGGACCAATCCAAACGATCGCACCAGCCTTCGACGGTTTAAAGGTATTCCCGTCTCTCGCGAGGTTTTGTTTAGCGACCATTCCCCGCTTCGGTCGACGTTTCGTGTTCGAGCTTGCCAGCCCGCCGGTGTCTCAGCCCACCGGGTAGTACGCACTTTTCTCACAGTCAGGAGGGTTACGTGGTCGCATCAACGCTGAGATGTCTGTTTATTTATCAACTATGGTCCCGAATTCGGACCTGCCTTTGATTATATTTTGGCTTTTTTATCCCGAGGCGATCCGAGCACTCTCCGGATTAGCATTACGCGCGATGGCGCGGTCCGGCGCTCTTGGCATTCTGCAGCGTAGGAACCGGAAAAAAAAGTTCTCAGGATGGAAAAATCTCTACCCTTTTAAATCTAAATAGGAAGCAGACTTCGTATCTTGATGGATTGGCCACTGGAGAGTACCTGCGACATAGGGTTTCAGTCATGCGCGCAGCGTCAAGCCGCATATGGTCTCCTATTCCCAATAGCGATCAATCAAACGATGCAGACGATGAAGACCATTCGATCAGTGGTCAACCAGCATCAATCAATCAGCTGATCGGCAAGCCGTTGGAAACCACTTCCAAGGATTCCATCGCTACCCATGAATCGGCAAGCCGGTCAGGATACTGTTCGCAGGGTCATTCTCGCCAAAAGGATGGCTTGGTGGATGGTTACACTAAGCTGGTCACTGATCGCGTTCATGATGGCTGCTCCCTGTATCTGGTCACGTTCCTGTTTCACCAACTCCCCGGCCCACGAGGTGCCGTCCTGGATCGAATGAAAGATGAGGTGCAGCGGGTTTACTCGACATTGCTGACCCGGGTTCATAGGAAACCAAAGACGGCCTCCACCGATGCGTTACCGGTTCTCGTTGGGGTCGCGGATCTTCCGGTCTATAAGCGCAAACGAGCATCGGCGTCGATGATATCCTGCAACGACGGGCTCCACTTGCACGCTCTCGTTTTGATGCCACCCGCTTCACGGTTGACCGGGTCGCTTGCCGACCATTTTGAAGCTAACGTCGACATGTACGCCGGTCCTCGAAATTCGATCCAACGCATCGATGTCCGGCCGGTCGCGGACGGGCACAGCCGGGTCGTCGACTACGTGTTCAAGACGGTCCTGAACCGACGTCTCACTTACGATGAAGCCGTACTGGTTCTGCCGAGGGTACGCGACGAGCTTCACGCCGCGCAATCGGACTTAGGATGGTCGGGACCATCTCCCGAGCTTAAAGCGCCGGTTGCCGGATCGAGGTGCGTTACGCGCATCAGCAAGCTATCGCACTCTGCCATGCGGACCCGCGGAAAGTGTCCTAATCATCGTTCCTGCCCAGTCATTTCAGGGCCAGCATCCCGACGAACCACAAGTTGCGCCAGATGGAAGTGATCTCGCGGAAACCTGCTTGAATAAGCGCCGCCTTGAGCTCGGCCTCGGTCCACAGCGTCATCTGCCCTTGCAGGCTGCGCGCTTTATCGAGGATTTGCTCCGCAGTGAATCCCTTTTTGCGCTTGTAGTCGTTGTAGGGCGACGTCAACGCCTCCTGGAGACGTGGAGTCTCAGCCAAAGTCTTCTCAGCTATGATGAGCGCGCCCCCCTCGACCAGACCGGCGTGGATGCGGTTCAGCAGGGGCAGCTTGTCCACGTGGCGGATGAACTGGATAGTGAAGTGGCTGATCGCTAACGAAACGGTGTCGAAGCCCTCGTAAGTTCGGGCGTCGCAAGCCACAAAACTCATGTTCTTTGCCCGACGCCTGTTCCAGTGCTCACCGAAGCCGGGTTCGCAGTCGATGCCGACGTATTCGACGCCGGCCCTGCAGGCTGAGTTCGCCCTCCTTATCGAGGCCAAGAGATGCCCAGTCGAACACCCCACGTCGACCACCCTGGTGTCCGGCTGCACGAAGCGGCAGGACAGCCCAACACACATCGGCAGCAAAACATCTTTGTAACCCGGGATGGAATCCCTGATGTGCTTGTCGAACGTCGCGGCATGTTCCCCGAAAGAGAAGTCCTTCTTGGGCTTGGTCATTTTTTCTTCTCCGCGTAGGGCAACAGAACTTTGGTGTAGACGCTCTCGGCGATGGCCTTGGTCAGCAGCGGCGGGACCATCCGGCAGACGCGCTCCGACGCCTGACCCAACGTGCCGGTGAGGACGAAGTCGTCGGGCAGAGCCGTGAGGCGCTTGAGTTCCGGAAGCGTGAACTTTCGGTCCTTTTCCGGATGGATGGCACCGGTCAGCCCATCAGGGCGTTGGCCAGAAACGACCATGGTTGGAGCCGGCTGGTCCCAGGCGCATCTGGTGAGCGTGTAGTGCTTGGTGTAGCCGGGAATGACGTGCGCAAGCCGCGTCGGCTTGCCCGGATTTTTAGGAAGCAGCCGAATCAACTCACCCAACGAGGTCGTCATGACGGACCTTCTCCAGGGCCAGACGTCGCGGTCGGTCTGGAGAAGATCTACGAACGCGGATCGGATACTAACGCCGACTTTAGTGGGCGCTGGAAATACCGCGCTAACAGCATCATCGCTGGTGATGCCGATAGCTTCGGCAACATCCCTGCGAACGCCGATCACGAAGAGCCGAAGTCGCTTCTGCGGAACTCCGTAGTCGCTAGCCGCCAGTATCGAGTGGGCCACGAAATAGGCCTGACCGGAAACGCCTTCAGGGGAGCGAAGGTCCCGCAAGAAGTGTCGGAACACCTCCGTGCCCCTTCCGCGCGCGAATGCTGGTACATTCTCGCAGATGAAGACTTTGGGCTTGGCCCTTTTTACCAACTCGGCCCAGTCGAAGGGAAGCGAAGCGATGTTGTTCTGCTTAACGTCGGAATGCCGCGTTACGCAATTCCATTGCAGGATGTTTATCGAGCCACACGCAGGCTGCGGGAGCTAGGAAAGCCTGCGCTCGCCGGGCTCTCGGAAATCGCGTCACTAGCCGAGTTTTCCAGCCAGGGCGCCGCTGGATTGAAACGATTGGCCGACGATCTCGGCGGACTGCGCAGTGAAGGGATGGCATGGGATTTCCTTGCAACATACCTTCTTGATAGATCTGGGCTGGTGCGCGAGATGGCCTCCCGCGATACCGTATCAGCTTGGATGCGCTCTGCGGCCATTTGGCAATTTCTCAATTTTGTTCGCGAGCAAAGCCCGGTCGGTGCTGGCTTCCCGATACGGCGCACGTTGGATCGAATCCGTCAGATGGTCCTTCTGGCGGAGGAGCGCGACTTGCGACAGGTCCCGGCCAGTGCTCTGCACATGGACGCCGTCCGCTTGATGACGGTGCATGGCTCCAAGGGCCTGGAGTTTGAGGCCGTACATATTCCCGGCATGACAAAGGTCAGCTTTCCTACGAACTATCAGGGTCAGCGCGTCCCGCCGCCGGTTGGTATGATTGCAGACGCCGGCGGTCTCAGCGTGAAGGAAGAATCCAAGCGTTCGCACACGCAGGAAGAAGAATGTCTGTTCTTCGTCGCGATGTCGCGTGCGCGGACTCATTTAAGGATGTATCAGTCGCACACCCAGGAAAGCGGCGACGCGCGAGCGCCGTCGCCGTTCCTAGACGGATTGCGTCACACCCATGTTCATGAAATCGTAAGCCCCGCAACCTTGCCGCTGCCAGCGGGGGCACCGCGGCCAATGCCGATTGTGGTGCAGTATCCAGCGGAACGTCATGTGACGGATGCCCGGCTCGGACTCTACAAGAAGTGCCCGCGCCGATTTTTTTATACTCACGTTCTTGGTCTGGGCGGCGCGAGGAAGCCAACAGCGTTTTCACGAACGCATGATTGTCTGTACCTGCTTATGGATTGGCTTGCAGAAAGCCGGGCGGCCGGAGCTGTCAGTGTTGCCGATGCCGAAAAAGCTTTCGAGGCCATCTGGAATGAGCGCGGCCCGATCGATCACGCGTTTGTGGCGGAGTATCGCAGCCTTGCCACGCGCATTATCGCCGCTCTGATACGATCAGGGGACGGCAGGGCTTTTCGTGAGGCTGAGGCGATTGAAGTCCGTCTTGCCCACGGTTTGATCCGCGTCGAACCCGACGAAGTGGCCGAACTTGCGGACGGCACAATCGTGTTGCGGCGCGTTCGCACGGGTTATCTGCGAAGCAGCGAATATCAGAGCCCCGATCATATCGAGTACGCGCTGTATATAACGGCGTGCCGCGAGCGCTTTGGCCGCGGAGCATTTGTAGAGGCGGTGCATCTGACCGACGAGGTCGTTGAACCCGTGGAGATCACAGACCGTGTAATCGGCAATCGGATGGCGGATGCGGGGAAAATGCTTGCCGGTATTGCCGCAGGCGCATTCCCTGCCAAGACCGACGCGATCGGCTGCGCTCGCTGCCCGCATTTCTTCATCTGTGCGGCGGTTCCCCACGGCGAATTGCGGCTGGATTAAGAAAGGCGCACTGCCTTTCCGGTTTCGTCGTCCTCCACCGATCAACGGGTAGGGAAAGGACGACGGCAATAGGGCCGACGCTCCCGATCCCCGGGAGTCTGACATGAAAACCATCGACATCTTTTATCAGGCGGAGGGGCTTCGCGAGATCGCCCATCTGGAATGTGGCGCCGACGAGAACTACACGGCGCTCAAAGAAGCCATCGGCAAGAAGCACGGCCTTGGTGACGACGCCCTCATCTTTCTCGAAGACGCGGACGAACCCTTGGATCTCAAGGAATCGACGCTGAATCCGGGTGCAAAGGGCGGCGTCAAGGTTCACGTTCATCGCTGCCGCGAGGTCAAGGTTTCCGTGACCTTCAATGGCGAGACGGTCAACCACCCGTTCGCGCCCGCGACCACGATCGCGAAGGTCAAGAAATGGGCGGCCGAACGCAAGTTCGGGATGACCGACGAGGAGGCCGGTGAACACGTCCTTCAGATCAAGGGGACGCATGAGCGGCCCGCACCCAACATCCATATCGGATCACTGGTTGCGCACCCGCACTGCCGCATCGCATTCGATCTGGTGCCGGACGAGCGCGTCAACGGCGCGTCCGGCCTGGGGGTCTGATCCATGGCTCCCGATGAACGCGCGCTCGAGGCGGATCTGGCCAAACCGGCCTTCCGCCTGGGGGAAGTCGAGGGGCGCTGGCGTCTGATCTCGATCGCCTGGCCGCATGTGATGATCGGCGTCACCGCGAAGGACGGGCAGGAATTTGTCCTGCGTCTTGACTGCTCCGGGTTCCCGCAGACGCCGCCAACGGGCGGCCCTTGGGACCCGAACCGTAACGCCGTGTTGAGCGCGGACCGGTGGCCGCGCAGCAAGGGCGGCCGCGTCGGCGCCGTTTTCAATCCCGGCTGGAAAGCCGGCACCGCGCTTTACTTGCCTTGCGACCGCGAGAGCATCGCCGGACATGACGTCTGGCGCACGGCAATGCCCTCAAAAATCTGGCGACCCACTGATGGGCTCGTCCAATATCTGGAGCTCGTCCATGAACTTCTCAATAGCCGCGATTATGCGGCACCTGCTTGCGCCGCGGCATAAACTCTCGGTGTCGTGGTTTCTCTGGCGTCGCCTGCTGATCCGGCTGCGGGAGCGGGGCCGCGGCAAATCGCGCGAAAGCGGCGCCTTCCTACTAGGGCATCGCAGCAGTGGCCGCGCGCATATCGTGGACTTCGTTCTCTATGACGATCTGGACCCGCATTGTCTTGAGACCGGCATCGTTCGGTTCGATGGGCGGCATTTTGGGGCATTGTGGGAATACTGCCGTAAGCGCGGCCTGAATGTCGTCGCCGATGTTCATGTTCATCCCGGCGGCGCCGGTCAGAGCGACTCGGATCGCCATCATCCGATGATTTCGAGGGCTGGTCATTTGGCCCTGATCCTTCCCGACTTCGCGGCGCCGCCGGTCAGCATCGAGGCCGTCGGTATTTACCGCTATCTCGGCGGCAAGCAGTGGCACGACGTGCTGCGCAAGGATCGTTCGGTATTTCTTTTTGTAGGATTCTGAGGAGGTTCGTGATGAACGCATTGACGAGTGCCGACGCCCTAAACCGTTTGGTCAAACAGGCCATGGACAGCGGCGAGTGCGCAACGGTGGAGGAGGCAGAGGCCAAGTTCTGGGGCTACCGTCTTGGGTTTCGGATTGACGACTCTAGAGATGCCGACCATCAGGCGGCGCTTCTGACAGGCGTTGCGCTGGGTCGCCGGGTTTTTCTCGGCGGGGTCTATGTCACTGGCGAGCTGGATGTTCCGTTGGCGGCGCCATTGCCGCTTGGCGGCACACTGCGCGACGTTGTGCAGGCCCTTGGCGCTTCACCCGAGGTTCTGCCGGCGGATATTCCGCTCATCTCGATCTCGACGGCTCCGCAGCCTCGGACAAAAGGCTTTCACGTCCGCACGGCCTTTTCGGGATGGCGTGGCGGCATCGTACCGGCGCACGCCGACGCATTGCCAAAGAGCCGGAACACCATGAACTTGTCACCGATGTTGGCGGCGGCGCTGGCGGTGAACGAGGCTTATCTGTATGTGCGTGGAGAACGCGGCGACGCTGGTCTGCGGCAGCAGGGGCTCTCGCTTTGGCGCCCGCATGGCTCGGTCGATTGGCGCGACGAGGACAAGGACGAACCGGTCCTCGCATATCTTCCCGCGCGGCTGTGGCTGATTGGGCTTGGTCACCTCGGTCAGGCCTATTTGTGGGCGCTTGGCCTGCTGCCGTATCCGCCGTCCGCGGGTCTTGATCTGGTTTTACAGGACGTAGATGCGATCACCGTGTCCAGCGAAAGCACATCCATCCTTTCGGACATGTCGCTGGTCGGAATCAAGAAAACACGCGCGATGGCAGCGTGGGCCGAACGCCGGGGATTTACGACGGCGATCCATGAGCGCCTGTTCGATGGGAACTTTCGCAAGCAGGATAGCGAACCCGCCGTCGCCCTTTGCGGACTGGACAATGCCGTCGGCCGCCAACCCCTCGACCAGGTGGGATTTGATTTCGTGGTCGAAGCCGGTCTCGGCCGGGATCACCGAAATTTTCAGACGATGCGGATTCATACTCTTCCGGCCAAGCGGGCGGCGTCAGAAATTTGGAAGTCGACGCCCGAAGCGGAAACGACTGAACACCGCGACGCCTATCGGGCGATCCTCGAAAGCGGCCAACTTGATCAGTGCGGCGTGACTCTTTTGGCTGGAAAGGCCGTCGGTGCCCTGTTCGTCGGTTCGGTCGCCGCCTGCTTGGTCGTGTCGGAAATTCTTCGCCTTTTGCATGGCGGCGACGTCCATGAATTGATCGACCTCGACCTTCGGAGCGCCGATCACAGACTGGTTGTCCGCCAAGGACGCGATTTCAGCTCACTTAACCCGGGTTTCATATCTGTGCGCGGTCGGTAAGTTCGACGAGTACGGGTGGGTGGATCTCCCGCGCTTGATTCAGCGGCAAGACGTAGGAAGTAGGGACTCTTGAAGCGCGATCGAACGGCGTATGCGTGGTTCAGCGGCAAGGCACTCGGGCAGAATAGAGAAACACCGCTCCTCGCTGGATGTACGACGTCAAGTTCCATAACAATGGATCGGCGACAGCTGCTGACGCCGCGCCTTCGCCTCGACCGGGTTTTGCTGCATGTGCATGCAAGTTGTCATGCGTAGTGCCATCAGCGATCAGCGGCGGACGTTGATCCAGATCAAAACTGGTGCGAGTACCGAAAACTTAAACACCGCCGTTCCTGGACCCGGACATCGTGGCCTAGCTGGGGCGATGGGTTTTCCTCCCGGCATGATCGTACGTCGTTCTCAATAAAAGCTTAACTGGTAAAGAGATACTGTCGCCGATTGCTTCTGTCACGAAGGCACTCATCATGCGGCATCTTACTGTCTACAATCGTTTTGCGATGATCATCGCGGTTTTGACCGTTGTCTTCGTCGGCGCACTAGCCGCTCAAGTGATGGTCCTTCGCAATACCGTCATCGAGGAACGTCGGACCAAGGTGTTCGATCTGGTCGAGGCCGCGAAGAAGATCCTGTCGAATTACGACGACAAGGCCAAAGCTGGCAAGATTTCGGCGGAGGAAGCACGGCAGCTTGCTTTCGATGCGATCGGCGCGATGCGCTGGGGCAAATCTGCCGACTATCTCGGAATCTATGGCGCCGGCAGCACCAATGCCGGCGTTACCTATGTGCACGCCAACCCGAAATACATCAATGTCAATCGCTGGGATTACAAAGACAATCAGGGCCAGCTGTTGATTCAAAACATCGTTGGCAAAGCCCGCACCGGCGGCGGTTACCTCGAATACCGGGTGCCGAAAGCGACGGGTGGTCCCGAGCTGCCGAAGCTCACCTATGCCGGCGGGTATGGTGAGGGCGAAAAGCTGCTCGCAATCCAGGCAGGCGTCTATAACGACGATATCGACGCGGCGGTGTTCGACCGCGCCATCTGGATCGTCGCGGGCGGACTGGCGGGATTGCTCGTCGCGGGATTGGCCGCATTTGCTCTCGGTCGCGGCCTGGTTCGTCCGCTCGATGCGATATGCGGCGTTATGGACGGTCTAGCGAAGGGTAACTTGAGCGTTGAGGTCCCGTTCGTTGAGCATCGTAACGAGATCGGCCATATCTCACGCAGCCTGGCCGTTTTCAAGGATCGGTTGATTGGCGCCGAACGTCTCCGCGCAGAGCGGGAGGAGGCGACGGCTCGCGCCGTGGCGGAACGGAAATCGACCATGAACCGGATCGCGCGCGAGTTCGAGAAAAGTGTTGGCGGAATTGTCGCCGGGGCCGCTTCAGCAGCTACCGAAATGCAGCGCTCGGCGCAATCGCTGTCCGCAATCGCGAAGGAGACGACGCGGCAGAGCACCACCGTCGCCGCAGCCGCGCAACAGACCACCGCGAATGTGCAGACCGTGGCTGCTGCGGCGGAGGAACTTTCGACATCGGGGCAGGAAATCTCCCGTCAGATTGTTCACTCGGCATCGATAGCGCAAAGCGCCGTTGCTCAGGCCGACCGCACCAATGCAATGGTGGAAGGGTTGCTGGAGGCGACGCAGAAGATCGGCGAGGTAATGGGGCTCATTCAAAACATCGCCGCACAGACCAACCTCTTGGCCTTGAACGCGACGATCGAGGCCGCGCGAGCCGGCGAGGCAGGCAGGGGCTTTGCCGTGGTGGCAAGCGAAGTGAAGGCGCTGTCGACCCAGACGGCGAAGGCGACGGAGGAGATCGCCGATCAGATCCAGGCGATCCGCGACGCTACTGGGGCAACGGCCGGGTCGATTCGCGAGATCGGCGCCACCATCGGGCAGATCGACGAGATCGCCACAACGATCGCCGCCGCGGTGGAGGAGCAAGCTGGATCGACCAAGGAAATTGCCCGCAGCGTGCAGCAAGCCGCGCAGGGCACGCAGGGGGTCATGCAAAACATTGCCGGCGTGACGCAGGCATCGGGCCAAGTGGGAACTGCCGCCGAGCTGGTTCTCGGTTCGGCCGGCGAACTCGCAAAGCAGTCCGAGCGCCTAAAGCAAGAGGTCGAGAGTTTTCTCGCGACAGTCCGGGCGGCGTAGCCGCGCTACCCAGGTAGAACAGGTGTTCGGCATTTTGAAGGACCAGTGGCGGCGGGTTCTGCGTCAGACGTACCAATCTTTCCTCCTTCAAGACGCACCTCGTTCGTGGTTCTAGGGAGAATGACACACTCGAACCGATCCCGTCGTGGTCTGACCCCGCCTCCTGCAGATGGTTGGAAAGGCGCGAGAGTCCGAGATGGGTCTTTCGCGTCGTTGTGGGAACGTCAGGTAATGGCGCAAAAGCGGACATCGTTAGACGGATGAATGCCCGTCACAGCCGCAGCGTGGTCGCTGCTTTGCCCATATCGCCGGCAGCGGCTTGAGCAAATCATCAAGCTGAAGCGTGCGGGGTTGGCATCCGGTCAGGATCGCCTCAATTAGATTTGGCGCGATCAGGGTCAAACGGAGAATACGGCTGAGATAGGAGTCGTTGACCTTTTCCGCCTTTGCCAATTCGGCTGCAGATTCGTATTCACCGCTCTCCAGCATCTCTCGCCAGCGGTGCGCACGAACGATGGCTTTGAGCAGGGCGCCGTCCACGCGCGGGGCGGGTGACCAGGGCGCGGATCCGGATGGTGTGAGGATTTGCTTCCGGCCGGCGCGTTGGCGGAAGGTGACGGGGATGTGAACGGTGATGCTGCTACCATCCTTGGTGATGCGGCTCTTGGGGACTGCTGCGGTCATGCGGCGTTCAGCTGTGAAGCGGAGTTGCCGGCCAGTTCGCCGACAAGTGATGTGATGCCGTCAACGCGTAACCTGATATCGACGCCGTCGGCTCCGACATCGACCCGCTCGACAAGTAGTTGGATGATCCTCGCCTGTTCCGCCGGAAATAGCTCATTCCAGAGCTGCTCGAACTCCAGAAGGGCGCTTCTCACATCGGTCTCGGTCAGGCCCTTTTGTGACTTGCGAGCGCTGCGCCAGGTCTGGACGATGATTTCCGGAGATCTAAGGAGGACGCGGACCTGATCGATCACAATCTTCTCGATTTCCGCGGCCGGAACGCGCCCGATCGGGCAGTCCTCGCTTCCCTGCTTCAGGACCGTCTGGCTGACGTAGTAGCGATAGAGTTTTCCCCTTCTTCGGGTGTGCGATGGTGACATCGCAGCTCCGGTGGGGCCGAAGATCAGACCCTTGAGCAGAGACGGGGTCTGCGATCGTGCGCTCCCTGATCGCTTGCGCGGATTGAGCTTGAACTGGGCGTGCACCTTGTCCCAGACCTTGCGGTCGACAATGGCTGTATGTTCTCCGGGGTAAGACACACCCTTATGGACGGCTTCGCCGATATAGACGGGATTGTTGAGGAGCTTGTAGAGTATCCCCTTGTCGATCAGTTTGCCGTATTTGTTGCGGACGCCCTCCTGGACCAGCTGACGCGCCAGGATCGTGGCAGACCCGGTTTTCAGGAAACGCTGGAAGATCGACCGGACGAGCTTTGCGTCCTGCTCGTTCAAGACCAACTTGCGGTCCCTGACCTCATAGCCCAGCGGCGCCCAGCCACCCATCCACATTCCCTTGCGGCGGGATGCCGCGAACTTGTCCCGGATGCGCTCGCCGATCACCTCGCGCTCGAACTGGGCAAAGGACAAGAGGACGTTGAGGGTCAATCGGCCCATTGAGGTGGTGGTATTGAAGGACTGGGTGACCGAAACAAACGTCACGTTCTGACGGTCGAACACTTCCACCAGCCGGGAAAAATCCATCAGGGATCGCGACAGGCGATCAATCTTGTAGACGACTACGACGTCGATCCGGCCGGCCTCGATGTCGGCAAGCAATCGCTTCAGCGCAGGGCGCTCCAGGGTCCCGCCTGAGAAACCCCCGTCGTCATATCGATCGGAGACCAGCAGCCAGCCCTCGGCCCGCTGGCTCGCAACATAGGCCTCACAGGACTCACGCTGGGCGTCGAGGGAGTTGAACTCCATCTCGAGCCCTTCCTCGGTCGACTTGCGGGTATAGACCGCGCAACGGAGTTTTCGGATGACTGGCCGAGCTGAAGGGTTTGTCAAACGCCGTTCACTATCGACGCTGGAATCATGGCGGGCATCGTGATTGGGATTTGGTCGCGGCTTTCTGGTCATGCCGCTCCCCGCAGGTTCTTCAGCCCGAAGAAGACCCAGCCGTTCCAGCGCACGCCGGTGATCTCACGGGCGATTGCGGAGAGGGACTTGTATGGCCGCCCCTGATATTCGAAATCGTTGCCGCGGACGGTGACGCAGTGCTCGATCCCTTGCCATTCCCGGATCAGCCGGGTGCCGGCGATCGGCAGGCGATCGTTCCGTGCCTTGGGCCGCGTGCCGGATTTACCGTCATACTGCTTTCCCAGCACCCTGAGGCGCTCGACGGTCTCCTTCTTGAGCCCGCCATAGGCCAATTCCTGAATTCGATAGGCCAGCCGGCTCTCCAGAAAGCGCCGGTTATACGGCGGCGGCTCGGTATCGAACAATGCGCGCCATTTGGCCTTTAGGATTGGAGCGGGCGCGTCCTTCAAGGCGGCCAACTGGGCTAAAACCGTATCCGTCATGGGAAAACCTCGGCAGAGCAGGGTGGCGCATCACCGCTCTGGTCGGGGGTGAAGTGAAGCGAACTTTCTCCGAACTCCGCAGGTTTTCGACTGGACTTCCGGGCCTGAAGGCGCGTGAGGCCGGCTGACAGTATCTCTGCAATTTCGAGTATGCGATCCGGATCGCCAACAGCAGCAGCTGAAGTCCTGGAAGAAGATGTCGACTGCGACGCCATGGCGGGTCGCTAACGCGGCTTTGCCGTGCGAGTGGGCCTGCTTCGGTCGCAAGCCGCGAGCCATTCGTCGATTTCCGAACGAAGATAGTAGACTAGGCGCGGCCCACAGCGGTGGAAGGGCGGACCTTCGTTGCGCATCCGCCATTTTGCCAATGTCGAACGGCTAAGATTCAGGTACTCGGCAGCCTCGCTTGCCCATAGCCGGTCTTGAGGATTGTTGGTCGTCACGGCTCATCCTGTCCATTGTGATTCGTTCAGAGGACAGGATCGTGATTTAGGCCCGCTATACGAGGTCCAAAATACCGAACATATTGGTACCAGGTTTTCGCTCGGAATAATCCTGCAGTCCCAGCTTCTTCAGAAAAGCTTCACTGAACCAGGCTCCTGCGGGAGGTATCGGCCCCTTTCGCGTTGCCTCCACCTTGCGAAAGCTTTTGCGAATGGCATAGGGGCTGGCGACCCCGGCATCGCGCCCAACCAGCAATTTGGAGGCGCACGCGAACGTACCCTGCTTCAACCACTTCCTCTGCCTTTCGTAGTGCCTTTTGTGGCCATCATTCGCCGGCGATTTAGGCAGTGCTTTCAGGGCTTTTTCGTTCCCTCTGAGTTTTTCACGAATTTCGCGGACCTGTTTACCGCGTCCCAACGTTCCAGGTCCCGAAAATCCTGCCGGAACTTTGCAATCAGACTTCCTTTACACCCACGGTTAGTGGTCTTTTCGCGTTTGATCTGCTCGATCATGATGGATGCAGCCGCCTCTACAAGCCATTGGGGTGGGCAGACACCGTGTTCCGCGCAATAATCCATCGCGCGCGCCATGGCTATCTCAAGGTGATCTGATAGCTGTCTGAATTTGTCGAGCTCCCGCAAATGGAACTCTGAGATGGTGGGGCCACTATCGCAAGATGCTGTCATCGCAAGCTCCTGTCGAATCGTTCTGTCGACGACCATTCTATCTTGTCGGTGCGCAGCGATGACACCTGCCGAACGTTAATCACCATATTCAATTTAGAATTTTCACGTGAAACGGAAGCGTGGAGAAGCTGGCCTCCGAGCAGGCAGTTCTCGCGATACGAACCGCATTTTGCCTTGGCGCTTGGTCGCACAGCTGCCGAATCAGTCTGGCCGCTTTTGGCTGCCGCAAGGTCTCGGCGAGGCTAGTGACCGGCTTCGGTAACCAGGATGATCTCCGATCACACGAAGGCAATCATCATCACAATGTGCTCTTGGGAGTTTCCATGAAATAATCCAATCCTCCATCAGTGAAGGGAATACGATGAACATCGTCGGCTCAAGCGCGTGACGTCGGCCCTGCCAGTGAGCACACTGGATACGAACACCGTGCTCAATCCCGGCGCCGCGCGATGATCATCCGGACGACCCTCAGGAAACGAATCATCGTTCGCCAACATGTGCGGTACGATTACGTGCATCTGAAAGCTCACATCATTGCTCGACGTTGGTACGACCGATGATCCCTATCATCAGCTATGCCGTCCTTGAGCAGATAACGGAGCAACGTCTCGGCACCTTTGATTTTCCATGTCCTCTATGTGGATCCGATCGGCGATCTGAGAGAAATCGCCGTCGCAAGGTTCTGCGTGTATGGCACACCGCGCCGGGCTTCATGACCTATGCGTGCGCGCGCTGCGGCGTTCGTGGGTACGCACGAGCGAATGAAGCCGTGCATCCACTCCCGGCTAGCTTGCCAGACGGACGGCTTAAGGGGCATACCGCGCGGCTGGCGTCTAACGAGACCAGGCGCGACAAGGCGAGATGGCTTTGGAGTCGGCGACAGCCGATCGAGGGCACGCCCGCGGAGACCTATTTGCGGAAAGCCCGCGCGTACGGCGGGCCGCTGCCGGCAACACTCGGCTTCCTAGCTCCCCGCGGTGAGTACCCGCCCGCGATGATCGCGGCGTTTGGCGGGGCGAGCGAGCCGGAGCCCTCCATTGTTTGCATTTCGAACGATGCCGTAACGGGCGTCCACCTCACTCGCCTCGCGCCGGATGGAAGTCAAAAGGCGGGCACTGAAACGGACAAGATGATGATTGGCACCCCTCTAGGCTCGCCAATCGTTTTGGCAGTGCCGGGCGATCTCGGGGGGCTCGTTATCGCCGAAGGCATCGAGGATGCGCTCTCGGTTCATGAGGCAACGGGACTTGGAGCTTGGGCGGCGGGGGCCGCCTCGTTCATGCCGGCGCTGGCCGCCGCGGTGCCCGGCTGGATCGAGTGTGTCACAATTCTTGTCGACGACGACAGCGCAGGTCGCACCAACGCTGATGCGCTCGCGGAACAGCTCGAGAGCCGTGGATTTTTAGTCCGTCTCATCGTGCCACCACAAACGGCAGAACGGCATACATGACGGACGCCAACGATATTGCGCGCAAGCAGGGTTCGGCCGCGCTGCGGAAGGTGATTGACAAGAATGTGTTCACACGCCCGCCCGCTCATTCTGACGAGGCGCTCGCATTGCGCTTCGCTGAAAGGCATTCGTGTGACCGGCGGTACGTCGCCGCGTTCGGCAAATGGTACCTCTACGACGGAGTGCGCTGGCGACCCGATGACACTCTCGCAACAAACGACCTCATGCGGCAGATTTGCCGGGAGGCAGCAGCCGAATGCAGGAAGAAAAAATCTCTGTCCCGTTCCCTTGCTAGTGCTGGCACTGTCGCCGGGGTCGAACGGCTTGCCCGTTCCGACCGGCGTCTTGCCGCCACCGCAGACCAATGGGACCAAGATCTGTGGGTACTGAACACTCCGGCCGGCCTAGTTGACTTAAAAACTGGAAAAATTCGTCCTCATCGCCCAGATGACTTTGCAACGAAACTTACTGGCACCGCACCGGACCAGTCCTGCCCAATCGCAACGTGGCTCAAGTTCCTCCAGCGAGTATGCGGCGAAGATGCGGAGTTGATCTCCTTCCTGCGGCGGGTAGCTGGCTATGCGCTCACAGGGGCGACCAGTGAGCACGCTTTATTCTTCTTGTATGGGACTGGAGCGAACGGAAAGTCCACATTTCTGAACGCGCTCACTGCCGCCCTGGGAGACTATCACAAGACCAGCCCCATCGAGACGTTCACCGCCAGCGCGGCCGATCGGCATCCGACCGATCTTGCCGGGTTGCGAGGTGCGCGGCTCGTAACGTCGGTCGAGACCGAAGAGGGCCGACGATGGGCGGAGAGCAAGATCAAATCACTCACCGGCGGCGATCGGATCGCCGCCAGGTTCATGCGCCAAGACTTCTTCGAGTTTACTCCCATCTTCAAGCTGGTCGTTGCGGGAAATCACAAGCCCGGCCTTCGCAGCGTGGACGAAGCTATTCGGCGTCGCTTTCACTTGGTGCCGTTTACGGTGACCATTCCTGTCGAAGAGCGCGACGAAACTCTAGGAGATCGACTGAAGGCCGAACTACCGGGGATCCTTGCCTGGGCGATAAGCGGCTGCCTCGAATGGCTGGAGCGCGGGCTCGTCGCTCCCGCTGTCGTGCGGGACGCGACAGCTGCCTATCTGGAGGCGGAGGACGCGCTTGCCGCCTGGATCGAAGACGTCGGCGAACACGATGCGAACGCCTGGGAAAGTTCAAACGCATTGTATCGGTCTTGGAAGTCGTGGTGTGACCGCACCGGCGAGCATTCTGGTTCGCTGAAGAAGTTCTCTCAACGGCTGGAAGACCGTGGCGCGGCGATCGGCATGCGTAGATGTCCCAGTCGGCGTGCCGCTTGTCCGGGGCTGTCGATCGAGCCGCCAGCCCGGCCACCGGTCCGCAGAGCCGCCACCTCACCTTCAAGCCGTGCCGTCACCTCCTTGGCTGCCATAGTCTCCGCAGTCGCCTGCAGCAGCTCAACCGTCAGGCGATCGGCGCGCTCGCGCTCGAAATCGGCTGCCCTTGCTTCGAGCCGCGCGATCTCCGCCTTCAACGCCTCGATCTTTGCCGCTAATAGGGCGATGTTGCCTGCCTGGCGACCACGTGGTGGCCGGGGCGTATGTCGTATTTCAGCGAGATCAACGCTCACCAGGGCTTTGCCATCATCCGAAAGTGAGCGCGGCAATCGGAGTCGTTTGGCAAGCGAACGAGCGGCCTCCGGCGAGATTTTCAGGCGGGCACCTAGAGCGGCATATGTCAGCATCTCAACGGACATCGGCTGTTCTCCTAGAACGAACCGGGCGGTAATCGGCTGATGATGACCGGGCGATGACCGCAGGCTAAGGCTGCGTTGGTTAATAGACTGTTAACGGGGCGAGCGGCGATCTGCCACTTGAGCGTGCCGCCGCTGCGATGCGTCAGACCATCTGACTTCGCCTCGGAAGGCGCCGGCATGGCGGGGCTTGCCGAGCCAATCTGCGTAGTCCGCTCTACGCGGCGGGGTTCGTTCGCGCTAGCATGTAGGCCGCTCTCAAGGTATTTCTGTAAGTAGAATGCGCAACAATCCCATCATCGTGCAAAAATACGGCGGCGCCTGTCTTGAAACACCGGCAAAAATCCGCGCG
>Ga0209517_10003982_pt1 | contig 19711 bp, 14 predicted proteins | sample PeaSoiMetSII2010_FD_187695 | JGI IMG/M metagenome (GOLD analysis project Ga0209517, IMG submission 187695) | Peat soil microbial communities from Weissenstadt, Germany - SII-2010 (SPAdes) (version 2) | ecosystem: Environmental > Terrestrial > Soil > Wetlands > Peat | place: Germany...
ACCTTTTCTCGTCACAAATCTCCGCGACCCATCCGAGAGATCCATTGACCTAAGGCCCCGTCGCGCGCGACCACAAAAACGTGACTGGGGCAGTTTCGAGGTTGAGGCGTTTAGCGGGTGGGGCTGGCCCCTCTGCTGGCCTCGCTTTTGTCAAGTCTTGACTTTTTGATCGCGAGGAAATGGGGGTCCAACGCCGGGAAGAAGCAAAAGCGGCCATCCCGGAGCCCCACCGGAAAGCGGAAGCGGTTCTAAGCCAAAGGAAAATAAAGACTTTATCGATAAGCCCTTATTCCTCAAAGACCTGGCGGGAGAATCCCGCCAAAGTCTTGATTCCAAAGGACCGGTCATGGGGGAGGGGGGGAGGGGGGTACCCCCGTCACCGACCGGCAAACACACCAGGAACCAGAAAACCCCAAAAATTCCTTCCCGCCAACCCACCACCAGGAAATTTATTTTTCGGGCGAACAAACGGAGAACCGGGAACCGCTTCTCAGATTTACTACCGGCCTTCGAAAGGGCTTTCATTACCCCCGTAACTTTCCTCCGACACGCGCGTGCTCCAACATGGCAGAAGTTGGTTCTCGCTTGCGCGAACGCACTTTTTCAAGTCGAGCCGTAAAGGCTGGACGATCGGAATAATGAGATGGGTAAAACTGCCAAGGAAAGTCTTCTGCTGCTGTCGCTCTTCCTGATTGCCGCGCTGGTGCAATTCTTCGCCCAGTCACTGCCGATGGCACTCTGCTTTTACTTCCTGCCCACTCTGTACTCGGCCTACTATTTTGGACGAAGGCACGCGACTCTTACCGCATTCGCTTGCGTATTCCTGGTTGGTCTGTTGGGCTACCTGAACAACCTGATGCCGTCGCATCGGGTTGTGGCGTTGCCTGACGAGCGAGTGTTCAACTTTGCCGTCTGGGCGGGAATTTTGGTCATCGTCGGCTACGTGATGGGCACGCTTTATGAACGCAAGGAGGCGATGACTGCCGACGTTCGCGAAAGTTTCGGCGGGTTGCTGCTGGTGCTGCAACACTTCATGGCCAACGAGAAGCTCGGCGTCGGTGAGAACCAGCGCTTGGTGGAAGCTTCGACCAGAACGGCAGAAGCGATGGGACTGGGTTCGGATCGCGTCGAGCTGCTGCGGTCGGCGGTGTTGCTGCGCGATCTAAGCAAGCTCGGCATCACCAACGACATTCTGTACAAGGCCGCCGATATGAGCCGCGACGAGGTGGTTGCCAGTTTCCGCAAGGGACACAAGACCGATACGCGCACCCAAGCCGTTGGAAATTCGCTGCGGCGCGTGATTCCGATCATCGTGGCGCAGCAGATCTTGCAGGAGCAAGGCGCGCGCTCGGTCAATGTTCCAATCGAAGCGCACATTTTGGCTGTGGCGGATGCGTATCAGAAAATGATCAGCGGAGCCGGCGGCAAACCTATGTCGCCAGACCAAGCCGAGCAGGAGATTATTGCCGGATCGGGCCAAAAGTATCACGCCGGAGTTGTGGATGCCTTTGCCAAAGCCATGGGCATCCAAGCCAAGGCCGCGGGCGCGTAAAATCGCTGAATTACAAATCTAGATTACAGGGTTAGTAGGTTTCCGCTGACGCTGGATTCTTCGAGTCGGATTCTGGCTCGCGCGCGTGTTTTCCCGGCAATTCCTTTTCTCTCAACTCTCTTTTTCTCAATTCCTGCCACATCCTCACCACTCGGGATTTCAACTCGGACGTCAGCCGTTCATAGGCGGCCTCGCTCGCCTCCTGGAGTGGCGGAGGTTGAATCGGCCTGCCGAATACGAGTTGCAGATCGGTGAACCGCGGAAACTTTTTGTGGCGCGGCCAGGCTTCGTAGAAACCCTCGATCGCAACCGGAACAATCGGAGCTTGCGTGTGAATCGAGAGAATCGCGGCGCCCTTGCGGAATATTCTCGGGTTGCCGTCGTTGGTGCGCTCGCCCTCGGGATAAAGAACCAGGATATGTCCCTGGCTCAGGCCAAAAGCTCCGGCGCGCATGGCGGGTACCAGGTTCGCGTTTGGATCGAGGACCGCCACGCGCAGCCAGCGCGCCAGCCGCCGCATGAATCCGGTACCAAAAATGTCGCTTGTGCCCAGCGCAAAAGTATCGCGAAACTGACGGTAGGGCAAAGCTCCCACCATCACCAGCGGATCGATATAGCTCTGGTGATTCGAACAGAGCAGATAAGGGCCTTTTTCCGGCAGATTCTCAAGCCCGCGCATTTTGAGGCGAAACCGGTCGAGCGCGGAAAGATAGATCAGCTTCCCTAGCAGAAAGAAAAAGACTTCAGCGAAAATATTGTGGCTCGCCAGGGCGAGGACCTCGGGATCGGTCACCGGTTCGTTAAGAATTGTGGACCAGACGGGCGCTGCGGTGCTGGCTTGGCCCTCGCCGCGGTTCGCGCTCGAAACCACGGCGTCGACCAGGTCGCGCACCGAATACACTTCCGCCAACTGCGCCTCGGGCACATCGCCGCCAAGTTGCTGTTCCAGGGCAGTCAGCAATTCGATGCGCTGCATGGAATCGAGCCCCAAATCGAGTTCCAGATTGTGGCTGGGGCGAATCGAGTCGAGTTGAGTACGCGAAGATTCCCGCACGATGCCAAGCGCGCGCTTCACATCCTCGCGCTCCAGCCACTGTTGTTCGTCGTTACTTAACGGGGTCACCGGTGCCGCCGTAGCGGCGTTCGAATCGGCGTCGCGGTTTTGTTGCAGTTCCCGAACCTTCTGCTCAATCTGGTAGCGCTTGAGCTTGCGCGTGGTCGTGCGTGGCAGGTCTTCCTGCCAGATGTCATAACTGCCCAGTCGTTTGGTGGACGCGATCTTGTGGGAGAGCGCCTCAATGTCGAACCGGATCGCCTCCTTGGAGTTGACGATCTTGCGTTCGCGCAGCCGTTCAAAGTTCGGCACGACCACAGCATGCAGCCGTTCCGACCGCGAATCTCCCGGGCGCGCCTCCAGTGCCATCACGCAAATCTCTTTGATGTACTGCGCGTGGAGGTAGTGCGCTTCGACCTCCTCGGGATAAATGTTCTTCCCATTGGCGAGCACGATGACTTCCTTGCGCCGCCCGGTGATGAACAGATTGCCGCCGGAATCGAAGTAGCCGAGATCGCCCGTGTAGAGCCACCCGTCGCGCAGCACTTCTGCCGTGGCCTGCGGGCGGTTCCAGTATCCTTTCATCACAATCGCCCCGCGGATCGCAATCTCACCCACTGACGGCGCGCCGTCTTCCACCGGTTTCGGGTCCACAATTCTTGCTTCGACCCCGGGAAGAGGAGGTCCGACCGAGCCGAATACAATTCGTCCCGGAGGGTTGAGGAAAGCGCCGCCGGTGGTTTCCGTTAAACCGTAAGCGTTGATAACGTCGATGCCAAAAGAGTAAAAGTCGCGGGCGACGGCGGGATCGAATCGCGAGCCTCCGGTTACGAGATAACGCATGCCGTGGCCGAAGGTGGCGTGAATCTTTCCGAAGAAAAGTTTGCCGGCGTTGATTCCGATTTGTCGCAGCGCGCGGTTGAACGCCATCAGCGTACGCACCACTGACATCGTGAACTTGCCGCGTTCGTTCAACGCCTTGAAAATCTTTTCGTGAATCAGATAGAAAAACTGGGGCACCACGCAAAATGCCGTGATGTTGCGTTCCCGCAAAGCGCGCAGCAATTCGGTGGTGTTCAACGTCTCGAGGTAGACGACACGCGCACCGTTGAATAGAGGCAGGAAAAGGTTCGCCATCTGCGCCAGGACGTGAAACATGGGGAGAATTCCGAGCAGGGCATCCGAAGGGCCGATCTTCATGGTGGCGAGCACCGAATTCGCTTCGCCGACAAGGTTGGCGTGGGTGAGCATGACGCCCTTGGGATCGGCGGTGGTGCCCGAGGTGTAGAGCAGCGCAGCCAGATCGTCCTCGGCGGGGACGAGAGGCCGAAAGTCGGCGGGTCCTGCCGAGAAGATGGAATCGAGATCAGCGATCAGTTGGGTGCCCCACTCATCGCGATCTGTGCGATGAATGGGATGCGTAGTTGGCGGGGTCGCCGCAGCCAGTTCCGCGGCAGCCGAAGTCATCACCAGAGGTACGCTAAGCCCCGCGACCGCTTCCACCGCCACCGGAAGATGCTTGATATCGCAAAACAACAGGGAAGCTCCGCTGTCGATCAATAGCTTTTTGACCTGATCGGAGTGGAAAGCGGTGTCGAGCGGAACGGCAGTTCTGCCGGCGGCGATAATTCCCAAATATGCCGCTACCCAGCGCGGATGATTCGCCGCCAGAATCGCGACCCGCGCATCCCGCGGAACCCGAGTCGAGAGCCAGTTCGCGACGCTTTCTGACATGCGAGTCAGTTCCGCGAAGGTGACACGCTCAACTGTCTGCTGCCGCTGAATTTCAAGGGCAATGTTGTCGGGGAACTTCCGGGCCGATTCCTGGAACCGTTGATAGAAAGTGGGCATGTCCGAGGTGAATATACTAAAGACCGCTGGCGAAAACTAGGAACTGCGGCAATCTTACGTGCGGCTATTTCGTATTGAGGTCCTTCTCCGTTCCTCCCGCATCTAATGTGCTAGGCTTTTACTGATACTCTAGGACGCGTGTCCTCCGAAGGATTTCTGTTTTGATCAACACATTGCTGGGCAAGATTTTCGGGACGAAGAACGAGCGCGAGATCAAGCGCCTGCAGCCTCGTGTCGCTGCTATCAACGCGCTCGAACCGGAGATGCAGAAGCTCTCTGACGACGAACTTCGCGCCAAGACCGCAGAATTTCGAGCGCGTATTCAGGAACGTCTCAGCGTGATCGCCGACGAACCGTTTGGAGATGATCCCGATCAGCCAGATGTCCCTTTGGACAATAGCGACCGCCAGAAGGAAATCGAAACCGAACGCAGCGAGGCGCTCAAGGCCGTTCTCGACGAAGTGCTCGAAGAGGCGTTTGCCGTGGTCCGAGAAGCAGGACGGCGCGTGCTCAACATGCGGCACTTCGACGTGCAGTTGATCGGCGGCATGGTTCTGCACGAAGGCAAGATCGCCGAAATGAAGACCGGCGAAGGCAAAACGCTGGTCGCCACGCTTCCTGTCTATCTGAACGCGCTGAGTGGACGCGGCGTGCACGTCGTGACCGTCAACGACTACCTGGCCAAGCGCGACTCCGAGTGGATGGGCAAGCTCTATAGTTTTCTCGGTCTGACGGTAGGCGTGATCGTCCATGATCTCGATGACGAGCAGCGCCGCGCCGCCTATGCCGCTGACGTCACTTACGGCACCAACAACGAATTCGGCTTCGACTATCTGCGCGACAACATGAAGTTCGACCTGCACGATTGCGTGCAGCGCCTGCACAATTTCGCCATCGTCGACGAAGTCGATTCCATCCTCATCGACGAAGCCCGAACGCCGCTGATTATTTCGGGCGCCAGCGAAGAATCCACGGACAAGTATTACAAGGTGAATCGCATCATCCCCAAGCTCGAGAAGGGCGAAGAAATTGATACGCAGCCCGGCGAGCCCAAGATTATGACCGGGGACTTCGTCGTTGACGAAAAACACCGCAACTGCACGGTCACCGACGTGGGCTGGGAGAAAGTCGAAAAGCTGCTGGGGATCGGAAACATTGCCGACCCGGAGAACTGGCCACTGAAGCATCACGTCGAAACCGCCGTCAAAGCGCACGCGCTCTACCGGAAAGACGTCGAGTACGTGGTCAAAGACGGCGAAGTGCTGATCGTGGATGAATTCACCGGGCGCCTGATGCCAGGCCGCCGCTGGTCCGACGGGCTGCACCAGGCGATCGAGGCGAAGGAAAACGTCAAGATCGAGCGCGAGAATCAGACCCTCGCCACCATCACGTTCCAGAATTATTTCCGCATGTATAAGAAGCTTGCAGGCATGACAGGCACGGCGGAAACCGAAGCGGCCGAATTCGACAAGATTTACCGGCTTGAAGTCATCGTCATTCCCACCAATCGCACGCTGCTGCGCAAAGAAAATCCGGACATCGTCTATCGCACCGAGAAAGAAAAATACTTTGCCGCCGCTGACGAAATTCAAAGGCTGCATGACAGCGGACAGCCCGTACTGGTGGGCACGACTTCGATCGAGAAGTCCGAGCGCCTTTCCGACCTGCTGAACAAGAAGGGATTGAAGCAGCACGTTGTGCTGAACGCCAAGTTTCACGAACGCGAAGCGGAAATTGTGGCGCAGGCCGGACGCAAAGGCGCGGTGACCATCGCCACGAATATGGCCGGCCGCGGCACCGACATTCTGCTGGGCGGCAATCCCGAATTCATGGCCAAGCAGGAATGCGTGAAGAAGGGAATCGCGCAGCCGATCCGCGCTGCGCAAGGCAAGATCGAAGCCGAGGTCGATGATCGCAACCGCACGGTTTGGTATTACGCCGGCAACGAATACGCAGTCCCCACCGATCAGTGGAACGAGATTTTCACGCGCTACAAAGCTGATACCGATCAGGAACATCGCGAGGTGATCGAGGCGGGCGGTTTGCATATCTTCGGCACCGAACGCCACGAAGCGCGCCGCATCGACAATCAGCTTCGCGGACGCGCCGGCCGCCAGGGCGATCCCGGCTCGTCGCGCTTCTATCTTTCGCTCGAAGACGATCTGATGCGGATCTTCGCCAAGGAGTGGGTTTCGAACCTGCTGCAACGCCTCGGCATGGAAGAAGGCGTTCCCATCGAATCACGCATGATCACGCGCCGCATCGAAGCCGCGCAGAAAGCCGTCGAAGGCCAGAACTTCGAGGCCCGCAAACATCTGCTTGAGTATGACGACGTGATGAACAAGCAGCGTGAGGCTGTGTACGGCCTGCGCCGCCGTTTGCTGGAAGGCCTCGACCAGAAGGATCTCATCATCGAAGATTACGTCTCCGGAATTCTCGGCGACCTTCTTGACCTGCACTGTCCACTGAAAGAGCACGTGGACAACTGGGACCTGAAAGTTCTGAAGGACGCAATCTTCTCCCGCTTCGGCGTCGATATCTACGCCGAAGGCCTCAAGCCTGAGCGCATGAATCGTCAGGAGTTGGGCGATGCCATCTTCGAAAAACTGAAAGAGCGCTATGACGCGAAAGAGAAGCTGATTGGCGCTGACGCCATGCGCTATCACGAACGCATGATCATGCTGAGCGTGATCGACGCGCAGTGGAAAGATCACCTGCTCTCGATGGACCACCTGAAAGAGGGCATCAACCTGCGCGGCTACGGACAGCACGACCCCCTGGTCGAGTACAAGCGCGAATCCTACGACATGTTCGAAGAGATGATGGAGCGCTTTCAGGAAGAAACAGTTCGGTACCTGTACCTGATGCAGATCATGGAGCGTCCGCGGGACGCGGGTGCGAGGCCCGGTGCTGGACCCGAGCTGTCGTCCGGCGAGGGACCCGAAGCCGGCGTGCCATCCGTCATTACGGGCGGTCGAGGTGGTAATGGACGCCCGCCGCGGCAGATTGCCACCTCCGTCGACGAAATCGAAGAAGCCTTCCAGCGCCGGAAGAAAAAGGAGCTGGAGCAAGCGCGTATGGCCGGGGCCGGCGACATGCAAGTCCAGCAGGTGGTGCGCTCCGGCGCCAAAGTCGGGCGCAACGATCCTTGTCCTTGTGGAAGCGGCAAGAAGTATAAGAAGTGCTGCGGAGCAAACTGAGCCGAGTGAGGCAACATGGCCGACATTCGGCGAGTGTCCTGAGGTACTTCCAAGCCTCGAGCGCGGGCGTACAATAGATGCAGCAGTAGCGAGGAGGCTTCCTATGATCGCTCTGCGTCTGGTTCATCTCATTGAATCGCACTCCGAAGAATTAGCCGAAAGTCTTCTGCATAAATTGGAACGCTCCAACCGGGCGGCTGGCTTGCGGAAAGTTCCGCGGCATGAGATCCGTGAACGGGTTCGCGACGTTTACCAAAATCTCAGCGATTGGCTGCTCACGAAAACCGACGAAGATATCGAGCGCGTATACGTGCCTCTCGGCCGTCGCCGCGCCGAACAGGGAGTCACGATGAGTGCTCTCTGTTGGGCACTCTTGATGACGGAGGAGAATCTCTGGGATTTCCTCGAACTGGAGGGCATGCGCGAAAGGCCTCTGGAAATCCTGGGAGGATTCGAGCTCTTGCGCCTGCTCGACCGATTCTTCGATCAGGCCGTCTACTTCGCAACCCTTGGATACGAAAGCTACGGGAGCGAAAAGCGGACAGAGGGGCGCAAGCATCTGGCACATTCCAACTGACGCAATGGCGCAAGCCTGACGGTGCGTTGGTCACGAGTGCCGGCCAGAGGAATTGCCATTTCTTTCTGTGGGTCGTCTTTAACGTTTCCTGCTACCCACGGCCCGAAACGTCATCTCCCTGGCTGTGCTGTGCGTGCGCTGTTTCCATGCAAAAAACATGGGCGCGTAGGTCTGAGTGATGTAATCACTGCGGCCGATGCCTAGCGCGCGAGCGGTACGGTCAATCCAGCGCGACGGCCCTTCGATTTCGCCGAAATTTCCGATGGGAGTCTCGTCCAGCACCACGTGGCCGGTGCCGTCGCTCCACTCCGCACGATATTTCTCATAGCGAAACGTGGGCGCGAAGCCCAGTATCCGTAGAATGGCGTCCATCTGTTGGCCGTTCTCCACGCGGGTTTCCAGTTCAACTCGAACTTTATGGCGACTGGAAGTGCCTTTGGCCTTGTGCGTCAACACCCAAGCCTCTCCATACTTGCGTAGCCGCAGCATATCTCCACGCTTACGCAGCTTCTGGCCGGGCAGGTCGTACAGTGAATTCATTTCGTGGGTGGAGCGAGTGAGCTGCTTGAAGCCTGCTTGCTTGAGCGCTCGGGTTAGTGCGGGCGGATTCTCAATTCGAAATTTGATTTCGATTTCCTTCGGCATGCAGAAATCATAACCGCCGAGAGGACGCAGAGAAAAGCTCGAAGCGATGATTTTACTGCGGATGTCTGAGCTCTTGCCCAAGCATTCCTCAACGCACTCTGCGTCGCGGCGTTTAGGGTTTTGGCTCGACCTCTCGCTCCCGCCGATGGAACCAGCTCATGTGCGGCAAGCCGTGCTCCACTTTTCGCCGTTTCGCGATCAACTCCGCCGTGATCGACACGGCAATCTCTTCCGGCGTGATTGCCCCAATATCAAGCCCGACCGGGGCGTGGACACGGTCAAACAAATGCGCGGGCAGACCTTCGGCTTCCAGCTCTTTGAAGATGGTGATCGTCTTCCGCTTCGACCCAATCATCCCGATGTACCCAGCCGGAGTTTGTACCGCCCAGCGCAGCATCCGCATGTCGTCGCGGTGGCCGCGGGTGACGATCACGATGTACGAAGATTCGCTTGGCGCGAGCTGCGCCGCGGCTTTCTCGAAATCTTCGGCGATTACCTGCCGCGCCTCAGGAAAGCGTTCGCGGTTGGCGTAAGCTTCGCGATCATCGATCACCGTGACATCAAATCCGGCAATTCGCGCAATTTTATAAAGGCTTACTGCTACGTGGCCTGCGCCGACAACATAAAGGTCTGCTGGAGGTAAGATTGGCTCCACGAAAATCTCCAGCGTTCCGCCGCAGACCAGGCCGGTGTCGTATTTTGGATCCTGATTCAGATCAAACGTCAGGGTGCGCGGCTTCTCCGACTCCATCACTTCGCGCGCCGCCTGCCAGACGTCAGCCTCGACGCAGCCGCCGCCGATGGTACCCACGATGGAACCATCATCGCGCACCAGCATCTTCGCGGTCTTGAACGAAGGAATCGATCCGCGCACGTTGACAATCGTCGCCACGGCGCCGCGCCGGCCTTCTCTCCGCAGGCGGACAATCTCCTCGTAGAGGTCCATAGCGTCGATTATTGGAGGTGTGGCCGAGGCAAGTCAAATGAAGGCGAAGGTCAGATCGCCCAATCAAAAGCCCCGGGTCATCACTCCGGGGCTACTGGTGTTTCGCCAGTGGTGCTAATGACACGGCCTGCGAGACTCTATCGTCTCGCTGGTGAGACGCTTCTGTCAAGGTTACTTTCGTAGATGCTTTGCGAGTGACTGCACGGAGGGCGGCAGACTCGAACTGCACGGCTGATGTCAGCCACTCGGCGGCTTCGCAGGCCGCGTCCAGTACACACTGGAAACACCCTCCAAACATGGCCTGCGATTCGAACTCTACGACTGAGCGGGAACCCATGATGTGCGACTTATCACATTGCTTTTGGTACATTTCTGTTTAGTATCGATTCCCGAAGTGGTACGTGGCGTTTCACGAGCTCCAGGAGCCCCCATGAAAGCCGTTCGCATCCATCAATTCGGCGGACCCGAAGTCCTCACTTACGAGGATGTTGCCGATCCCAAGCCGCGCAAAGATCAGGTCCTCATCCGCGTGCGGGCGTGCTCGATGAACCACCTCGACCTCTGGGTGCGCAAAGGCCTGCCCGGCGTGAACCTGCCGCACATCTTGGGCAGCGACATCGCCGGCGAAATCGTCGAAGCCGGCGAGTACATCACCGACCTCAAGCGCGGACAGCGCGTGCTGGTCGCGCCCATGCATTTCTGCAATCACTGCGCCAAGTGCGTTGCCGGCCTGCAAAATCAGTGCCGCCAGTTCACCGTGCTCGGTAACGGCGTCGATGGCGGTAACTGTGAACTGATCGCTGTGCCCTCGGTGAACGTCATCCCGATTCCAGACTCACTGGACTTCAACGAGGCCGCCAGCGTGCCGCTCGTTTTCCTCACCGCGTGGCACATGCTTACCGGACGAGCCGCCATCCGACCTGGCCAAACCGTGCTCGTGCTGGGTGCAAACTCAGGCGTGGGCATTGCCGCCATCCAGATCGCGAAACTGTTCCACGCTCGCGTAATCGCCACCGCGGGCGACGAGCGCAAGATGGAGCGCGCCCGCGAACTCGGCGCCGATTTCGTCATCAACCACTATCAGCAGAAGATTTCGCAGGAAGTTCGCAAGATCACCAACTTCGAAGGTGTCGACATCGTGATCGAACACGTGGGGCACGCCACCTTTGATGAAAGCGTCAGGTCGCTCAAGTCCGGAGGCGTGCTGGTGACCTGTGGCGCAACCACAGGACCTAAAGTCGATCTCGATCTGCGATTTCTGTTCTCGCGCCAACTGGCGTTGCTGGGATCCTACATGGGTACAATGAGCGAACTCCACGAAGTGCTCGGCCACGTGTTTGTCGGGCGCCTGAAGCCGGTCATTGACCATACTTTCCCTTTGAGGGAGATTCGCACTGCCCACGAGTACATGGAGAAAAGCCAGATGTTCGGCAAGATCGTGCTGAACCCGTGAACGGATCGCACCGCAAAAAGCGCCGAGCATAGCTGGAGATCATCTTAGGAATGTTCTATTCAGCAGTGGCCGATCGAATGACGATGTTTCGTCAGCAACTCTTTGAAATAGAGCCGGTTCCGCGACTTTCATTGATTTGGTCTGTGATAAAATCTTGCACTTGATTGGATCAAGCTGGGCAAAAGCTGGTGGTTGGAGCGAAACGCTATGAACAAACTCATTCTTCCACTAGTCTGGGTTGCGTTCGCGGGTTTGTCCGTGTCTGCTCAGACAATGGAGTGCGCGTTTACGCCGTGGCCATCGGGACAGGCCGTCGCGACTCTTAGTGCCTCGACTACTCCCCCGAATAACGTCGGCCAAAACGGGGTCACGATAATCGGTTTCTGGTTGCCGTACGATTGCATGACAACAGGCGTGGCTTTCAACGTGGTAACTCAGGACTCCAACGCTGCGAACATGTACGACATCGGGCTGGTTTACTGGGGAAACGGAACCGGAACCGCAGGGAAACTGGTCGTCCACACCGGGGCACTCTCCGGCCCAAACTTTACGCCGAATCTGAAGGCTGTGCATTTGTCCTGGGCTGGCTGTGCTCAGGGTTGTCTTCTTTCTGCAGGGATCTATGGTGAAGCCATCGGCACAAACTGTATCTCGACGACCCCCCCGTGTGCTCAGCTCAGCGGAGATACCGACCAGGGTTTGATATACGCTTTCGACGTTTCAAACCCGCCTCCGCCGTCCAGTCCGACCTGGAACTTTTCTGTTCCACCCAATGGGAACGGGTTGCCGGCGACCTTTTCGACGAGTGCTCCCTGGCCGACTCAGGTAACACCAGCCTCCTACACAGGCACTGCCGCGGGGGCCAGTCCGAAGCCGCCGACGATCTTGATCTACTGAGAGAGAGGAGGTTGCGATGAGAATAGTTCTTGCCTTCCTCCTTACTTTCGTTGCGGCTTGTTCGGTCAGCAACTCCACGCCCCCACCTCCGCCCCCGCCTCCGCCCCCTGAGGTTCCCAGCTGCTTTATCAACGTGTCGTGGAATACGGTCTCGCATTCCTACGTCGGCAACGTAACTTATCCGTATGTTCTGATCCAAGGCGGCATTAACATCCCAGTAGGCTGCTATACGTCGAACGTTACGATTCTGGCCTACTTTATTGACAGCGTATCGCCGAGTGACCGGCTGGACATAGGGGTCTATTGCCTAAGCGGCCCATGCACGGCCAACCACGGAGCAAACCAGCTGTTTGTCCATGTCGGCGGCCTTCAGGTCAACAGCGGCGAAAAAGCAACGAGCTTCTTCCCCTGTCTGGTTAGCACCCCAACTGAAGAAGCAACCTGCCAGACCGGCCAGCAGCCAGCCATTGGAACGCTGAACACGCTGTCATGGGCGGAGGGCACTACTTACTTGCCTCCAGGTAGCTACATGTGGGCCATGGACGATACCTGTAGCCCGCCAGGCCCGGGATGCTCAGAGGGGCTGGGCGAGGGTTCCCTTGATTCCCAGATGTTTCCCTTCAAATACTTCACGAACGCCGCGCAAGTCAACTGCATTCAGCAGAACATGGGCGAACTGCCGAGCAATCTTCCCTCAGCCTGCATCGGGAATGGGGGTCCGCCCGATAATTGGGCCTCGCAGGCGCCGCACATCATTGCAGCAGCCGTTCATTGAGACCGCCACGCGAAGCCGATGTCCGTGACCAAAGAAACAAACCTTTTCCCCTGCGCGCTCGGCTTCTCTGCGGTTAAAATATGGTTATGGCGCAAGAGCTCAGCTTCGGCCCCTACGTTGATGTCGAAAACGGCAAGAAGGTGGTCAAGGAACTTGTCTACGGAGACGGCGTGCCCGAAGGCATTGTCATGACCACGCTCGACTCGACCGTCAACTGGATGCGCAAGAATTCCATCTGGCCGATGACATTTGGCCTCGCCTGCTGTGCGATCGAAATGATGTCGATGGGCGCGTCGCGCTTCGATATCGCACGCTTCGGTGCCGAAGTGTTCCGGCCCTCACCGCGGCAGTCGGATCTGATGATTATCGCCGGCCGCGTATCGCAAAAAATGGCGCCTGTGATTCGCCAGCTTTATGAACAGATGCCGGAACCGAAGTGGGTAATTTCGATGGGAGCGTGTGCGACTTCCGGCGGCGTTTTCAATAATTACGCGCTCGTGCAGAGCGTCAACCAGGTCATACCCGTGGATATCTATGTCCCCGGCTGTCCCCCGCGTCCCGAGCAATTGATTTACGCGATTACGCTGCTGCAGGAAAAAATCATGATTGAACGTGGCTCGGTGAAGAAGGCGTTGAATCTGGTGCCGGCGGGCGAGTAGGGATCAACCAGCTCTCATAGCAAGTTGTCATCCTGAGCGGAGCGAAGGACCTGCTTCTTTTACTGTTTCATTTTTGTTGCCATCTGCCGTTCCGGCGGTGTCATCTGGTTCCAGACCGCGCTCAAATCCTTCTCCAGAATCTGATTACTCGGATCCGCTCGTAGAGCTAGCGCAAACCATGAATACGAAGTCGGCAGATCGCGCGGCACACAGTGGCCGGTGGCGTACATGGTTCCGAACGCGCTCCGAGCTTTGGCATTCGATTTGGCCGACGCCGCTTTCAGATATTTCACGGCCTCGTCACAGTTTTCGGGTACGCCCCGCCCGTAGAGATAGGCCTCGCCTTTGCGGAAGGCCGCATCGCCGGTGTCAACTGCGGAGGACACCGGCAAGTTTGACGCCTTGGGCAAGGTCCGGCTAGGCGCGCGTTTCTCCGGAGTCACCGGTTTTGCTTCGGCCGCTGGCTTCGCCGCTCGGTCGACAGATGTTCGAGTGACGTCGGGAGCAGCGCTCGCCGGTCCGGCGTTGCCCTCAAGAACACTGCCGTCTGGTGTCGCTGTTGGCGGCGTCTGCGATGTGCCCGCATCGGCCGTTGGGGCCGCCTCCTTGGCCGCCGGCTTAGTCGCCAGTTGCTCAGCAGGAGCTTCACCGGTGCTCGGAGTCGCGGCTTCCGGCTTTCGGCTCTCGGCTGCGCCGAGATAATTTGTGTACGTCCACCAGCCGGCTCCGCCCAATGCCGCAAGCAAAACCACCATCAGGAAAATCCGCCATCGACCGGTTTTGGGTTGTTCAGGCTCGAAAAAGGAATCCAATCCAGAGAAAGACGGTTCCCGCAGCGAGTCTATGCTAGGTCGAATCGGGGCGTGCTGATTCGGCCCCGGTTGATTTATGCCCGGCTGATTCAGGCCCAGCATCGAGGGCCCGGCAATCGGCGGTACCTGTTTGTTTACGGGCCTAGCCACGGTTTCTGGGGCCGGAGGCCGCCGCACTTCCGGCACCGATGCTCCCACCGGCCGCGGAGCTTCAAGCGAGGTGCCACACATTCCGCAAAAGCGGAAAGTCGGCGGATTGTCCTCCCTGCAGTTCGGGCAGATCACTATGATTCTCCAGATGTCTTTTCCTACAGTCTAACCCCAATCGGCAAGGTCACCGGACTGGTCCGTTCATATTAGAATGCAAGCGCCCGGTTTCCGTTCATGCCGAAAACCTCTAAAGCCCAGCCCGCACCCGCCGCGAAGAGATTTGAGGCAAGGCTTGAGCGCATGCGCCTGCGATGGGTCATAATCCACATGCCTTTCGATGCCGCGAAAGTCTGGGGCTCTCGTGGGCAGATTAAGGTGAAAGGCAAAATCAACGGATTTGCCTTCCGCACTTCGTTGTTTCCCACCCGCGAGGGGCGGCACATTCTGCTGGTCAACAAGCGGATGCAGAAGGGAGCGCGAGCCACGGAAGGCAGCGTCGCGCGGTTTCAGATCGAACTCGACAACGAAAAACGGACGGTAGCCATCCCCGATGAGCTCCAGCGCATTTTCAAAGAAGACCGCTCACTTCGCGGCTGGTATGACAATCTGAATCACTCCACTCGCAACGACATCGCCAAGTGGATCACCGAGCCTAAGGGTGCCGAAGCTCGAATGCGCCGGGCAGAACAAATTGCCGAGCGCTTGCTCGCGGTCATGGAGGCGGAACGGGAACTGCCGCCGATTTTGCAGGTGGCGTTTGCGCGCCATCCACGCGCCCGTGAAGGTTGGGATTTGATGTCGGCCTCGCGTCGGCGCGGGCACCTGTTTGGCATCTTCTACTACAGAACACCGGATGCTCAAGCTCGCCGCGCCGACAAGATGCTCGAGGACGCGACGGCTCTTGCCGAAAAAACGAGTGAGAGGAAGAAGTAACGGTATTCGGAGGACCTATATGAATTCTCCAGTGACTACGCGCCTCGGCCAGGATCTACTCTACCTTGCGCACGCGGACGTTGCCGCTATTGGACTGGGCATGGCGGAAATCATCACGGCCCTGGAGCGCATGTTTCGGGAAAAGGGCGAAGGGCACGTCGAGATGCCACCCAAAATCGGCATTCACACCATGCCCGACGCGTTCCTCCACGCCATGCCGGCGGCAATTCGGTCGCAGAGGGCCGCCGGGATGAAGTGGGTCGGCGGATATCCGGAAAACAGCAAGCGCGAATTGCCGTATATTACGGGACTACTTATCCTCAACGATTTTGAAACCGGCATTCCCGTCGCGCTCATGGATTGCACATGGATCACCGCTCAGCGCACCGGCGCTGCCACGGCGGTGGCCGCAAAATATCTGGCGCGGGCGGAGTCGGAAAGTGTCGGGATCCTCGGGTGCGGAGTGCAGGGACGCAGCAATCTGGAAGCGCTGAAAGTTCTGTTCCCCCTGAAAAAAATCTATGCCTACGATAAGCACGCTGGCCGCGCTCTTGGTTACGCGCTGGAAATGAGCGAGCAACTTGGGGTCGAAGTTGTTCCAGTGGGAGACCCGAAGGGCGCAGTGGTTCAGAGCGACATGGTAGTTACGGCGGGCCCGATTCTCCGCGTCCCGCACGCCACCATTCAACGCGGCTGGCTTGCCGAGGGTGCATTTGCGTCGCTGGTGGACTTTGATTCGTACTGGCATCCTAGCGCCTTGCATGAAGCCGATAAGTTCTGTACCGACGACGTGCCGCAGCTTCATCATTATCGCGACCTCGGATATTTTCAGGACATCCCCGCTATCCACGCCGACTTGGGAGAACTGGTTACCGGGCGCAAGCCGGGCCGGGAAAAGCCGGAAGAGCGCACCATGGCTTGCAATTTAGGGCTCGCCCTCGACGACATGACGGTGGCGCCGCTGATCTACGAGCGCGCTCTAGAGAAGGGAATTGGGACCTGGCTGCCGCTCTAGGTCGTTTGACCGCCCGTTGTCCTGCATAGCACAATGCACAAGCGCCGCGTGTGGGCGGCCGCCGTTCTGAGGATGCTTATGAAATTACGTTTTCCAGCTATTGTCGCCGCTTCGATCATCGTTTCGGCATCTATCACTTCCCTCGTCGCTCAGAATTCGAGTGCCCAGCCGGGAGCTGCGAAGCGAGCCATCACCGAAAAGGACTTGTTCAATTTCGTCTGGATCGCCGACCCCCAAGTTTCGCCCGATGGGTCCCGTGCTCTGTTTACCCGTGTCGTTACGGACGAAAAGCGCACCGGGTACGAGACCTCTATCTGGATCGTCGCCACCTCGGGCAGCGAGGCTCCTATGCGTCTGACCAACGGCAAGCATGACGCGCATGCCCGCTGGTCACCGGACGGCAAACTGATCGCCTTCGTCCGCGGTGGAGAGAAAGACGACAGCGGCAAGCCTCATCCGGCGCAGATTGCGATTCTGTCGCTGGCAGGCGGCGAAGCGCGCATCATTACCGATCTGCCGAAAGGGGCAGCCGGTCCGGTCTGGTCGCCCGACAGCAAGCGCATCGCATTCCTAAGTTCGACCACGCCCGAGGATATCGAGAAAGAACAGCACAAGAAGAATGACGCGAAGGCCGGGGCAGCGAACGCCCAAGAATCCACGACCACGAGCAGTTCGGCGGCGGAGGGCGAACACGAACCTGACATTCACATCATTACCCGCGCCGTTTACAGGAGCAATGACGAGGGGTATCTCGATTACAAGCGGCACGAGCACATCTGGGTGATTGACGTCCCGAACACGTCCGACGAACCGGCCAAGCCCCTGCAACTTACCAGCGGTGACTATGACGAAGGCGAAATCGTCTGGGCGCGCGACGGTTCGCGCATCTACTTCGCCACGCGCCGTATTGACGAGCCTTATTACGAAATGCCGAGCACTGATATCTATTCTGTCGGATCCACTGGAGGCACGCCCGATAAACTGGCTGCCGTTCCCATGGGAATCGGCGATCTTACACTCAGCCCCGATGGCCGCCGAGTCGCGTTTCACGGTTCCGTGACGCAGCCCGTCCGCTCATACTCGCAGCCCGACCTCTGGGTCATGGAGCTCGCTCCCAAGGCAGAGCCCCGCAACCTGACTGCTGGCTACGACTTCGATATGGGCAGCTCCGTCTTCGGCGATAACGAGGCCCCGCGCGGCGGCGGTCGCGCTACGCTCTGCTGGTCGCCGGACGGGCGCTGGCTTTTCGACATCGTGGCGAAGCAGGGAGGCACGCCGCTAGTTCGCGTGGATGCACAAACCGGCGCGGTTACCGAAATTGCTAGAGGCGATCAGGCTGTGCTGGATTTCTCCGTCACGCCCGATGCGCGTACTGCCGTGGCGCTGGTCTCTACCCCCGTTATGATCGGCGACCTGTTCACGGTTCCTTTGAGTGGAACGCCGCCCGGCGCGCAAGCCCGCATCACCGACGCCAACAAAACGCTCTGGTCCCAGCTCGACCTGACCGAACCGGAAGAAATTAATTACAAAAGCTTCGACGGCCTGCCCATTCAAGGATGGATTCAGAAGCCGCCCGACTTCGATCCGAAGAAAAAATATCCTTTGATCCTCAACATCCACGGCGGGCCGCACGCCGCTTATGGCTGGGTCTTCGATCACGAATTTCAATGGATGGCGGCCAAGGGCTACGTGGTGCTTTACATCAACCCGCGCGGCTCGACCAGCTACGGGCAGGATTTCGGCAACATCATTCAATTCCACTATCCGGGCGACGATTACCGCGATCTGATGGTGGGAGTCGATGAAGTCCTCAAGCGCGGCTACGTGGATCCGAAGAAGCTTGGCGTCACTGGCGGCAGCGGCGGTGGCGTCCTCACCGACTGGACGGTCACCCAGACCGACCGCTTCGCAGCCGCCGTGTCGCAGCGCGACATCTCGAACTGGGCTTCGTGGTGGTATACCGCGGATTTCACGTTGTTCCAGCCGCGGTGGTTCAAGGCGCCGCCCTTCCAGGATCCGAAGGATTACGCCAACCGCTCCGCCATCACCTACGTCGAGAAAATCCACACGCCCATGATGTTCATTCTGGGGCAGTCCGACTACCGTACTCCGCAGGACTCAGGCGGAGAACAACTATTCCGTGCGCTCAAGTTTCTGAAACGCCCGACCGCTATGGTCGTGTTTCCGCGCGAGACCCATGAACTGTCGCGCTCGGGTGAGCCCTGGCATCGGATTGAGCGGCTCGACAATATTGTGGGATGGTTCGACAAATGGCTGATGGGCGTTCCACACCCGGAATATGATGTGCGGCCGCCAACACCGGGAACGAAATCCACCGGGCAGTAAAGCGGGCCTAAGGGCTGGAGAGTTTCACACTCCGAAAAATGCTCGCCCTTGAGACGCACAATCCGTATAATTGAATCGTTTTAATACCAGTCTCTGTCCTGGAGGCGTTCGCGTGAAAATTCCTGTCGCCCTTCTCGCCGCGGTCACGATTCTCAGTTCTTTCTGCGCGGCGCAAACCATCACCGTGGATGTCTCGCACGCCGCCAACCACTTTGTCCCCAGTGAAACCCTGGGAGCCGGCGTTGACCGCATTCCCGCCGAGGCCATCGACAAAGATCTGCTCCCGGCCTCGCTCGAGGCAACACTCGCCTCTGGCTGGCAGCCGGTGTCTTACCGCCAGAACACCGAACTGGCGATAGAAGCCTGGCATTGGAATCCGCAGGGGACGTGGAGCGATCCGGCGGGCAAAGGTTATTTCACAGGCGCCTCAGTGCCCACCGAAAGCCTGCGCTACTCCTACGGATATTCTCTTCCGCGCCGTGGTTTCACCCGCAACGACGGCACCGAAAATGCCGGTTACTCGCGCCTCACCGACGGCGACCTCAACACTTTCTGGAAGAGTAATCCGTATCTGACACAACATTTCACCGGCGAAAGCGATGCCCTTCATCCCCAGTGGATCGTTCTCGATCTAGCGCAGCCGCAGCCTGTCGATAGCATGCGCATCGCGTGGGGAGAACCCTATGCCACCCACTACCTGGTTCAGTATTGGACCGGCGACGACCCCATCCGAGCGCCCACGCGAGGCACCTGGCAAACTTTCCCGCAGGCTACCGTTACCGCTGGCAAGGGTGGTACCGAAACGGTTCGCCTCGTCACGGCTCCGCTGGCGGTGCGTTTCGTTCG
>Ga0209517_10003983_pt1 | contig 19710 bp, 15 predicted proteins | sample PeaSoiMetSII2010_FD_187695 | JGI IMG/M metagenome (GOLD analysis project Ga0209517, IMG submission 187695) | Peat soil microbial communities from Weissenstadt, Germany - SII-2010 (SPAdes) (version 2) | ecosystem: Environmental > Terrestrial > Soil > Wetlands > Peat | place: Germany...
CGTCGGTGCCCGCGGCCTTCGAACCCATCATCGGCGGCATCCAGGGACTGAACGACTTTCATCCAGAATCCCTACGTCCCCTGTTCACGGATTCCAGCGGCAATCACGACCTGGCGCCGGACGATTTTGCGACCATTTACAACCTCAATCCGCTTTACAATGCGGGCTACGACGGCTCAGGCCAAAGAATCGTGGTGGCCGGAGAGTCCGTTGTGGATCTCGCGGATATCCGCGCCTTTCGCAACCTGTTCGGCCTTTCTCAGAATGACCCTCAATTGATGCTGGTGCCTGGCGCTTCCAACCCCGGCAAGAATTCTCTTCAGAACGAAGCCAATCTCGATATAGAATGGGCCGGCGCAGTCGCCCGCAATGCGAACATTATTTACGTTTATTCAACGGATGTGGTGGGGATCTCCGTGCCTTATGCGATCGATCAGAACCTTGCACCCGTCATCAGCTTCAGCTTCATCCTTTGCGAACAACAGAACACTCTGGTCACGTTAGTCAGCACGCAAGCCCTGGCGCAACAGGCCAATGCGCAGGGGATTACCTGGGTCGCTGGGTCCGGCGATACCGGCGCGGCGGCCTGCGATCTGCCCTCCAAGGCAATAGCGTCCAATGGATTGGCGGTAGCCTTTCCAGCCAGCCTTCCAGAAGTGACCGGCGTGGGAGGAACGCAGTTTGATGACGCGGCCGGCGCCTACTGGTCGCCATCCAATTCCGCTACTCTCGCTTCGGCGCGCTCGTATATTCCGGAGAAGGGCTGGAACGAGTCGGGCGCTGCCGGTTTGGCCTCCAGCGGTGGTGGTTTGAGCCGCTTGTTTGCCAAACCGTCGTGGCAGACCGGACCGGGAGTACCAGCCTCGAATTTCCGCGCGGTGCCGGACGTCGCTCTATCGGCGGCAGGCCACGATGGCTATCGCATCATCAGCCTCGGCCAGGCTGCTGTCGTCGCTGGCACATCCGCGTCTACTCCTACCTTTGCCGGAATTCTGGCGCTGGTCAATCAATATCAGGAACTGAACGGAGCGCAAACCCAAACCGGACAGGGCAACATCAATCCAAATCTCTATAGCCTCGCCCAAAACACTGCGGGCGTCTTTCACGACGTCGTTGCCGGGGACAACATGGTTGCGTGCGTAGTTTTCACACCCGATTGTGTTACCGGGAAGCTCGGCTATTCCGCTGGACCCGGATATGATCTCGTAACCGGCCTGGGTTCCGTGGACGGGTACAACCTGGCGGCCGGTCTGGCGACGCAATGGAACAGGCCAATAATTAATAGCTTGAATCCTGGATCCGTCGTTGCCGGAACGGGAAATTTTACCCTCGTGGTTTCCGGGTCAGGATTCGATTCTTCAAGCGTGGTTCAGTGGATGGGGACGCCGCTGCACACGACCTTCGTGAACGGGACGGAGTTGCTCGCGGCCGTCAGCGGCGCTTTGATCACCGGGCAGGGCTCGGCCGGTATCAGCGTCCTCAGCTCACGAGGAATCTCCGCCTCGGCTGTGCTCGTCATCGTTCCTTATCCCGGCGCAAGCTTTAGCAACCAAGTGGTGAGTACCACTCCTTCGGGCAATGTTTGTTTCGTTCCAACAGGCCTAACTTCGTTCACCTTAAGTGATACCGTCTACTTATACTTCATCGCGATCGTAACCACCAGCGACGCCATTTCTGATGACTGGCTTGCGCCTGACGGAGTCGTCATCCCAGGTGGCGGTTTTAGCAGTGTAGCGGGAAGGTTTTGCTTCACTGGCGCTAATCTGCCCCTCGCCGGCGTTAGTTTCAATCCTGTCGGGACCTGGCAGGCCCGCGTGTTTGACCGCGGCAGCCTGCTGTTCTCGATTCCATTCAGCGTTACGGTAACCGGCAATCAGACGACGCCGCTGGCGCACGCGGCCGATGGGCACGGGTTCAAAACCACGGTTCTTCTGACCAATGCAGGCTCCGTGCCAGCGCCCTATACACTGCGCTTTAACGACGACCAAGGCAACCTTCCAGCCACGCGCTTCGAATTGGAAGCGGGATCGCTGACAGGCATCATTCCAGCCGGCGGATCGGCGACCATTCGCACCGCCGGACTCGGTCCTGCGATCGTGAACGGGTGGGCGGAATTGACGGCTCCAGCCTCGGTGGGGGGCAGCGTCATCTACAGCCAGAAAACGGCCTTGCCGTCGATACAAGAAGGAACGGCCACCATTGTGGCAAGCGGAAACCAGCACTTTTTCCTGCCCTTCGACAACACCGCCAATGCGATCACGGGTGTGGCGATTACCAACCCGGGCGCCTCCGCGGCGAACAACATCGGCGTTACGTTCCGCTACAGCGATGGCAGCCCCAATGAGACCATCTCCTATCCCCAACTGCCCGGCCGCAATCATCAGGCGTTCGCGCTCGCCAGCCCATTCCCACATACGGCAGGAAAGAGCGGCGTCGCCGAGTTTACTTCCGACGTCCCGGTCTACGCAGTGGTCTTTCGGTTCAATTCGACCGGCGCTTACACGGCCCTGGATGTTACCGCGGCGGGCGCCGACGCGACGGTGATTACGCGTCCCCTGGCGCATGCCGCCGATGGGAATGGATTCAAGACCACGGCTCTTCTGACCAACGCAGGCACTGCGCAGGCCTCGTACACGCTGCGCTTCGACGACGACAACGGGAACATTCCTTCCACGCGGTTTGAATTGGATCAGGGGTCGGCGCCGTTGACGGGAGTCATTCCGGCCGGCGGATCGGTCACCATTCGCACCGCCGGAATGGGTACTGCGATCGTGAACGGATGGGCGGAGTTGACGGCTCCAGGCTCAGTGGGGGGCAGCGTCATCTACAGTCAGAAAACGGCCTTGCCGTCGATACAGGAGGGGACGGCAACCATCGTGGCAGCGGGAAGCAAGCACTTTTTCCTGCCGTTCGACAACACCGCCGGCGCCATCACCGGTGTGGCCCTGACCAATGCCAGCGCCTCCGCGGCGGCCAACGTTAGCGTCACGTTCCGCTACAGCGACGGCAGCCCCAATGAGACCCTCTCCTATCCTCAACTGGCCGCCCGCAACCATCAGGCGTTCGCCCTCTCCGGCCCATTCCCGGATACTGCCGGCAAGAGCGGCGTCGCCGAGTTTACGTCGGACACCGCGCTCTCGGTAGTGGCCTTCCGGTTCAACTCCACCGGCGCGTTTACGGCCTTCGGAAGCGTCGCCCCGTAAGAAGCTGTTGACTCGGAGTCACTACGGAGCCGCGACAGTAATGGAGCGGTTGAAGCGCGTTTACTGCACGAACGTGGTCTTCAAGTCCCGCACCCACACGCGCGATTGCGCGCTAGTGCGGCTGCTCTTGCGGGACCGCTTCTGCTGGTACATCAGCCGGTCGGCTTCGGCTAGCAGCCGTTCCGCATCGGCGCCGTCCGTGGGGAAATGCGCCACGCCGACGCTGGCCGAGAGAGCCTTGTCGAAGGACTGCAGCCCGATGCTGGCGACCACGTGCCGGAATTCCTCCACGCGTTGTTCCGCGTCGGCCTGCTTGACGCCGGAAATCAGAACCACGAACTCGTCGCCGCCCATGCGCGCCACGTAGTCGTACTCGCGGCAGCTGGCCTTGAGTCCCGCCGCCACTTCGCGCAACAGCCGGTTGCCTTCCAGGTGCCCGTACCGGTCGTTGATCAGCTTGAGCTCGTCCAGGTCCAGCACCACCACCGTCAGCGGCTGGCTGTTGCGGCGCGCCCGCGATACCTCCGCGTCCAGTTGCAGGAACAAGGAGCGCGCGTTGGGCAGGGATGTCAGGTAATCCGTGGTGGCGGACGATTCCGCCTGCTGGAACCGGAGCGCGTTTTCAATGGACATGCCGATCTTGGGGGCGATGGCCATCAAAAGCCGCAGATGGTCCTTGCTGAAAGCGTCCCGCTCCATGTGATACAGCGTCAGCACGCCCAGCGTGCCGCCGGCGCCTTCCAGCGGCAGCGCCACTGCCGACCGGAGCGCCGAGGTCAGCGTGCGGTCATTGAGATAGCCCGGCTCCACCGAAGGATTTCCGTTCACGATCGGCTTGCCGTTTTCCGCCACCCATCCGGAAAGTCCTTGACCCATCGGAATCCGAAGGGAAGAAAAGAGGCGGCAGTCTTCGCCGTTGACATATTCGGGAATCAGCTCGTCTTCTCGCACCATCCACACGGCCAGGGAGTGATGCGGAATGATACGCCGCAAACGAACATCCAGAACCGAGAGTGTCTCGTCCAGGCTCAGCGAATTCCCCAGGTCCTGGGAGATTTCGAATAAAGCCTGGACTTCCTGCCGGGCCCCGGCAATCAGATTTAGGAAATTCACGGGTTCCGCGGCCTTCACTACCTCGGCAGATCCATTGGAGGCTTCGAACCCCGCCGCCGGCGCCAGTCCGCGCTCGATCTTCACGTCTTTGGACAGCCCCGCCGATTTGGGCGCGGGAAGTTTCGCCTTGTGCTCCCACTGTACGTAGCCTTTCTCCAGGGCATCCACCACGCGCGGATCGAAAGCATGGCCGGCTTCCGACCGGACCACCTTCATGGCTTCTTCGAGCGGCATCGCGCGCCGGTACTGCCGGTCGGAAGCGAGCGCATCCAGACAGTCCACCGCGGCCAGAATGCGTGCCCCGATCGGAATCGCCTCGCCTCTGAGGCCGGCCGGGTATCCCGTGCCGTCCCACTTCTCGTGATGGGCCCGCACAATCGGGGCTACCGGATAAGGGAAGCGCACGCGCTCCAGAATCTCGGCTCCCACGATCGGATGGATCTTCATCTTCTCGAATTCTTCCGGCGTCAGCTTGCCGGGCTTCGAGATGATGTGCTCTGGCACCGCCAGTTTCCCGATGTCGTGCAGCAGGGCGGCCGCTTGCAAGGCTTGCAGCTCTTCCTCGGTGAGATCGAGCGAAGCAGCCAGCTCCCGAGCGTATATTTGGACCCGCTGCAGGTGATCGTGCGTGGTGTGATCCTTGGCCTCGATCGCCAGCGCCAGCGCCTCAATAGTTCTGAGGTGCAGGGAAGCGACTTCCTCGGCGTGCTTCGTTTCCGCTTCCAGCCGATTCAAATACAGCCGGTAGGAGCGGTAGATCAGATAGACCACCGGGCCCGTGAGCAGCACCGTTTGCCAGCCGATGTAGTGCGCCGCGCTGCTGACCGCTCTCGCGATCCCGGCTCCTGCCAGGTAATGCGGTAACGACCAGAACGTTGTGCACAGCCACACGGCCGCGAAGGGTTCCCGTTCGCGCAACGCCGTCCATTTGGCTATCGGAGCGGTATAGATCAGGAACATCGCCAGCGTGGCGATCGCCAGGCGATAGGATGTGTCCACGTCGGAGAACTCGAACCATGCGGAATGGTATACGCGCTCGGCTGCCCCCGCGGACACGACCATCAGGGCCACCTGGAGCGTCGCAAAATCCGTGGGCGGCCGGTTCGGCTGATTCCAGTAGCACTGGACCAGGGCCACTCCAAGAGCCAGCAGTATGGTTTCCGAAGGAGTCAGTTCCACCAGGCCGAGCAGCACGAACAAATAGGAGAGCGGCAGCGGCACGGTTACCCCCGGAACTCGCACCCGCGCTCCCGCCGAGACCAGCGAAATCGCCAAGAAGGCGCCAAACTTGATCAGGTCCGGGGAATGCCAGTATACGGCGGCGTTCGTCAGTACCGCGACAGCCACGGCCACGGTCAGGACCAGAAAGATGCGTGCTCCGAGAGTCAGCGGGCCCTGGATCTTGGGCTCAGGCAGAGGCTGGGGAGCCTCGGAAGCCTCAGGAAGACCCTCGGAAGCCCCGGAAGGAGCCTGGAGGCCCTGCGGTTCGGCTTGCGGTTCCGTGAACACTTCTGGCACGACCCATCCTGTATGCAAGGCTGCGGCCACTGCCCCTGTCCTTCAATTCCCATAAGATGGGCCCGCTTGGACTCTAGCCCGGCGACAGGATGGCACTCTTTCGCCCATGGTTTTGCGACAAACTGGCCCAGCCTAGCGGGACAATTCCGGGGGTCGGTAAGGTGTTCCCCGGAGGGCTAAGCACGGCCTTATTCGTCAAGATGGTAAAGACAAAACACAGGATGCCCGAAGCCAGATCATTGCCGACCGCCGAAGCTCCCTCACAAGTGTTTCTCGGGATGACCGCGATCATCGTGAGCGAGGCCATGCAACGGCTCATGGAAGTGGTCCAGCGCGTGGCCCGTTCCAGCGCCACCACTCTGATCACCGGCGAAAGCGGGGTCGGGAAGGAACTGGTGGCGCGCGCGGTCCACTATCATTCGGGCCGCGTCGGTAAGCCCTGGGTCGATTTCAATTGCGCCGCGTTGCCGGAGCAGCTTCTAGAGAGCGAATTATTCGGTCACGAGCGGGGCGCCTTCAGCGGAGCCGACACCGCCAAACCGGGATTGTTCGAGCTGGCCCATCAGGGAACCATCTTCCTGGACGAAGTGGGAGAGCTGGACGCCCGCCTTCAAGTGAAGCTGCTGCGCGTGCTCGACGGCGCGCCGTATTACCGGCTGGGCGGCGTCCGCAAAGTCTCCGTCGATGTGCGCGTGGTGGCCGCCACCAATCGCGATCTGGAGCGAGCCGTCGCGCAGGGCCGGTTTCGCAGCGACTTGTTTCATCGGCTCAGCCAGTTCACGCTGCACGTTCCTCCGCTGCGCTCCCGCCCGGCCGATATCGAGCCGCTGGCGAAGCACTTCCTGGCCGAGCACTTTCCTGAGTTGGAGCTGGGCAGCTCGGCTGCCTGCGCGCTCCGGAATTATTCCTGGCCGGGGAATATCCGTGAATTACGGAATGCGGTTATCCAGGCCGGAGTGATGAGTCAAGGTGGTGAGATCACGGCGCAGGATTTCCGGCTGCGCGCCGTGCCGTCACCACTCAACGATGCTGGCGACTATGGAGAGGATGCGGAAGATCTGGAAGAAGATTCGGCAAGCCTTGAGTCCATGGAACGCCGGATGATCGAAGAAGCCTTGGCCGCCACCGGTGGGCATCAGCAAAGGGCTGCCGCTCGTCTCGGAATCTCGCGGCGGACCCTTAGCCGCAAGCTCAAACTCTACGAATCCGAGCAGCGGGTGGCCCTATGAATGTAGCGATTCACGAAAAGCGCCGCGAGGTCCGCCAGCCGGCCGAAGGGCCGGTACTGGTGAGCTTCTCCGATCCCCAACGGATGGAAATCCTGGGGGAACTGGTGGATGTGAGCCCCAGCGGCTTCCGCATGGCCCACGCCAATCAATCGCTGCAGTCGGGTCAGTTGGTCGAGTTCTCGCACTCCTTGTCCATCGGCGTGGCCCGCGTGATGTGGAATCGCATCATGGACCATCGCGTCGAGACCGGCTTCCGCATCGTCGCGTCCAAGTAGTCGGCCAGACTCTCCGCGTTCGTTACAATCGATAGGAGGAGAGTCCATGGCGTCCAGATTCCGTGTTCACAGAGCCACCATCGCCTGCCTTGCTTTAGCCGGTTTGCCGGCCTTCGCGCAGACCGACACCAAGGCCGTGTTAGTGAAGCATTTGAAGACCTCGCGCGACTTCACGCTGAAGGTAGCGGATCAGATGCCGGAGGCGGATTATGGCTTTAAACTGACCCCGCCGCAGATGAGCTTTGCGGAACAGATGACCCATCTTGCGGAGGAGCAGAGCGGGTTTCTGGCTGTGTTCTCGAACGATAAACCCAATCCCGGGAAGCCGGCTTCCATGAACAAGAAGGACGTCATCGCGTTTGTGCGGCAATCCTTCGACAAATCCATCGACACCGTGTCGAAACTCACGCCGGCACAGCTGGCGAAGACCTACAACAGTGGAGAAGGAATGATGACGGGTTTGGAACTGGTGATGTTCCTGATGGATCACACCACGCATCATCGGGCCTCGGCTGAGATGTACCTGCGCGCCAAAGGGATCACTCCCGCCGAATATCAGTTTTGACTCATGCCAAATCTTGAAGTGAAATGTTCGAGGGATCTGGAGCACGTTTTTCTCGAGAACGACGGAGAACTTCTCAGAAAGCTGCATGCTCTCCTCCAGAGCCATCAATCGCTCGATCCGGTGACGGAAGAGCCGAAGAACACGATGCTGCGAAACCGCATCGCGACCACGCTCACTCCCTGGACGTTCTGCATCGTCGGCGATGAGCCAGGTCCCAGCAAGCGCGTTTCCGTCAACTTCGCTCTCGGCGACAAGCCCGATCGCAAGGGTCCGCTCGGTGACCGGCTGCGCAAGGACCTGGGGCTCGATCTCGAGGACGTCATCGTCAACCATCTTTCCGAGAAATACAAGATGGAAGAGGGCCGGGAATACACCATGGTCTCGGAGACCCGCGAGGTCAACCGGCACCACTATAACGACAAGCCTCGCCAAAAAGCGCCCGTTCGCGCGAAGAATATCGAGCCTAATCCCAAGCCCGATAAGCCTGCGTTCGAAATGCCGCCGGGCGCGATCAACACCCATTGCCACGTGAACAGCAACGGCATGACGCCCTTTCCCTGGTCCGACGATCGAAAGTACGATCCGGCGTTCGCGCCCTGGAGAAAGCTCGTAGAGCTCGATTCGTTTCTGGGCTTCTCGGGCGAGGTGATCGTCGCCGCCACCTGCCACGGCACCGACAACAGTTACATGCTCAACGCCCTCAAGAAATCCAAGGGCCGAGCCTTAGGTGTCGCCTTTGTCGACAAGAATATATCCGACTCGGAGCTTGCGGAACTCGATAAGGCCGGCGTGCGTGGCGTGCGCTACAGCTACGTGAAGCGTCTGACCAATCCGCCTCCACCCGAGGAAATGGTCGCGATGGCCAACCGCATTAAACGGCTCAACTGGCATATCGATCTGTATTGTGAAACGGCCGATCTTAAGGATCTGGAACCGCACATCAAGGCCATCCCGGTTCCCGTGGTTTTCGACCACATGGCTGTGCCGAACATCGATAAAGGCGTAGGCGATCCCGAATTCCAGCGCTATCTTCAGCTATTCCGCGACAAGAAAGACTGCTACGCCAAGGTGACCTGCCCCGAACGTCTCACGGGATCGAGCAAGCCCGAGGATTGGAGCAAGGTCCTGCCGTTCGCGCGCGCGCTGATTGAAGAATTCCCCGACCGCGTGATCACCGGCACGGATTGGCCTCATCCCAACATGAAAGAGGGACAGATGCCGAACGACGGCGAGCTCCTCAATCGCTGGATCTGGGAAATCGCGGGTAGGAGCAGCGATACTCTAAAGCGCATCCTGGTCGACAACCCGCGGCGACTTTTTACCTTCTGATCACGTTCGAACAACGGCGCGCGGTACTACCAGTACAATTTGCCGTAAAAAACCCGTTGGTACTATTGGTACTAAAAGCCGTCTGATGATATTCTTGGCCGTCCAAAACAACCAAGGGCGTCCAGTCGGCAAAGCGGGAAACTCCTTTAGTCGACACCTAACTTGGTGATCATTCGTCGCTGAACTGAGTCCTATGCCGGGGGGCAAAGGGAAATCCCGGCGGAAAAAGGAAACGACTATGAGAACCGTTTTGCAGATTGCACTTCTGACTTTAGCTCTCGCCGGAGCCGCTGCGGCCTCCTGGGCGCCGGTTACGACACCTGAGATTAGTGCGGGTGGCGGAGCGAGCGCCGTGGGGCTGATCGCCGGCGTGATGCTCGTGATGCGGTCGCGCCGAAAGAAACCGTAGGTTCGGGCGGACTGGCTCACCTGTTCGACACCCTAGGGGTCGTGTGTGGAAACGTTCGGTCAAAATCTAAAGGAAGTCCTGGGTCCGTTGGCTGACCTGGCTCGCCGGTTCTCCGCGCAGGTTCTTGGGCCGGATGATCTGAAATACTTCCTGTGGCTGGTTGGCGCACTGATTGCCATCGATCTCTTCTACCGGTGCTGGAACCGGCCCGAATCGGAATCCTTCTGGTCTTACGCCGCTCCCTGGCGGATTTACAGCCATCCATCCGCGCTCCTGGAGTACAGGTTCGTAATCGTCGGGAAACTGGTGAACACGCTCATCCTCGCGCCCATGATCGTATCCGCATTGGCTCTGGGGAACTGGGGATCCAAACTATTGGTGTCGTGGCTGGGGCCTGGTCCGGAGTGGACGCCAAGTCCGGTCGCCCTGGTGGTGTTCGGCGTGGTTGGTCTGTTGCTCGCCGACACCGGTCATTACATCAGCCACTATATCCAGCACAAGGTTCCGTTTTTCTGGGAGTTCCACAAAGTCCACCATGCGGCGGAGGTTCTGACGCCGATAACCGCGTTCCGCGAGCATCCGGTTGGGCTCATCGTCGACAGCGTGTTTCAGAGCCCCTTGCAGGCGCTGGGGCTCGCGTTGTTTTCCTACTTGTACGGCAGCCAGCACGTCGTGCTGACTTTCGTGGGGATCAATGCGATCATTTTCTTCTTCTTTCTGCTGGATAATATTCGGCACAGCCACCTGTGGTTTTCCTTCGGCCCCAAGCTGGAGCACGTCTTGACCAGTCCCGCGATGCACCAGGTCCACCACAGCACGGCCCCGCGCCATCTGGATAGAAATCTTGCGCAGTATTTCTCGTTTCTCGATTGGATCGGCGGCACGCTGTATGTTCTCAAGGGACAGGAGCCCCTCGACTTCGGGCTCGCCGAGGGTCGCGACACGGAACTGACCACCGTCTGGAGTTTGTATTGGGTGCCGTTTAAACGAGCCTTCCGCGTGCTTCTGCGCCCGGCCGTTCCCTCAGGTGTTGTCTACCGCGCGCCGGCTGAATGGGAGCGTCCAGTTTGAAAGTGTTCATTGGTCGGCCGGAAGTGTTTTGGTTAATTTCGTTCAAGAAAGGGAAGATATCATGAAAAACGTCTTACAGATTGTACTTCTGACCCTAGCCGTCGCTGGAGCTGCAGCGGCCGGTACCGGAACTCCCGCACCTGAGATTGCCGCCGGTAGCGCGGCGGGAGCCGTTGGACTTCTAGCCGGTGTACTACTCGTGATGCGGTCCCGCCGGAAGTAGCAGCTTCGAGGGGCTCAACGAGCCATCGATGAGCCCCTTCGAGAAGGGTCGCGTGCTTGGAAACGTTCGTTCAAAGCTTAAAGGAAGTCCTGGGCCCATTGGCTGGTCTGGCTCACGCGTTCTCCGCGCAAGTCTTTGCGCCGGACGAGCGGAAGTTCTGGCTATCGCTAGTTGGCGCGCTCATCGCTGTCGATCTTTTCTACCGGTGCTGGAACCGCCCCCGATCGGAATCCTTCTGGTCTTACGCCGCTTCCTGGCGGATTAGCACCCACGCGTCCGCGATCTTGGATTACAAGTTTCTGGTCGTCGAAAAACTGCTGATCGTGTTCATCATCGCGCCCATGCTCGTATCCGAATTGGCTCTCGGGAACTGGGGATCCAAGATCCTGGTGTCGTGGCTGGGACCGGGACCCGGGTGGACGCCAGGCGTGACCGGCCTGGTAGTGTTCGGCGCGATTGGTGTGGTGCTCTTTGACATCGGCCACTACCTCAGCCACTACGTCCAGCACAAGGTTCCGTTTTTCTGGGAGTTTCATAAAATCCACCATGCGGCCGAGGTCCTGACTCCCGTAACCGCGTTCCGGGCGCATCCGGTGGAAGCCGTCCTCGACAGTGTGTTTCAAGGACCCTTGCAGGCGCTCGGGCTCGCGGTGTTCTATTACTTGTACGGTGGCCGGCAATTCGTGGCGACCTTCGTGGGGCTGAACGGAATCATTCTTGTCTACTACCTGATCGGTAACCTCCGGCACACCCATCTCTGGATTTCCTTCGGCCCGAAGCTGGAGCACATCTTATGTAGTCCCGCGCAGCACCAGATCCATCACAGCCGCGCACCGCAACACCTGGATACCAACTTTTCGGAGTACTTCTCGTTTCTCGATTGGATCGGCGGCACCCTGTACGTCCCCAAGGGACAAGAGGAGCTCGACTTCGGCCTCATCGAAGGCCCCGACCCGGAGCTCAAAACCGTCTGGAGCCTGTACTGGGTGCCGATGAAACGCGCCTTCCGCCTACTCTTGCCCTCGACTTCTCCGCGGCCCCAGTCCGAATCGATATAGAATATCCAGGACGGGTCCGTTCTACCTAAGAGGAGAAGCTGTGTTGAAAAAACTTGCTGTAATCGCGATCGGCCTGGCGTCCCTATGTGCGAGCGTCATGGCGCAGGATGCCAAAACCGTAATCGCCAATGCGCAGAAGGCGTTGGGCGATGTGAAATCCATCACCTATTCGGGATCGGCGAAGGATGTTGCGTTCCAGCAGTGTGGATCCAACGCCGCCGACATGAATTGCCGGGGAACGCATGACCCCATGCGGCCGATCAACAACTACGTCCGCGTGATCGATCTGACGGCCCCCGCGTCGCGTGCAACCGGTGCGACCAATAACCCCGCGGGTGGCGGCGCAACGCAGCCCATGCCCGGAACGTTCTTTCAGGGCATCACGGCGCAACAAACCGACGTCTCGCAACCCTGGGGCAACTCCCTGGAGTTCTACATCACACCCTGGGGGTTCCTGAAGGGCGCTGCCGCGAACAACGCCACCGTGAGCAAAAAGAAGGTCGACGGCAAGAACTACACCGTGCTGACCTGGAGCCCGACCGTCAAGGCGCCTTCCGGCAAGAGCTACGTCATCAATGGCTATATAGACGAAAAGAACATGGTCGACCGGGTCGAGACCTGGCTGGGTGAGAACATCATGGGCGACATGCACATCGTCGCCACCTACACCGGTTGGAAGGATTTCGGCGGCGTCATGGCTCCCACGAAGATCGTGCAGACGCGCGGCGGATGGCCCTTCTTTGAAGTCGATGTGATGGCGGCGAAGGCGAATCCTCCCGATGTCGCAACGCTGGTTCCCGCGCCGGCTGGTCGCGGTGGTGGCGGTCGCGGCGGTGCCCCTGGTGGCGCTGCACCTGCAATGGTCGTCACTTCCGAAAAGCTCGGCGACGGCCTCTACAGGCTCACCACCGGACCCGGCAGTTACGATTCGGTGATCGTCGAGTTCAAAGACTACATCATGATGCTGGAGGCCGGACAATCCATCGCCCGTGGTGAAGCGTACATCGCCGCAACCAAGAAGCTGATCCCCAACAAGCCGATTCGCTACGTCATGAACACGCATCCCCACTCCGATCACACCGGAGGGCTGCCCGCGTTGGTGGAGGAAGGCGCGATTATCATCACGCAGAAGAACAACGAGGAGTTTTTGGAGAAAGCGCTCAACACTCCCAGAACCCTGCTGGACGACCCTCTCGCCAAGAATCCGAAAAAAGCCAAAATCGAGGCCGTTGGGGAGAAGAAGGTTTACTCGGACGGAACGCGAACCGTGGAGTTTTACCACGTCGCTCCTGTTCCTCACTCCAACGGCTTGATGATCGCGTACATCCCCAAGGAGAAGATCATCTTCCAGGGCGACTTCTCGGTGAATCCCGGGGAGCCTGCGAACGATCACGTCAAAGCCCTGGTCCCGATTCTCGAGAAACTCAATCTCGACTTTGACCGCTATATCAACGTGCACACCTCCGCCGCTCCGCAGTACAAGGCGGATGTATGGAAAGCCGTCGGGAAATAATCGGAAGAAAAAGGGGACTGGTGGCTCTGTCCACTCCCACGCTGGCGGGCGAAGTCAGGAGCTTACGGGAGGGGACAGAGTAGCCTGTCCCCTTTTTCAGCACCCGCGCTGATTGCGAGACAATAGTGCCATGGCCGAACTGATCTTCGAGGTCACTCAGGAGAGCGATGGCGGCTATTGCGCCGAGTGCTTGACCCTCGACATTTTCACTCAAGCCGACACCTGGGACGAGCTTCGGGCGAACGTCCGCGAAGCCGTTCAGGCCTACTTCTTCGACGGAGTCATTCCTGAAGTCAAGTTGGGGCAATAACCCATGCGTCCGGCACTTCGGTTGTTTTTAGTTATGGGAGAAGCGGCGCTTATATTCACAGCGACCTATTTCGCCTTGATCCTTATTGCGGTTCGGTCCATCATTCCTCACGTGTCAGATGGGGTTCGGGCGACTGCAGGAATCGTGGGAGTCCTCGTCTCGATCTGTTTAGCCGCTTGGTGGACCTTCCGGAGACTGCGGGCGCACTACGCGCTACGCGAAGCCCGCGCTGCCGCCACGGCATTTGGACTCTTCACTCCAGTGCTCTTGGCCATAGGCCTCCTGCTGGGACCAATCGTCGGGGGCTATGTGGGTATCTTCTTCGGAAGCCAATCTCGTGTGGTCGCTTTTTCCGGTGCTGTGATGGGACTTGTGGTAATGATCGCCTTGATGACCTTCGTCCCGGGCTTGATCGCATTACGGATCACGCGTCGAATCGGGAGGCCTCATCAGGCGTAAAGCGCTGTCGCTTCATCGCCGATCTATTTCGTCCCGCTCCTCAGCCAGTTACGCTTCTCGCCGCCCCCACTTCCGCGACTCCCGGCCCTAGACTTTGAATTGGAGCCCGCCTCCTCATGGATTCACTAAGTTCTTGGGTTCGTTTTGTCACCACGCTTTTCACTCCACCAATCTCCTCTGCCGGTGATATCATCAGGGGAACCACGGTGCCGGTTGTGCCGTGGCGGGGAAGTAGTATAATCTCTATAGGGAATTAGAGTATGGCTACAGCGGACGTCCTAAATCACCAGCAAGTCCTTGAACAGGAGTACGATAGCACCGTTCGCCAGGATATCGAACTGTTCCGCTCCCAGTCCCAGGAATTCCTCGCCGGCAAGCTGACGGCCGACGAGTTCCGGCCTTTCCGCCTCCGCCGCGGCATCTACGGCCAGCGCCAGGACGGCGTCCAGATGATCCGCACCAAGATCCCCGGCGGCCTGCTGACGTCGGCCCAGATGCGGCAGATGGCCGCGGTAGCCGACTATTGCGCGGCCGGCAAAGGCCACCTCACCACCCGGCAGAACATGCAGTATCATTTCGTGCCGCTGGCGCAGGTTCCCGACGCCTTGCATTTGCTGGCCGATATGCGCCTCACCACTCGCGAGGCCTGTTACAACACGGTCCGCAATGTGACGGCGTGTCCGCTGGCGGGGATCCATCCCGAAGAGCCTTTTGATGTGCAGCCGTACGCCCGCCGGCTGGCGTTCGCGTTTTTGCACAAAGAGTTGACGGACTCGATGCCGCGAAAGTTCAAGGTCGCGTTTTCGGGCTGTCCCGAGGATTGCATCGCCAGCGCGATCAACGACGTCGGCCTCCGCGCCATCATTCGCGACGGAGTGAAAGGGTTCAGCATGACCGTCGCAGGCGGTCTGGGACCGCTGCCGGTGGAAGCCAAGCTCCTCCATGAGTTTATTCCCGCCGAGGATATTGTCCGCCGCGTGGAAGCGGTCCTCCGTGTGTTCAACGTTCACGGGAATCGCAAGGACAAGAACAAGGCGCGATTAAAATTCGTTCTGCGCGCCCGCGGGTTTGAATGGCTGCGCGATACCGTCGAGGAGCAGTATCAGGACATCCTGGCCAACGGCGGCATCCCCATGCCGGAAACCGTGCCCGAAAGTTTCGGTGGATTTCAGCCGGTCCCACCACCACCCGCAACGGGCGAAATGCTCCCGATCTTCGACGCCTCGCCCGAGTTCAACGCCTGGCGTGAGACCAACGTCCGCCCGCAGAAGCAGTCGGGCTATGCCATCGTCACGGTGATGACGCCGCAGGGCAACCTGACTGGCGATCAGATGCGCGGTCTGGCGGAGCTTTCCGAACAAGCCGCCGATGGCGCCATGCGCGTCACCATGGCGCAGAACATCGTGTTCGCCTACGTCCCGGTGGGCGCGCTCCAGCGCGTGTACGGCGCCCTGCAACGCCTGGGACTCGCCAAGGATCGCGCCGACGAGATCAGCGACGTCGTTACCTGCCCGGGCGCCTATAGCTGCAACCTGGCGCTGACCAAATCCATGGGCCTGGGCGACGCCCTGGCGGCCACCGTCCGCAAGTACGACGATCCCGTCATCCGGAATCTGACGATCCGCATCAGCGGCTGCCCCAATTCGTGCGGCCAGCACTGGATCGGGGATCTGGGCTTCTATGGCAATTCCCGCAAGATCGATGGCAAGGAAGTGCCGTATTATCTGATGCTTCTAGGCGGCGGCCAGCATGAATTCGGCCTGGCTGTTCAAAGTTTGCCTGCCCGCCTGGCGCCCATGGCCGTCGAGCGCATTCTGGATCACTATCAGGCGAACCACCAGGATGGTGAGTCATTCCGCGCATACGTGATGCGCCATAAAGTCGCTTTCTTCAAGGAACTTACCGCCGATCTGGTCAAACCTTCCGCCATGGCGCCCGAGATGTATCACGACTGGGGCGACGACGTGGACTTCTCACTGAAGCTCGGCCGCGGCGAGTGCGCGGCGTAACCGCTCGATCACTCTCGCGGCTCGGAGTCGGCTGAACAGAGCCGCGACAGTCCTGGAGCGGGTCCGATAAAAGAAAATCGCCCTGGACCAGCTAGGTCCAGGGCGTTTCAGTTAAACAAGGAAGTTAACTGCGTTTCGAACTGCGTGCGCTCTGCGTGCGGACCGGCTCGGCGCTCGCCCCCTGCGAGAACGTCATCGCCGGAAGGGTGACCGACGTATCGACCAGACGAGCCATGTCGGCAACCGGGAGCCCTTCGGCTTCGCGGGCAAAGCTCAGCGACTTGAGGCTGTCGTCGAACTCGACGCGGATCCAGTCGCCGCCCCGCACCTGGTCGGTAGCGATCAGGTTGGACATGGGCTGCACCAACAACCGCTCGATGGCGCGTTTCAGGTGCCGGGCGCCGTACTTCATGTCGGTGCCTTCGGTCAGTAAGTAATCCTTGCTGTTATCGGACAGCGTGAAGACGAACGCCCGTTCGGACGGCGCGTTGAAGATCCGCTGTTGCACCAGGTTCAGCTCGATGTCCAGGATCCGTTTCAACTGCTCGGTTCCCAGCGGCTGGAAGGTAACGATCTTATCCAGGCGATTCATGAACTCCGGCGTGAACTTGCGCTTGGCGGCTTCCATGCCGCTACGGGCCAGTTTGGCGGTCATCTTGTCGTCAGTGACGCCGGCCATCGTATCGGCATTCACTTGCCCGACGTTGAACCCCAGCTTGGGACTCATGATGGCGCTCATTTCGGATGCGCCCAGGTTGCTGGTCATGAAGATCATGGCCCGCGAAAAGTCCACCTTGCGGTTGTCGCCCAACGTGAGCGTGGCTTTGTCCAGGATGCCCAACAACAGGTTCCACAGGGCGTCCGACGCCTTCTCGATTTCGTCAAACAGCACGAAACTGAGCTTGATGTTCTCGGTGTGATGCTGGTTGAGCACTTCCTGCGAAAGGAGCGGATGCGTCTCGCGATGTCCCAGATATCCGGGAGGCGAGCCGATCAGCTTGGCGATTTCGTGGCTGTGCTGGAACTCGGCACAGTCGATCTTGATGACCGAGCGCGGGTTCTTCAGCAACACCTCGGCCGTTGCTTCCACGATTCGGGTCTTGCCCGAGCCGGTCGGTCCCAGGAACAAGAAGTTCCCGATGGGCCGTCCGGGAGGGTTCATCCCCGTGAGGTGCATCTGATAGATGTTGACGATCTGCTGGATCGCCTCATCCTGTCCCACGATCATACGACGGAGTCCGGTCTCCAGTTGTGTCGCGTCTCTCCCGGTCTTGGCCGGATCCAACGGGATGTTGAGCCGTACCATCTTCTCCACCGCCTTTCGCCTTGGGGAGGCTGTCTGCCTTAGCTCCCCCCTCCACAGATTCTCAGGCAACCCAAGTGCCATTTATAAGATGCTCCCAGTCGGATTAGGATTCTTAAGCACTTTCTATCATTTCCTTAACTAACTCTTCGGCTTCGCGGGCCGAACTTCCACCCTGCTCACCAGCGTCCGCGGGGGTAACGTGAGCAGCATTTGTACTATTCTGGCCACGTCTTCGGGCCAGATTTTCCAATTTGCACCGTCCACCGGGTGGCCACCAAATCCCGTGGCGACGCTTCCCGGCATAACGTAACTGACTCTCACGTTCTCGCTCCTCACGTCCTGCATCATCGCTTCCGTAAAACCCGTCAAACCAAACTTCGAAGCGTTATATGCGGCACCGCCGGCAAATGCATTCGCGCCAGCCATGCTACCTATATTGACGACGTAACCACCGCCGGCAGTAGCAAACCTGAATAAAGCTTCACGGCTGCAATAAAACGCGCCGTACAGATTTGTCTCCAGCGTGCTCTTCCACTCATCGAGCGAAAGTTCGCGAACGTGGCGAAATATTCCGATGCCGGCGTTGTTGACCAGAACATCGAGACGGCCGAATTCGGCGTCGACGAACCGGAACAATTCGGCAACCTGTTCATGGTTTCTAACATCGGCAGCTTTCCCCTTGACTTTACCGGCAGTTTCCGCCGCCAGCTCGGCAACGGCGCTGTCGACAGTTTCCTGCCGCTGACCGCAAATTGCCACCGTTGCGCCTTCCAGTAACAACATCTTCGCGATGGCTCGTCCTATGCCGCGCGTACCGCCGGTTACCAGGCAAACTTGCTGACTGAGTGGTTTCATGGAATCCAGCATAGACCGCGTGGAGGGGATGACAGCGGTTAGCGGGGAGCGGCTACCCGCGCTTGGGGGGAGAAGCTCACGACAGAGCTTGTAGTGGGTGGTAGACTAAAGGTGTCATTTGACAGTCCCCGTCTGCGGCACCTTTCGATAGTCCGGCCAACCGCCCTTATCCGATCCTGCCTCGATTCGCTGCTCTGCCAATTTCAGAAGGAATTTAAAGATGAAGAATATTTTTGTGGGAAACCTCAGCTACAACGTGTCCGAAAACGAACTGCGCTCGGTGTTTGAGGAATACGGCACGGTCGACCGTGTCAGCGTCGTAACCGACCGCGATACCGGGCAGCAGAAGGGCTTCGCCTTTGTCGAGATGAGCGTCGATGCCGACGGGAATCGCGCCATTGAATCCCTCAGTGGCCGGGAGATGAATGGGCGAGCGCTGACGGTCAACGAAGCCCGCCCGAAGGCAGACCGTGGATCGGGCGGCGGTGGCGGCTACGGTGGTAATCGGGGCGGCGGTGGCCGCGGCAATCGTTACTAATCGTCCAAGTACGCATCAGACCGCAGAAGCGAGGATAACTTTGCCTAAAGAAGACTCCATTGAAGTGCTGGGAAAAGTCACCGAGAAGTTTAAGGCGGGGATGTTTTCCATCGAGCTGGACGCCGGTATGAAAGTCCTGGCCACGATGGCGGGGAGACTCCGGCGCAACCGGATCAAAATCATGAATGGCGACCGTGTGTCGCTGGAACTCTCCCCGTACGACCTGACCAGAGGCCGAATCACGTACCGGCACAAGTGAAATCCCGGGGCGCCGATACGACTAGGCGCGAAGCAAGTGGATGATGCTTACCAGCATCGTCAGCAAGGCGCAGACGAGGACGACGGGCTTGTACCACCTTGGATACCGTGGCAAATCTTTCTTGCGGCTGTCGTCCAGCGATTCGAACATCGTGCCTGATTATACCCTTCAGAGCGTCTGGAGCGTCCGTGAACTGCTAGAAGCTGCGTGATGGGATTGCGCGTGCCGCTGAACGGAGGCTAGACATCTCTCATACGTCCGTTCCGCCGCTTCCAGCGACTTTATCAACGCGGCGCTGGCCGACCCAGCGCCGAAGGTAGCCAGAATTCGCTCCCTGATCTTTTCGACTTCCTCTGCGGCAACCGCGGCTTGATCCGCGAGCAGCTTGCATTCCGCACAATCCATAGCGTGAGAAGTTTATCACAGGCTCTCGCCCCCGGATCACTTCCCGAGCAGTTGCAGATAGCG
>Ga0209517_10003986_pt1 | contig 19696 bp, 15 predicted proteins | sample PeaSoiMetSII2010_FD_187695 | JGI IMG/M metagenome (GOLD analysis project Ga0209517, IMG submission 187695) | Peat soil microbial communities from Weissenstadt, Germany - SII-2010 (SPAdes) (version 2) | ecosystem: Environmental > Terrestrial > Soil > Wetlands > Peat | place: Germany...
CGCGGGAGGCTGGCCGGGAGCGGTGAATACGTTGGGCGCGCTGCGCGATATCGTGCATGCGCTGCGCGGTTGGCCGACGCCCTTGGGTGCGGCGATCAATTCCAGCGAACACGTCTTCGATGAGCAGGGCGAGTGCTTGGTTCCGCGCGTCGCACAAATGCTCGACCTCATCGCCGCCGAGGTGATCGGTTTCTTACGTTAGCGCCAAAGGTCTGTTGGGAGTCTTGCATTGCATCCATGACTGGATAAACATACAGTCATGGTCGACGATACCCTGATCCAGTGCCGCAACGCGACGGCCGAGTATTCGGTCGCTGTCCGCTCGATGTGCGAATTTACCGCTCGAAGCGGTGATCTCAGTTTTCGATTCACCCCGTCCCCGTCCGCGCAGCAGGGGATCGCAGGACACGGCATCGTGGCCGGGCGTCGCGGTCCGAACTACCAGCGCGAATTGGCGCTTCAGGCACGTTACAAGACGCTGACCGTCCGTGGCCGCGCCGACGGTTACGACCCGGACCGCAACCGGCTCGAGGAATTTAAAACTCATCGCGGCGATTTGCAGCGAATGCCGGCCAACCAGCGCAACTTGCATTGGGCTCAGCTCAAGATTTACGGCGCTCTGCTGTGCCTGGCGCGTGCTCTGCATGAAATCGAACTGGCGCTGGTGTACTTCGACATCAAGAGCGAGCAGGAAACCGCCTACCCGGAGCGCTTCTCTGCCGCCGATCTGCAGACACACTTCGAGTCTCATTGCGAGTCGTTCCTCAGTTGGGCGGGGCGCGAAGTGCGGCATCGCGAGCGCCGCAATCGATTTCTCGAGGCGCTCAAGTTTCCGCATGAGGAACTTCGGTCGGGCCAGCGGCAGATGGCGGAAGCCATCTACAAAGCCGCCCGACGAGGTCGTTCGCTGATGGTCCAGGCGCCCACCGGCATCGGTAAGACGATCGGAAGCCTGTTTCCCGTGCTGAAGGCGGTGCCCACGCAGAATTTGGACAAGATATTTTTTCTGGTGGCGAAAACTTCAGGTCGAGTACTGGCGCTCGATGCCCTCAAAAGACTCGAGGTTCCGGCCGGTCGGACTCCGCTGCGCGTGCTCGAGTTGGTCTCCAAGGAAAGCGCTTGCCGCTACCCAGGGCGGTCATGCGAAGCGGCGAGCTGCCCGCTCGCCAGGGACTTCTATGATCGGCTGCCGCGAGCACGTTTGGCGGCGCTCGCGGGCGCAACCTTGAATCAAGACGCCGTCCGCAACTTCGCCGCGCAAGCCGAGGTGTGTCCTTACTACCTCACGCAGGAGCTGGCGCGCTGGTGCGACATCATCATCGGCGACTACAATTATTTCTTTGATGCCAGCGCCATCCTGCATGGTCTGACTGCGCAGAATCAGTGGCGAATCGGTTTGTTGGTCGACGAAGCGCACAATTTGGTGGCCCGGGCGCGTGATGTGTATTCGGCCGCGCTCGATCCTGAGACGCTCGAGGCGGCCATGCCGTTCGCCTCCGCCCGCGTGAAAGCGCAACTCAACCAGGTGCAACGCACGTGGCGCGCAACACACTGCGATCGGCCGGAGGATTACTTTGCGAAAGCGGTGATTCCCGCGGCTCTCATCGTCAATTTGCAGCGGCTGATCACGGCAATCACGGATGATATCGTCGAGGAAGCCGACGTCGCCGAACCGGTGCTACGATTTCACTTCGACGCGCTGCATTTCTGCCGCATGGCGGAGGCCTTTGGAGCCCATTCGCTGTTCGACGTGACTCAGGCGGGGTCGGAAGCCAGACTTTGCATCAGAAACGTGAGTCCGGCGCCGTTTCTCGCGCCGCGCTTTGCGGCCTGCGCCACCGCCATTCTGTTCTCCGCAACCTTGAGTCCGCCGGGGTTTTACCGGCGGCTGTTGGGCTTGCCCGAGGGGGCGTCGTGGATCAATGTCGATTCGCCGTTCGGGGAGCAGCAACTCGACGTTTGCGTGGAACGGCGGATCTCGACGCGCTACCGCGACCGGCAGCAGTCTTTGCTCCCGATCGCAGAATTGATCGCACGGCAGTACCGGTCCCAGCCCGGCAACTACCTGGCGTTTTTCGGCAGTTTCGACTACCTGCAGGCAGTGCTTGCGGTTTTCAAAGAGCGGTTTCCCGAGGTGGCGACTTGGGCACAAGTACGCGGCATGGATGGCGCGGAGCGCGATGCTTTTTTGGCGCGGTTCACGCCGGCGAGTCGCGGCATCGCCTTCGCCGTCTTGGGAGGCGTATTCGCGGAGGGAATCGACCTGCCCGGTGAGCGCCTGATCGGCGCGTTCATCGCGACGCTGGGACTGCCCCGGGTGAACGGCGTCAATGCGGAAATCGAACGCCGAATGCAATTGCTGTTCGATGCGGGCTACGAGTACACGTACCTATATCCTGGCCTGCAAAAGGTCGTGCAGGCGGCCGGACGAGTCATTCGAACCGCATCGGATCGCGGCACCGTGTATCTGATCGACGATAGGTACATGGGTTCGCGCGTCCGAGAGCTGCTTCCGCGGTGGTGGCGGATCCGATGCAGTTAGGCGAGCCGTCGGGCGCAGGGGATCCTTTCTATTATCTCGCGAATTTTCAGGCGATGATCGAGACGCTGCAGCGACGCGACGGCGATCTTCTGGCGCCGGAGGAGCGACGGTTCATCGTCGATTTCTACGATTTGCCGAGGGAGGCTCGAGCGTTGCTGGTCCGCATGGTCATGCGTAAAGGGCCCTTGTTTCGCGCAAGCCGGCTGGCGTATGCGGAGATTGCCGACGTCGGCGCTGCGGCACTGCCGTTGCTCGCGCTGCGATGGATCGATGATCGCCCCGATTTGACGTTGGCGGATCTATTCCAACTGTTCGGCAAAGCGCAAGTGGCGGGATATCTCGGTCTGCCCAAACGCCGCTTGAAGGAGCCCAAGTCGGCGCTGCTCGCCGGTTTGCACGATGCGCTTCCCGAACGGCAGCCGTTGCACAACTGGTGCGCAGAGCCCGATACGGTGTATCGCCTCGACGTGGGTCCGGTGTGTCTTCGCCTGCGACTAATGTTTTTCGGCAACTTTCGCCAAGACTTGACCGAGTTCGTTCTGGCTGATCTCGGCGTGTTCAAATACGAAAGCATCTGGCTGCATGCCGAGTCTCGCCCCTTCCGTACACGTCGCCACGTGGATGATTTTCATGGACTGTACCGATGCCGGGAAATGCTCCATGACGGTATCGAGCCCGCCGAGATCGAAGCGGCCCTCCCGCCGTCCATTGGGGACTGCGATTGGCTCGAGGAGCGGCGCGAGAAGCTTCGCTTTCAAATCGCCCGCGCCTACGAACGAGCCGGTAAAACCGATCGAGCGGCCAGCATTTATTCGACCTGTTCTTACCCGGAAGCACGGGCGCGAGCTGCACGATTGAGCGCGGCTGCGGGCGGGCTCCCGCGGCGCCGGTCATGCGATGCGGTGAGCGTGCCCGCTTTTGAATTGACGCTCCAGCGACCGGAGGATGAGCGCTCGGTCGAACACGTGGTGCTGGATCATTTGTCGGCAGCGGCGGACGAGGAGACGTTGGTTCTCTACGTCGAAAATGCCCTCATCAATTCTCTGTTCGGCCTTCTGTGCTGGTCAGCGGTATTCGCCCCAGTCCCGGGCGCGTTCTTCCATCCTTTTCATCGCGGGCCTGCCGATTTATCGAGTGCGAAATTTTATGAACGCCGCCGGCGAGAATTTGCCGCCTGTTTTGCCCAATTGCAGAGCGGCGCCTACCGGGACACCATTTTGCGGCGCTTTGCGGAAAGTCATGGAATAGCCTCGCCGTTCGTCGCATGGGGACTCGTCGACGAGCCACTGTTGTGCACGGCGCTGGCATGTTTTCCGGCCGAACATCTTCGGCTTTGGTTCGAATATATCGTGCGCGATATCAGAACCAATCGCGCCGGCTTTCCGGATCTCGTTCAGTTCTTCCCCCGATCGGGTCGCTATCGGTTGATCGAGGTCAAAGCCCAGGGCGACCGGCTCCAGACCAACCAACGGCTATGTTTGGAGTTCATGCTGCGGCATCAAATGCCCGTTTCAGTCTGTCGTGTCCGGTGGGCTGGCGCCGCGGTGCAGGTCACTTAGGACGCGGCGCCGGCACATCGATCTGGCTCTGCGACGGTTGCGTAACCCACCGCGCGTTTCATATCTCCGATAACGGTCTTCGTCGCTCTATAGGCGTGCCAGGTGGCCCAAAATCCCGCGGGCGCGAGCACCAGCAAGGCCATGCGCAGCGACGCCGCGTCGGCGCCGTGGCTGCCCGCGAACCAATCGCTCATCATTCCGATGGCCTGCGGCGCGACGATCAGATTGAAGACATTTCCCACCAACAACGACCATGCGATGAACATGGACCGCATATTATGCGGCGCGAGATTCTGCAAGAGGCCCATGCATGGTCCTATGTAGAAATAGATGGCCGGAATGAAAATCCAAAACATGCACTTTGCCAACCACAGCGTGTGCGTCCAGTAGGCCAGAAAGGACGGAACGGTCGTGAATCCCACGCCGGCCACCAAGACCCACAGTACACGGCGGGGGTCGCGCATCCTGGGCCGGGACAATAGCCATGCGGTGCCCAGCGATGCGACGATTCCGCCGATGAGGTGAATATTGCCCGTGACCGCGCCGGCTTCCCCCACATTCAGGCCGTAGGTGCGCATCAGGAACGTGGGCGTCCACCAAATCAGCCCCCAGCCCCACAGCGTACACACGCCGGTGGTCATGAGCACATGAAACGCTGCGCGCTGACTCAATAAAAACCGCAGTGAATCCAGCATGGACGGCTTCCGTGAATCAGTGACGGCATCCAAGCGTCCGCGAACCGGTTCTCGAATGGTCAAGTAAACCATGATGCCGACGACCAGTCCGGGCAGACCCAACGCGATAAAGGCCGCGCGCCAGCCGTAGGCATGGGCTACTGCACCCGCCATATCGGCGCCCAACCAGGCACCGATGGGCGCGCCCAGGGCCAGCACCGTGAACGCCATGGGTCGGCGCTCGGCCGGGAAACAATCGGACAAGATCGAGGAAGAGGGCGGCAGCCCACCGGCTTCGCCGACGCCGACCCCGATCCGTCCAAGCAGAAATTGCAAATACGTTTGGGACCGTCCGCAAAACACCGTGAATGCGGACCAGATCACCAGGGCTGCAGCCAGGATGTTGCGCCGGTTCGAGCGATCGGCCAGCCACGAGATCGGCAAGCCGAAAGTCACGTAAAACAGGGCGAGCGGAAACCCGGTCAGAAACGCCACTCCGCTATCCGTCAGATGCAATTCGAGCCGGATGGGCTCGAGCACGGTCGACACCACGTACCGATCCGCAATGTTGATGGCATAAATCAAACAGGTCATGACGAGCACGTACCAGCGCTCCACGGAAGAGGGAGCCTGAGATCGCGTCAGGCCGATGACTGTGCTGCTCAAGTAGCGGAACCTCGTCGTGACTTGCTTCGCACCATACAGGGTCCGCAGGCGTTAGGCGACGGGACTCCCGGGTCAAGGCGCGGTGGTGCTTTGCCACCCGCCGCCCAATGCCTTAACCAACAGAACGCTGGCACTCATTCGCCGAATTTGTATGTTCATGTTCGAGAGCTGCGCCTGGAGATTCGTGGTTTCGTTCGTCACCACGTCGAGGTAGGTCACCAAGCCGGCTTTGTAACGGTATTGCGACTGCTGCAATGCGCTGCGCGTCGCCGTCACGGCTGCGGCCTGACTCACGCTCTCCTCTTGCAGGTGATGCAATGTTGCGAGGTTATCTTCAACTTCTTGATAGGCAGCCAGCACGACGTTTCGATAGTCCGCCACCTGTTCATCGAATACGGCGTGTGCCTGGTCCGATTGAGCGCGGTGACGTCCGGCATCTAACACGGTGAGCACCCCCGTGGGACCGGCCGACCATGTCCGGCTCGGTGCGGTCAGCCAGTTCGAGGAGCGAGTACTATCGTAGCCGAACGACGCTGCCAGACTGAACTGGGGGAAATACGCTGCTCGGGCGACGCCGATATTGAAGTTGGCTGCCGCGACACGACGTTCGGCGGCCGCAACATCCGGCCGACGCTCGAGCAATGCAGAGGGCAGACCGGGGTCTATGGCCGGCGGCGAGGCGTCCAACGATAGCGGCTTGGCCTCGAGATGGAAGACAGACGGATTCTCACCGATCAATACGGCAATGGCATGCTCCGAAAGAGCGCGCTGCAGCCGCGTGTCGGCGGCCTGAGTGCGTGCCGTCTCCAATTGAGCGCGAGCTTGCTCCACGTCTGCCAATGCCGCGCCGCCGCCCTTATACAAGTTCTCGGTCAGTTGCAGAGATCTCGAGTAGTCCTCGACGGTTTTCTCGAGCAGCATCTGCTGCGCGTCTTCGCCTCGCAGATTGAAGTAGTCCGTGGCGAGTTCGGCATGCATGGACAGATCGAGAGTTGCCAGGTCCGCAGCGCTCGCTTGTTGACTGGCTTTGGCCGAATTCACCGAATTACGGACGCGGCCCCAGACGTCCAGTTCGTACGAGAAATCCGCTTGCAGATCGAAATTTCCATAGGTCGGCTCCGCGCCGCGCGGAAATGTGGGAGAGTTCGGGGAGGCGCGTCCGCGGGCGGCGGAGGATCCGACACTCAAAGTTGGAAATAAGCCTGCGCGCTGAATCCGCGTTTCCGCGCGGGCCTGTTGCAAGCGGGCTATGGCAGCCTTGATGTCCTGATTGGCGGCGCCGACCTTCGCCTCGAGCCCATCGAGCTGCGGATCGTTGAATGCCGTCCACCAATCACCCCGCGATTGGGCATCCATCGGCTCGGCGACTTTCCAGTCGCCCGCCTCTTGGTAGGCGCTCGCCGGCGGCGGGCTGCTCGGTGGCGACGTATACGTCGGCGTGAAGGAACACGCGGCCAACGTGCCGATCAGCAGCAGTGTCGCCGACCTAGAGCCGTTCATGATGCCCTGCCCGCGTCCTTCGATTGTTCGGCCGCCGGGGCGGCGACGCGGACCGGCACGCCGTCGGTGATGGAGTCGGGCGGATTCACGACCACGCGGTCATTGGCTTCGATTCCCGAGAGAACCTCGATCGTGCTTCCGAAGTCACGTCCTTGAACGATGCTCTTCAGTTTGATGTGATCGGTGCCATCGACGGTAGCCACTTGCAGTCCGGCCGCGCGGAACAGGACCGTGCTCGCCGGCAATCGCAGCGATTCGGCATTCCCCGCCATCTTGAAATGCACCTCGGCATAGGCGCCCGGAAACACCTCGTGACTGGTGTTATCCAACTGCAATTCCACCTGCAAGGTCCGCAATGTGGGATCCAGCGCATTCGATGTGCGAACGGTTTGCGCGACATATTTCTTGTTGGCCTGCTCGGCAAACCGAAGGTCAGCTTCCAGTCCTGGTTGAGCCGCAGCGGCATAGGTCTCGGGCACCTGTACGTATATGCGCAATTTATGCGTATCGGCGACCCTGAATAATTCGCTGCCCGAGCTTTGACCGGCATTGATGAGTGCCCCGATATCGGTGTTGCGGACGGTCACGACGCCGTCGAACGGCGCCACCACGCGCTTGAACGATTCGAGATCGCGCAGCCGCGCGACGTTCGCTGCCGCAGATGCCAACGCTGCTTTCTTTGCGGCCGCATCGCCGGCTTTCTCGTCGGCATCCTGCTGGGACACGGATTCCGTGGACAGCAATCCCTGCCAGCGTCTGTTGGTGCTGTTCGACAGGCTTTCGTTGGCGCGCGCCGTCTCGAGATCCGCTTGTGCTTGGGCGTACTGTTGATCCACTTCCGGAGTCTCGATCTCTGCCAGCAGTTGTCCCTTCTTGACCGGCGTCCCGATGTCGGTATACCAAGTCTTCAAATAGCCGCTGGTCCGCGCATAAATGGGAGCCTCCACGAAGGCCTGCACGGTTCCAGGCAGCACCAAGTCCTCGCCCAGGCTGGTGCGGTTCGCCGTGACCGTGACGACCGTGGGCACTGCATCTCGGGCGGCCTCCTTACGAAGTGCGTCACGCGCCATGACGCGGCTGATTTCCCCCCATGCGGCCAGCGCCAGGGCGGTCACCAGCAACAGCAGCGAGTAGCGACGAATGTTACGGGCCAACTTCTTGTCCGGTTCCACCGAGGATTGCTCAGGCATGTGAAGTCTCCGGAGAATTAAGGACCCGCGCCGCACCGCGTCCGTGGATGATGGAAAATACCGTGGGCACGAAGAACAAGGTCGCCACCGTGGCAAAGATCAAGCCACCGATGACGGCGCGGCCGAGGGGCGCATTCTGTTCGCCACCGTCGCCCAAACCCAACGCCATGGGGATCATGCCGATGATCATCGCCAGGGCGGTCATCAACACCGGGCGCAGTCGAGTAAAGCCTGATTGCAGGGCAGCCTCGAACGCATCGTCGCCGGCATCCATGCGCTCGCGCGCGAAGCTGATGACCAGAACGCTGTTCGCCGTGGCAACTCCCATGCACATGATCGCCCCCGTGAGGGCCGGCACACTGACCGTCGTATGCGTGAGAAACAGCATCCAGACGATGCCGGCCAACGCGGCAGGCAGTGCGGTTATGATGATGAATGGGTCGAGCAGCGACTGGAAATTAACGACGATCAGCATGTAGACGAGCACGACAGCCGCGAGTAAGCCGATCAACAAGCCGTTGAACGAGGCTCGCATGGTCTGCACTTGTCCACGCATGACCACGTTGGAGCCCCTCGGCAGGTCCTTCTTCGCTTCGGTGATGATCTTGCTTATTTGCGCGGACACGGAGCCCAAGTCGGTGCCCTGCACCGAGCCATATATATCGATGACCGGCGTGGCGTTGTAATGACTGACAACCGCGGGCGCCACGCTACGATGAATGCTAGCCACGCTCGAGAGAATCTGCGACGCCCCGTTAGGACCATTGAGCGGCGTATTGCCGAGATCATTGAGGCTTTCCATTCGATATTGGGGCGTCTGCGTCGTTACCTGGTACTGGGTTCCGCTCTTCGGATCCACCCAGAAGGAAGGCGCCGTCTGGAAGCTGCCGGACAGGGACACCAACATGTTGGTGGCCACAGCCTGCTCGGTCAAACCCAGCAGCTGCGCCTTACTGCGGTCGACGTCCACGTTGAATTGCGGGTAATCGCCGGATTGTTGAATGCGCAAATCGACCGCACCCGGGACAGCGCGCAGCTTTTGCAGCAAATTGTTCGCAAAAGTGCGATTGCCATCGACGTTGAAGCCGGTCACTTGAATATCGATGGGGGAGGGCAATCCGAAATTCAGGATTTGGCCGATCATGTCGGCGGGCAAGAATGCGAAGCTGGCCGACGGATAGGCGGCGATGAGCTTCGAACGCAAGGTGCGCACGTACTCGGCGGTCGGTGTGTGTTGCTCCGAAAGATTCACGAATATATCCGCGTCGCCCGGCCCGACCGGGGCGGACGTGCTATAGGCGAGGTTGATGCCGCTATAGGGCAGGCCTATGTTGTCGACGATGTTGACGAGCTGTTTGGCCGGAATGACCTCGCGAATCGTCGCCTCCACCGCGTCGCAGAGCGCCGCGGTTTCTTCGATGCGCGTCCCCGTGCGAGCGCGCATGTGCAACTTGATCTGACCGCCGTCGACGCTGGGGAAGAAGTCCTGGCCGAGCCCCGGCAAGGGGCCCAAGGGAAACGCGAGCAAGGCGGTGGCAGCCATGCATCCTAAGAAAATCGCCGCGAATCGCGCCCCGCTTTGCAAGGCGGCAAGCAGTAAATCGCGGTAGCCATCGCGCAGCTTGGCGAAGCCGCGCTCGAATCGTTCTTGAAAGCGGCTGAGCACGTTCCCACCGGTCGTGTCGGCGTGATGCTCATGCTTCTTCAACCAGAATTTGGCGAGAGTGGGAACCAAGGTGCGCGAGAGAACGTACGAGGCCAGCATGGCGAAAACCACCGCCTCGGCCAACGGAATGAACAGGAATTTCGCGATGCCGGCGAGGAGGAACATGGGAACGAAGACGATACAGATGGACAGAGTCGAGACGAGCGCAGGCAGGGCGATCTGGTGCGCGCCGTCGAGAATCGCTGTCTCGACCTCTTTGCCTTGTTCGAGATGATAGTTGATGTTTTCAATCGTGACCGTCGCGTCGTCCACCAAGATACCGACCGACAGCGCCAAGCCGCCGAGGGTCATGATATTGATCGTTTCACCCAGTACGGATAAACAAGCGATCGATGCCAATATCGACAGCGGAATGGAAATGGTGATGATGAGCGTGCTGCGCCAGCTGCCCAAGAACAGCAGGATCAGCAGACCCGTCAAGGCGCCGGCGATGACGGCCTCGCGGATCACCCCGGAAATCGCCGCACGTACGAACACCGATTGATCGCTGATCGCCTTTATCGTCAACGCGCTCGGCAGGGAGGCGCGGATCTGCGGAAGCTTTTGATTGATGCTGTTGATGATGTCGATCGTGGACGCCTTCCCCGTTTTGAGCACGCTCAGCAATACGGCCCGACGGCCGTCCAGCCGCACCATGTTCGTCTGCGGGGAGTATCCGTCGCGCACGTGCGCCACGTCGCGAATGTAGGTCAGCGTGCCGTTGTGCGCGCGAATCGGCACATTGTTCAGGTCGTCGATCTGCGACGGGTTCGCGTTGAGTTTGATGAAATACTCAAGCTCACCCATCTTTTCGGTACCGGCGGGCAGAATGAGATTTTGCGCGCCGATGGCATTGACCACGTCGTTGGCCGACAGGCCATTCGCCCGCAGCGCCTGGGGATCGAGATCGACTTGTACCTGACGTTGCTTGCCGCCGAACGGATACGGCGTCGAGGCGCCGGCAACCGTGGCAAGTTGAGTGCGTAGAATGGTGTTGGTCAAATCGTAGATCTGCGCCTCCGGCAGCGTATCGCTCGACAGGGCCAACTGAAGAATGGGTACGCTGGAGGCGCTGTACGCCAGCAAGAATGGGGCCGTCGTTCCCGGCGGCGAGTAGGCCAGCTGGGATTGAGAGACGGCCGTCATCTGGGCGAACGAGAGAGCCTGATCGACGTCGGGTTGAAAGAAATACTTGACCACCGCGGTACCGTTGACCGACTGGGACTCCGTATGTTCGACATCGTTGACCGTCGTTTGTGCGATGCGCTCGGAGAACAAGACGATGCGATTCGCGATTTCTTCCGGCAAGATGCCGGTATAGCGCCAGATCACCGCGGCAATCGGGATTTTGATGTTGGGGAAAATGTCGGTGGCCGTGTTGAGAATGGCGTAGCCGCCCATCAGCACGATCAGCACCGCCAACATGATGAACGTGTATGGCCGCTGTAGCGCTACTTTAACAATCCACATGATGTGCTCCGGTCAGGTCGCGCAACAGGGCACACGCCTGAATCGAATCGGTTCGCATCAACGCATTGGCTGCGAATTCAATTCCCTATTGTTGGCGATATTCAAGAGAACCGCGCGCAGTTCCGCGGCAGCCTTCTTGCCGAAAATATTCTCGAAGCGACTCTCTGCGCGGCGCCATGAATGTCTGGCCCGCTGCAGCAGGGTTTTCCCTTTTCGGGTGAGTTCGACGTAGCGCTTGCGCCGATCGTCCAAGGAGGGCCGCAGAATCAGCAGTTTGTCGCGCTCCAGCGGACGCAGGTTATGGCCGAGGGTCGATCTATCCATCACCATTGCAGCGGCGAGTTCGCACATGCTGAGCGATCCCGCGGCGCTGCCGCGTTCCACCTCGGCCAAAATCGAAAATTGCGTGGACTTGATGCCGACAGGCGCGAGCGCCGCGTCATAGAACTGCGATATGCGCCGCGATGCCTTGCGGAGGCTTCCGCACGTGCAGGCAGCGCGCGGCAGGGCCGCGGCGGGTCGCTTTTGTTTTGCGGCGTCAATCATGGGTATATGCCCGTATTCTAGCGCGAAACTCGGCCGCAAGGACAATGGATGCGCGCGCGACGGTCGCCGTCAGTGACGGGGCGCCATCAAGCGGCCGCTTGTAAGCGCTTTTCCGCGGGTCCGGTCCGTGCCGCAACGATGCGATCGGAGACTTCCCAGAGGCGTTTCGCGAGTTCAATGTCGCCCAACAGGGGATGGCCATCGGCGATCCGACAATCGGCCCAATATTCCCCGCTGATGCCGGCGACGCGCGGGCTGGCTGCGAGCAGCGCCTGCGTCGCCGCGCCGCGCTGTGCATTGCGCATGAACAATGCCGCAACGGACCGGACCCAGGATTGTTCTTGATGCCGATTGATCCCGGTGCCCCGGGTTGCGCCGGGGTGCACGGAATTGACGGCGATGCCGCGGCCGTTCAGCCGCCGCGACAGCTCCTTGGCGTACAGTGCGTTGGCCAACTTCGACTGGCCGTAGAAAGCGCCGGGCGCGTAGGAGCGGCGTCCATCCAAGTTGTCGAACATGATGCCCTCGGCGGGGGCTTGCGTGATGCCCGCGTTGCTGCTGACGACGACGATGCGGCCGGTGCCGTCGCGCATGCGGTCGCATAACGCATTGACCAGGGCGAAGTGCCCAAGGTGGTTGACCAAAAACTGCATTTCCACCCCGTATCGCGTGCGCAGCGATGGGAGGTTGGCGATTCCGGCGTTTGCAACGATGGCATCCACCGGCGTATTCCGCGCGCGAATCGCAGCGGCGGCGCCGGCTACGGACTCGAGATCCGACAGGTCGCAGGCTACTGGCGAGCATGCCGGGCCCACCCGCTTGCACGCCGTCTCGGCGGCCGCCAATGATCTTGCGAGGCCTATGACGTGTGCGCCGTTGGCCGCCAACGCGTTCACGGTCTCGAAACCGATCCCGGAGTTGCAGCCGGTGACGACGAAGCATTTGCCGGAGAGATCGATTCCGGCCAGCACTTCATCGGCCGTTGACCCAGCGCCGAAGGGGGTGGACTGATTCACTTCTTTTCCTGTCGCGCGACGCGCGGTTTGAGAGGTGCACAAAACATCCGCGCCGCCGCGGTCATCGCCTGTACGAAATCCTGGCGGGATGTAGAGCTGTGTTTGAGGCCGCGTGCCGTGGCGTGCAGCGCCCGCGCGACGTCCGCCGGCGATAGGCCGGCTCCGGCGCAAAAATTCGCGAGCGGCGAATCACTGATGGCATGCGCCAATGCTTTTTCGAATTGCGCTTCGTAATGGGTCAGTGTATTGCCGGCCAGCGTGGTGCTTGCGCACATGAGATCGGCGGCATCGGCGCCCATCATGCCGACATGGCGGCCAGCCCATTCATCGCAGGCAGCGATCAGCCGCGCCTCGAGCGGGACCTGCTGGTTCGCGAGCGCTTGGACGGCCGCGGTCAATTGCTTGGTGAGCGTAAAGCAGACTGCTTTGCGGAACAGCTCTGCCTTATCTGCAAACAGCAGGTATAGGCCTTGGCGGGACACGCCTGCGGCGCGCGCCACTTCGTCCATCGATGTCTTGCGAAACCCATACCGCGCGAAGACCCCAACCGCAGCCTCCAACAGCGCTTCGTGTTTCGGCTCAGCCGCGTCGATCCCGGCGACATGATCGATTTGCATGGGCGCATAGTAGACAAAATAGCACAATATTGTCAATTAAGTAAATCATGTCAATAATGTCAATAGTGTCAATAGTGTCAATAGTGTCTAGCGCAATTTCCTGGAGGGGCTCGCCTTCCCTAGTACGGCCGTTGTGCGGTCGTAGGCGTCGGGCGAAATGAGCGGCGAGCGCGGAGCCGTGCCGGATGCGATAGTAATCAGGCTGAAACTGTTCGGGTGCGGGGGCAGAAGCAGCCCATGGCGAATCGGAACAGCAGCGTCGCGGGTCGGCCGCATTTGCCGACGCTATATCGGAGAACATCTCATGGGTATCAACAAAGATCAGGTGGAAGGTCGCGTCAAGGAAGCCGCGGGCAAAGTCCAAGAGGTCGCCGGGAAGGCGGTGGGCAGCGCAGCCCAACAACTGAAGGGCTTGGCTAATCAGGTCGGTGGTGCAACGCAGGCCGCGTTCGGCGATGCGAAGGAACACGTCAAGGAAACAGTCAAGGAAGCGGTCAAGAAAAAAGTCAAGGGTTCACAGCATCAGCGCGAGTGATTCGGCGAAAGTGAGCATGACAAGCGTCGACCGCCATTGATGAGGCGAGGGCCGGCCGATTGGTCGGCCCTCGCATCGGCAACCTGCGAAGTCGATGATGTCTCCCCTTGGAGCCCAAACTCGGCAATGCACGGACCGCTGGGGCGCGGCGGTGGCTTCATCGTTTTACGGCGAGTACTCCGTCACCGATTTTTTCGGTTGCAAACCCGGCTTTTCGCAATCGACCGATCACTTCGTTCGGCACGTCCCGTCCACTGGTCAACTTGTTGGGAGTTCCGGTGTAATGAAACAGCCTGCCATTGCGTTTGAGCACGCGCGCTAGCTGATCATAAAAGCCCTGCGAGTAGAGCTCGCCCGCGGTGCCAAAGCGCGGCGGGTCATGCAGGATGGCATCGATTGAATTACTGGCCAGGGTGGTGACTGCAGCGGTGACGTCGGACTGAGTGAGGGTCAATGCCGCACTGGCGGCCGGCGACCAAGGATTCATACTGCGAAGCCAAATGACGTCGGGATTCTTTTCAAACGAGTGGACATGCGTCGCGTGTTCTTTGAGGCACCACGCAGCGAAATAGCCAAGGCCGCCGCAGGTGTCCAGGATGATTTTTCCTTGCGGCCGAATCAAGGCGACTTTGCGTTCGGCATCCGCGTAGGGCGACACCCGTGCGGTCGGCAGCATTTTTATGCCGTCTATTTCGAAGGTCGGTGCGCCCCAATCAGTAGGCACCAGTTTGATGAGCGATGATGCGTAGCGAGCGACCGGACGATAGTCGATGTCGGCCCAATAATAGATGGTCCGTTCCTTACAGCGTGCCGGGTAGGGATATCGTGTGCCGTTCCACGCCCAATCGCTTTCGTGTATTTCAACCGTGGCCGTGGAACGTTGTAGATCCAACGAGCACTCGAGCGTACGAGTCCCCACGCTTCTAGCGAGAAGCATCTTCTCGAGTTCGTTCGACGTGAGCAGCGGCGGGAACGGGGCGGGCACCCGGCTCAGGATAGGGCTACCGCACGAGCACGGCAATACGCTGGTAAGACGCGGGGCCAAGGTGGCGCCGGAGCATCGGCGCGGCGCAAAGGATAGCCGGTGCCGCGCACCCGCCGATAGAGGGAATATACGCAGTGCCTTACGCAATTACCCGCCGCGCCGCGCGGCGTGGGCGTTAATGCTTAACCGGTTGCGGCGACTACGCATGGTGCTTCATGACGATTATCTAGATGCTTCGCAACACGGCTCAATCTTAAGGAGAAAATCATGAAGTTCCTTCCCGTGTTAGTTGTTGCCTCTGGATTCGCCATGGCTCTCGCCGCGCACGGCGCAAGGGCCGATGACACTGGTGAAAGTAATTGGGAAATGCGCATACGCGCCGTGTACTTGAGTCCGGCAAACAAATCGGATGCCATCCCCGCGCTCGCCGTGCCCAGCGATGCGATACACATCAATTCCAAGACCTTTCCGGAAATCGATTTCGAGTATTTTATCACTCCGGCGTGGTCCAGCGAATTGATCCTCACCTATCCGCAGCATCAGACCGTGACCGTCGAATCGAGCGCGCTCGGTGGCCCCGCCAACATCGGCAGCTTCAAACATCTTCCGCCCATCCTCACCGTGAAGTACAACTTCATTCCGGGCGGTGACTTCCGTCCGTACGTCGGTGCGGGCGTCAACTTCACGCTGCTCTCAGATGTCAGGCTTGCGGTGCCGACAGCGCCCCCGATGGCGCTCGAATTGAGCCGCACCAGCGTCGGTCCGGCGGTGCAAGGCGGGTTCGACTACAAAATGGCGGATCACTGGTTCGCGAACGCTGATGTGAAATGGGCGATGCTGCGTGCTCACCTAAAGTTCGATTCTGAAACCTTGGCGCAAGTGCGTGTCGATCCGGTGTTGGTCGCGGTCGGTGTCGGATATCGCTGGTAAGCAGCTGGTAAGCAGCTGGTAAGCACGAACATCGAACGGACGACGGATCATGATCGGCGGGAATATGCGATGTTGATCGATGCCCGCTCCGTCCCTACCGCCGCTGAGTTTGCCTGCGACTTATGCGTGGTCGGTGCGGGGCCGGCGGGAATCGCGATCGTCGACCGGCTACGCAACTCAGGTTTGTCGGTTGTGCTGCTCGAAAGCGGCGGGTTCAATCTCGAGCTTCCGACCCAAGAACTGTATCGGGGCGAGATTCATGGTCACGACTATTTTCGCCTCGACGCCTGCCGCTGGCGATTGTTCGGAGGCTCCAGCAATCGCTGGGGCGGCTGGTGTCGCCCGCTCGAGACGGTCGACTTCGCACGGCGGGACTGGCTGCCTTACAGCGGGTGGCCCATCGAGGCGGAGGCGCTGCAACCCTACCACGCTGATGCCGCCGAGCTGTTCGAATTGCCCAACGCCCGATTCGATCTGGCGGCCTGGCGGGACCGACTGCCGACGCCGTTGGCGCTCGATGGCTCGAATTTCGACAATACGGTTTTTCAACACAGTCCTGAGACGAATTTCGGTGAATTGTGGCGCGGGCGCATCATCGGCGCGGCCAACGTCACGACCATGCTGTATGCCAATGTCACCTCCATCCGTTTGGATCCAGGTTCGCAGCGGGTGGGCTTGCTGCGCGTGAACACTTTGAGTGGCGCCAGCTTCACGGTTCGTCCGAAGGCTGTGGTACTTGCCGCCGGCGGCATCGAAAATGCGCGATTGTTGCTGGCATCGCATACCGATCGGCCGACCGGCCTCGGCAATGAGTTCGACAGGGTGGGGCGGTTTTTCATGGAACATCTGCACGTGCCCGCCGGGCATATGATTGCCGCGAGCGGCCCATGGAATCGCGAATTCTTTTTGAAGGCGGTGTATAGCGACGTTCGGCTTCGAGGGGTGATCACACCGACCGCGGCCGCGCAGGATCGGTTTCACCTCCTCTCGACGTCGATCGCCATCGAAGGAGCGAGTTATTCTTTTGGTACGCCTTTCTGCGGCTGGCCGCCCCGGGTGACGTTCGGGCCCGTACGGCGCTATCGAGTGCTTCGGCACGGACGTTGGAAAGGCGTGGTCGAACGTCTGAAACAAACTGCCGAACGTGCACAAGCCATACCGAAGCGGATTCGGACGTGGAACGCCGCCCGGGCGGCACGGAATCAGGCCGGTCCGCTCGCCGAGTCGGAGCGGGTTTATTCGCTGTACTTTCGATCGGAGCAAGCGCCTGACCCGGAAAATCGCGTATTGCTGTCTACCCAGCGGGACGCTTTGGGCATACCGCAAACCCGGCTCAATTGGTGCGTAAATCCGGTCGATGCAGCCGGCGTTACCGGCTGGCTCGAGGTTCTCGATGGCGACCTGCGAGAGCGCGGGTTGGGACGAGTGGTCCGTCCTTCAAAGGGATGGGAGAACGGCGTCATCGGAGGGCCGCACCACATGGGCACCACGCGCATGTCGGCCGATCCGCGCGACGGCGTGGTCGATGCCGATTGCCGCGTCCATTCGGTCGCCAACCTCTATGTGGCCGGCAGCTCGGTATTCACGACCAGCGGATACGCCAATCCGACGTTTGCCCTGGTCACGCTCGCCCTGCGATTGGCGGATACGCTGCGCACGCGTTTGCAGCGGATACCCGATATCCAATAGGTTTGCCATCACCGGCCAACTGGTCCAGCAGGGCGAAGGTCGCTTCTGCAATAATGTTAAGCCTTAGTTGTCGCCGAGGCTAATTGCCGATGTGCCTGATTCTCGTTGCCTGGCGGACTCATCCCAAGTATCCCTGCATCATCGCAGCGAACCGGGACGAATTTTTCGAGCGGCCGACCGAGGCTGCGCATTGGTGGTCCGACGCTGCGCAGATTCTCGCAGGGTGCGATCTCATGGCGGGAGGCACCTGGCTCGGAGTCACGCGCGCGGGGCGCTTCGCTGCGCTGACGAATTACCGGGCGCCGCAACAAAAGCATACGGACGCACCCAGCCGCGGTTTGCTGGTAACCCGCATGTTGAAGTCCGTCGGCTCCGTCGAGGAAGACCTGGCTCAACTGCAGCGGGTTAGCGCTGCCTACAATGATTTTAACTTGATCTTTTCCGACGGCGAACAGTTGGGCGTTTATGAAAGCGTGAGCGGTGCGCGTCTTACGCTCGGTCCCGGCATCTATGGTTTGTCCAATCATTTACTCGATACGCCTTGGCCGAAGGTACAAAAGGCGAAGTCACGATTACAGGCGGCGCTCGGCAACCTGGATGATCCGACTGCTGTGCTCGAACTACTGCGCGATGACCGCCCGGCGCTCGACGACGAATTGCCGCGGACGGGAGTGAGCCTCGAGTGGGAAAGGCTTCTGTCGAGCGCGTTCGTTTGCGGGACCGGATACGGGACGCGCAGTTCCACGGTTATACGGATCGATCAACACGGGACCGTGTTCTTTGATGAGTGGTCGTGGGGTCCATCCGGTTCGCAATCGGGCAAGAAGAGTTTTCAGTTCGAAATATCGGCATGCTATCAATGGACTTCGCCGGGGGCTAGCGCATGAAGAACCCGCATTCAAGATGGCGGAACACGGCGTGCGGATCGTGCGCGCGCCGCCGCGGTCAAGGGTGCTCGAGACCGTCGAAGCGCTGCAAGACCGCCCGATCGGGCGGAGGCAAGGCGCCGCTCAATCGCGTGGCGACCGAGGAGAGGTAGATTTCCGAGGGGACGAACACACGCACATAAATGTCGCGGCAGAGCGCGGCGGCGCGGGCGCCGGGCCAATGCGCCGGCAGCAGGCTTTCGGGCAGCAGCGGATCGCGGAGGTGCAATCGACGATATTCATGAATGAGCAAGGTGCGCAAGATGAACGCGGCTTCAGGCTCGATGGAGCTCAATTGCAGCGCGTGGAGCGCGCGCTCGAAACGTTGCACGAATCGCTGGTACCGCTTTCCCAACTCGGCCAAATCCCACCCCATTTTTATCAGCGCGCCGGGCGCTTGGGTGTTGGCGAGATTCGCATCGAAAACCAGCGCGTTTCCCGGTAAAGGTGATGCCCAGGTCTGCAAGGCAACCTCGTCCGCCGGTGCCTCGGGATGCGCGAATACGCCGCTCGATAATTCGCCGAAGCCTTGCCACGCAAGTTCTTTTCGCAAGCGTTGTCGTTCGGCGGCACGCATGGCGGGCAACACGATCAGGGTCCAACGGCCGGTCCAATGCGCCGTCGCGCCGCCGTAGATGCGTTGGGTCGCTTCCGCAAAGCGCTCGCGGCCGCTTTTCGACAGCCGATACTCGCTGAGTTTACCGGCGCGCCGCGCCTCTACCCAACCATCGAGCGCCAGGCGCGCGGTGGCGGTGCGCACCAGCCGCTCATTGAGACCGAAAGGCACGGCCAGGCGAATCAAGCTGCCCAAGGCGATTGCACCGCCGCGCGGCATGATGGAATCGCCGAATATCGTGACGATGAGGGATCCACCGCGCAGGGGTCGTTGGCGGCGAAAGCGCGTGAGCAACGCGTGCGTGACAGTGGCGGTGTCGGTGTGCATTTTCCGGTAATTGTAATATGGCGCGCCATATGACACAGAAACGATTGCATCGATACACTTTGTGTATCAAAATCCGGGGTTCCAGCAGGAGGCGAGCATGTATACCCAAGCGCTTGATGTTCAGGGATTGGAGCCCGCGGCGCCGATCGATGCAGCCTCGCTCGAACAACGCTTTCTCGAGCGTGTCGACGCGGAGGAGAAGA
>Ga0209517_10003988_pt1 | contig 19691 bp, 21 predicted proteins | sample PeaSoiMetSII2010_FD_187695 | JGI IMG/M metagenome (GOLD analysis project Ga0209517, IMG submission 187695) | Peat soil microbial communities from Weissenstadt, Germany - SII-2010 (SPAdes) (version 2) | ecosystem: Environmental > Terrestrial > Soil > Wetlands > Peat | place: Germany...
TTGCGCGTGAGCTTCGCGGCGTCTTTCCCTTTGGCAAGTTCATCAAGAACCCATGCCCAATCGCGCTCGGAATTGGTGGGCTTATCGGGATGCTTTCGTGGGGCGATTGAATGGGACGAAAGGACCGCATCGGCCGCCAGAATATCCAGCCGGAAGTCATCGGAATTCCAAGTGGAATCGCCGGGGTATTCGACGGTGACGGGATACGCCGGATCGTATTTGCAATTCAGGAATCCCGGCAGACGAAGCACGCGGTTGCAATCCGTGCACGCGGGATCGCCGCCAAAGGTGACGGCAAGCAGTTTCAGGGCGCTTTCCTGCTGTTCGAGAGTGAAGCCGTCAACTTGCCAGAGGACCTGGTACTTGCCAAGCGATGTGGAGACGATTGCGTTCGGTGTGGGAACTGCATCGGAGGCGCGGAGCGAAGCGAGCCGGGCTTCACCATCGGTGTCCAAGTCAAGGTACAGATGCCGCACCGCGGCGATGCTCTCCTTGGTGCGTTTGCGACTGCCGGAGTGAACCGGATTGGCAGCCACATAGACGTTCGCGCCGATTGAGTTTTCGTGGGCGAGCCAGCCGAGGTAACGAGGCGCAAGCGCATGTTCCAAGGGAGCAATGCGCTGAAGAATCCCGTCGGGATTCTCGCGTCGAAGCAGCAATGCGATGGACTCACGTGGAGCGAAGCAACGGGTGAGGAAGTCGGCGGCGATATCCGCCGCGTTGGGTGTCCTATGCTGCGACATGTTTCACCTCGAATACTGGGTCGATCAGGAAGCGTTTGGCGTCGCGGTCGTAGCCGCGAAGGGCCAGCACTTCGCGGACGATGCGGCGGCCCGGTTGGCGCTCGACGTGGACCACGAAATCGACGGCTTCTGCGATCTCAGCCTCGGTGTCGGAGAAGGTGCTTTGAGCGTGGTTGCGCATGACCAGATTGGCGAAGCGATGCAGCGCTTTCTCTGCAGAATTCGCATGGATCGTCGCGAGCGATCCGGCGTGACCGGTGTTGAAGGAATCGAGCAGCGTTCGCGCCTCGATTCCACGCACTTCGCCAAGGATGATCCGGTCCGGTCTCCAGCGGAGAGCGGACTTGAGAAGGTCGTCGAAAGTGATGTTGGCCTTGAACGTGTCGGTCTGGCATTCGACGGCCAGTATGTTCGGCTTCTGAATTTGCAGTTCCGAGGTATCTTCAATGACGACGAGGCGTTCGTGTTCTGGAATGAAATGGGCCAGTATTCGGAGAAGCGTCGTTTTTCCGGTACCCGTTCCACCACTGATAAGCAGCGTCTTTCCGCTGCGAATCTGCTCGGCCAGGAAGTCGGCGAGTGGGCGCGTCAGCGTACCGCGAGCAATGAGGTCATCGACCGTGTAGTGGCGGCTGGTGAACTTTCGAAGAACGAGTGCCGGAGTGAGCCGGACAACCGGCGGAATGACGGCTGCAAGCCGGCTCCCATCCGGGAGCTGCGCATGGAGTATGGGGTTGTCTTCGTCGAGCTTCTTTCCGAGTTGGTTGGCAATGACTTCCAGGCCGGTTCTGAGTTTGGCGGCGGCGAAAGAGATAGTCTCTTCGCGGCGAATGATGCCGTCGCGTTCGTACCACCAGGAGGCGTCGGGATTGCCCATGATCTCGCTGATGCTCTCGTCGAGCAACAGCGGCTCTATCGGGCGAAGGAACGGGAGGATCAACTCAAAACCCATAGCGTGGACCTCACAGCGTGGGAGCCCAGCGATTAGCCGGGCTTCCGGGAGCGAAAAACAAAGGACTATGCGGCCGTTTCCTCGGCGGGACTGTCATCGTGTTCCGCATCTTCGGGACCGGCCTTCTCAGCCCGATCTAGCTTCAGGATCGAGGCGACCCGGATCTCCCAGACGCGTTCTTTCGCGTCTGTCTTCTTGCTGGTGTATTCCCGGCTGCGCAGCTCGCCTTCCACCTGGATATGCGCGCCCTTTGTGAGCGTCTTGGCGAACTCCGCGAGCTTGCCGAAGACGACGCAACGGTGCCATTCAGTGTGCGAAATGTACTTGCCGTCTTTCTTGTAGGAAGACTTGGTTGCCAGCGAGAGGGTTGTCAGGCTGCGATTGTCATTCGTGTGGGCTTTTGCGTCACTGCCGACAAAGCCGATGAGGGTTACTCTGTTCTGGTACATAATCGTGTCTCCGTTTGTTGAATTTCCCGTTGTTGCTCGGGTCACACTGGGCGAAGCCTAGCGAGTGGGTCCGGCTCCCAAGGCCGAAAGTCTGCTTTCTGGGAGGGGCTCGAAAGAAGTTTGCGCGGCGTTTGTTGCCGTCGTTTGCAAACTTGTTTTGGGAGGAACCGAGACCCCGAAGGGGCGCAGAATGCGAAGCAGAAGACCGAGTGCCGCCGGGCGCCGGGAAAACCCCGAAGCGGTGACCAAGCATAAGACGGGATACATAGCGGCAGACACGCGACAGAGCAGAGTTGCCATCGATACGTTGGCTGCGGAAGACCGCCGTCATTGCAGTCCGATTCGAGTGGGCATGTCCGCCGCAAGAAGGACGCAATTCGCGACCGTCGTTGCGCCTTAGTAGGCCCGCGTTCGCCCGCTCCACTGGGCGCGGGGACAGGTGGGAAAAGCCAGCCGGATTGGCAGCAAGAAACGACATGAATGAGCCTCTGAGATCGCCGGTTCGTCCTCATCCTTAGCTGAACGCCTGGTCGGCCCGGAAGCGCACGATGGTCAAGCCAAGTGGGTTCACGGCCAACTCATTGTTCTTCACGTTCTCGCGGAAGACATAGGTGACGCTGGCTGTCCATCGCTCCCGCTTGAGTTCGGAGTGGTCCGCCGGATTCGTGTACACCTTCTCGAACTCGATGCGCGCTGAATAGGGTGACTGTCGCAGGTCGTCGAGGATGACGTTCTTAATCTCCACATCGACATACGGCAAGGTGCTGTCTTTGACGTAGTTCTGAATGCTGTTGTCCTTGCGCTCCTGATCGATTACGGCGCGTTGCACGTCGCTGTTGAGGAAGTAGAGCGACTGCGTTTGATCACGTTCGATCGTGAAACGGTTGCGGCTGAAATAAAGCTCCGCCCAGCGCGTGAGGTAGTACTTGTTCTCCGCTTCTTGCGGTCGATATTGGAAGTTGCGATAGTCGATCGCTTCGGCGTGACCCACATCGTTGATTCTCACAATCATGGGGTGCATGTTGGCGAGCGCTTTCTGATTCTTGAAGGTCAACGCTGCCAGTGTGAAACAAACGGCGGCGAGTACGAGAATGGTCACCTTCAGATAGGTGTTCATCACCAACGGATCGCCATACTGTTCCAAGTACCGCTCCGCGGCGCGGGTGATTTCCGGCCTCGCCTTGGTTCCTTCATTCGTCGTTGCTGTTTCTGCGCTCATCTCGAACCTCTTTTCTCGTGTGTCGTAACGCGGTTTACAGGATGGCCCGTGCCGCCATTAGAGCCGCGGTTAGACCGCCGTGACCGCCACCGCTTCCCCCGAATAAGCTGTGCGACATGGATGGAATCTTGAAGAGAATGTAGACGTTGACCAGTACGAGAAGGATCAGAAGCGGCAACGTCTGAACAATCGTTGACGGGTCTGCAATGCTCTGGCCGAGCTGGATGTAATAGTTCGTCAGTACGTGAGAGAGAACATTCATCGTGGCGGCGGCGATGACCTTGTAAAAGCTGAATCCGAGATACGCCTTGAGCCATCCCCAGAACAGCCAATCGAGCTTGTCGAAAACAAGAAACGGGATGAAGATCGGCCCGAGTAACCCAATAATCGTTGCGGCGATTGCGCCATAGGCGAGGATGGCCGAAACGATTGCCGCCAGAAGTGCCAAAAGAAACTGCACCACAAAGTACACAATCGAGTAATAGGGCGACATGATGCTGGTCAGAAGCGACGGCCCTGTTTTCGACGATGCCGCGTGGATTTCAGTCAACATTGTGGTCGAACCATCCGACCCAATGAGGTTGACAAGATTGATGGTGCCGCCGTCGATGAAGCTCTTGATGGAGAAGCCAAGTCCGGGAATGGCGCTGTCGTAGTAGTTCACCATCGCGTAAGCGAAGGTGAGCAGCATGAAGAGGTTGAGAAACCTCCCCATGCTGAAGCCGGCCTCTCCATGCGCCGATGCGAGCGCCTCCTGTACGCCAAACCAAACCAAAACGATGGTTGCCAATGCGAGGACGATGTGAATCCCCATCGCGGTAACCGAGGGCGCCACCGTGGCTGCGAGCGACTGGCACGCCTGCGCGATAAAGTCGAAGAGACCTGTACCCATGTTTCTCACCTTCGTTCTTTCTTCCGTTTCGATCTGACTTCCGGTTTGTTCTAGCCCCATCCGTTAGGGGCTATTCAGTACGCTTGCGTGAGGAGATTGGCTGCGCCGCCGCTGGTTGTGGCGATGTTCGAGTTGTAGTAGCTTTCGTATCCCGATGAGTCGCGGAATGCCGACTTCATCGCGTCCTGCTGCTGCTTCTGGGCAACGATCTGCTGCAGGGCGAAATTGGCGTTCATTTGGTTGGCATCCTGCTGGGTTCGCAGTTGCAAGAGCAGGGCTTGATTGATGCGCTGGAGGGTAGCCATGATGGTCTGCTGCGAGGGGTCCTGGCTCTGTGTTGCGCTCTCCAGTGTGGCGATATCGGTTTGTCTAGTGGCCTGATTGGCACGCATCGTCCCGAGCATTTGCAGGTTGTTCGTCATGACCGAATCGCCGAGATCGACGGTGGCTCCCTGCGCGGCGATCTGTAGCTGGCCGGGAATGCTGACGTTGCCGTAGCCGGGAATTATGTTGTTGGTATTCGGCACGCTGACCTGCTGGTAGGAGGCTGCGGCTCCGGTTCCGGTGTTCGCCGAATTGAGCCATCCCATCGAATTGCCGTAAGTGTTCGAGATCTGTTGCAGCATCCGTAGATCGGTGGTGGGAGACAAGAACCGGCGATAAAGCATCGACGGCGCGAGAATCATCTGGTGTACGAGGTTGTACTGCTGCTTGGCGACGTTGTAAGCCTGTAGCGCCGTGGTCGCAATCTTGACGGTGTTCGAGAATATTTGTTGGCCCTGTTCGATCTGCTGGAACTGGTTGGAGATGGATTGTTCTTCGTGTTCGATCTGCACAACGGCGTGCGCCGATTGTGTCGGATCGTAGACGATGCCGGAACCGAATTGCGCGTGCGCTGCGGGTTGCAATGCCGTGGCAATTGCGATGGCAAACGCAGTGAGAATCAGTTTCTTCATTGTTTGTCCTTTCGTTTGCGGTTGGTGTTCTGGTGCTCTCACAGCGATACCGCGTTACTGCTGTGCGGCAAGAGTCTGTTTCTGGATCTCTGCAAGACGGTCGGCCTCTGGTTTGCACCGTGCGTCTCGTTCTTTTTTCTTCGCTTCGAGGGTCGCCATCTGCTCCGCTGTCAGCTTTTCTCCGGTCAGCATTCGCGCGGACCCGGAGGTTTCATTGAGGCACTCGTTGGCATAGGCCGGGTATTCGGCGTTGTATTGGTCCTGCAACTTCTTGACCTTTTCGGCTTTGCTCTGACAGCCCACGGAGGCGAGAGTCGCTAGGAGTAAGAGGGAGAGGGCAACTGATCGCATTGAGAACCTCCTTAAAACGTTTGTGGAATGGTGTGGTTTGAGTACGCAGGCAGAAGCATGTCCTGCGTGAAATAAACTTTCACACGGTGGCCCTCCCGAATCGTGATGGTGGGCGGTATCTGCATGAAGCGGTCAAGGATCGTGGTTGCAGACTGCGAAACGCTGGCCGCGGCCCCGTTGGTGAATGCCTGGGAACCACTGGTGGTAATCGTGCCGCCGCCCTGCGTGAGTTCGCCCGCTCCGGCGATCACGCCCAAAGCTATCGAGGTGCCGAAAATCTGAAGGTAGTGACTGTTGACTTTGTCCTTCAGCCCTTCCTCGCCGATCTGGTCGAGGCCGTGGAACTGGTCGAGATCGACGGAGTAACCGTCCGGCATGATGAGGCGATGAAAAACCACGGCCATCCGCCGCTGTTGTCCGAAGCCTGCCGATCCAATCTTCTTCGCCTCGCCCAAAACGACCGTTCCGTCGGGAATGATGACGTGCTGGCGATCGTGCGAATACAAGGGATTTGAGACGAGGACTTTGACTGGTCCCACGGCATCGCCATCTAGGCGATTCATAAGAACCGTGTCGAGAACCGAGCCTTCGTAGATGAGATAAGGCTGGCCCGTGGCTGAATCGACGTTGGCTTCTACCGGGCGCTTATAGCCTGCGGACGTTTCCCCCTGTTTTGCTTCGACTTCTGGGGCGACGGGACTACGGTTTGCCTGCCGTTCAGTGTGGTCATACTGGGCAGGCACGATCTGACCTTGCTGCGGCGGTTGTTGCGGCTGTTCGGCGGAGCGGGAGTAAACGAGGTTGGAAGCGAAACGGGCGTCGTCGGCCCGTTCGCGTTCTTTCGCGGCGATCAGTTCCGCCTGCTGTTGTACGGGAGTAAGTTGCATCTGCATGTTGCCCTGCTGCAGTTGTGGGCAGGGTCGGCCCGGAACACAGGGGGCGGCAACGCCGGTCGGGCCGTAGGCCGCGGCGGCGGCCTGCTGCGGGGGCGTCGCAGACGCAAGCGCCGGATCTGCTATCGCAGCAGCGGCGATGGTTGCCTGCTGTTCTTTCTGGCGTTCGGCTTGAAGCTGGTTCTTCAACTCCTGCACGTTGCTGTCGGTGTTGTCCTGCAAGGCTGGTTGCGGGGGTTGCCCCTTGGCCGCGCCCTGTCCTGCAGGCGTCTTCTTGTTGCCGGAGGAACTGAAGAGTGCCGCCACAATCACGAGTAATGCCGCACCGAGATAAACGAAGGTCTTGAGGTTTTTCTGCAAGACGCCTTTTGGCAGTGCCAAATTGCGCTGCAACGTTGGCTCGGCTGGCGCCTCTGTGTGGGGAGGAAGATCGTTGTCGATCATGACAGTTATCCCTTTCGCGTGAAGCTCATCCGCTTCTTGCCCAGCTCCACATATCCGTCGTCCATGACTTTCGGAATAATGTATGTCCCTTCCCGGAGGTCATAGGTGACGAGGTTCGGTTTGCCGTCCTTCATCTCATAGACGCTGAACTTTTCTGGCGCATTGGTCTTGATGTAGGTGAACTTGTCGTCGTGGTAGATCGACTGGATATCGAAGGGAGATTCGTTCGCCTTGTAGACGTAGTCGAACTTGAGCTGTGTCGGGTAGGCGCTCTTGTACTCGTCCACCGCCTGTTCAACGTGCGATTGAAGAGCGGCAAGCTGCTGCCGCGACTGTTCCAGTTGTGCGACGGGCACGAACTGCGGAGGGCCGCTCGCGGCCACAATCGAGGAACGGTCGGCCGGTTCGACGATCACCTTGAGGTCGGGGGCACCGGGAGAGCCGGAGATGTCCTGGAGGGTGAAACTGTAAATGTTTCCCTTGTCTGTAATGAGATTCAGGTTCGAGCTGATGCCTTGTTTCGCCGGATGCACAAAGCAAAAGTTGCCAACTACATCCACGATCCAGAAGTCCTTATCGCCGGTGGCGGCTTCCATGATCTTCTCGGTGGTAGGCAACTCGATTAGGGTTGTGTATTTCACTTTGGCTCGGATCGGAACGATGTCCTGCGAGTGATACTGCACCGTGCGCGCGGAATCCTGTGCCACGGCACCGATGGAAGCAACGACCAATACGCAATTGATGAGGAATTTCGGATGTCGCATAGCATGTCTCCTATTTGGTGTTAGAGGTTGATACGGCCAGCGCGCGCGGCTGGAATGGCCATTCTTCCGCCAGACGCCGAAGGCCATCCGCAAAACCGTGGCGGTCGAAATATTCCCGTTTTTTGAGGTTGTCGCGGGCGTTGTTGGTCGCCATCCAGTGCGAGACCGAATCGACGTTCAAATGCACTCTCTTTGAGGTCTGCGCCTTGCGAATCAGCATCTGACCGGGTGGAATCAGGCCGTTAATGAGGTCCAGTTCCGTGTCGTTCAGATGAAACGCTTCCCGATAAACTTCGGGGTTCATGTCCGGGTTGGCGAGGAAGATTTTCGTAGGGCAACTCTCGGCCACAATCGCGAGCATCCCTGACTCCTCAAGCTCTTTGATGGACTGCGTCGCAAGGATCATCGCGGCGTAGTGCTTGCGCCAGGTCTTCTGTGCCTGCACCACATAATTGCGAATCGTCTCGTTCTTGATGAAGAGCCATGCCTCATCGAGCAGGAAGATCTTGAAGGTGGCGAGCTTCTCCGGGTCGGTAATTTCATTCGACGCGCGGTGCAAAACGTAAAACAGCAGCGGTTCCAAAACCTCGGGGGCATCGTTCCAGCCGTGGAAGTTGAAGGTCTGAAAGCGGGAAAAGGAAAGCGTATCGTCAGCGTTGTCGAAGAGAAAACCGTACTGTCCGCCACGCGTCCAGCGGTGTAGGCGTTCTTTCAACTCGCCAATGATGTTGCTAAAGTTCGAGATGGTCCGCTGGTCCGGTTCCAGCACGTACATGCGCTCGATCGCATCCCACAATCGCCGTTCCTCTTTGAAGTCCAGTCGGTAACGCTGCTCGTTGCCTTCAATGAGCACGCGGAAGAAGCTGAAGAGAAATTGTAGGTTCTCTTTGGTCTGAGGGAGTGAGAACGGGTTGATGGTGAAGTCCCGCGCATCCTGGCCGACATTGAGGTAGGAGCCGCCGAAGATCGTCGTAAGCGACTGGAAACTGCCGCCGATATCGAAAATGAAGGTCAGGGGTGCGTACTTCTGCGCGTTTTGCAGCAGAAAATTGCACAGATACGATTTGCCACTCCCGCTCATCCCGAGAATCAGGGTGTGGGCAACGTCGCCGGTATGCAGGTTGAGATAGTATGGCGTGCTGTTGTCGGTTTCGAGCACAGCCAGGTATTCGGTGCCGAGGTGCGCGTTCGTCTTCTCGCCGGGAAGGATCGTAAACAGAAAAGACAAATCGGCGTAATTCGTGTTCAGCAGATACAGCTTGCGGAGGTTGAGCGCATAGTTGCCGGGTACGGTGGCGAAATAGGCGTTCAGCTGGTTGTAGGTTTCGGCAAAGAGATTGCCGTCCGCGTTGGTGAAGACGCCAGTGAACTCGGCCCCGAGCTGCTCCAGTTCGGTTTTTGAGCGGCCGTATAGCACAATCGTCAACGAGAAATCGCCAAGCGATTGACCGTCACCCAGGGCCCGCAGGCAATCGCCAAGGTTCTCAATGTCGGCCTGCTTGGACTCGTCCACCAGCACATCACGTGGGTTCGTCTTCGTGGCATCGTTGCCCATCTGGGAGACAAACCCAGTCTTCGACATATTGAAGTGGCGGCGTCGCTTGTTGACTTCTTTGCGCGCCTTGTCCGCCGGGAGCGGCGTCCACTCCGTGACGACATAGAAGTTGGCCGGAATCTTCAGCAGCACATCGAGCACGAGGGGCCGTGTTTCGGTGACGGCCTCCTTCATCGTGAGCACACGGACAATGTGATCGCCTACCCGGAGATGATCACGCTCGGCTTCGATGTTGGAGTTGACAACTTGATAGTCGAGAAACTGCGTGGACTGCGGCCTGCCCGCAACGCGCGAGTCGTCGTAATTGAGCAACCGGCGGAAGAACATGAACTGTCCCTGTTGATTCAAGATCTCGATTTGCATGAAATCCGCGAGCTGTCGAGCGAACGCCTGCACTCTCTGGTCGAGCCGTTGAAGATCGTGCTCGATATGCGTGCGCAACAGCGTTTTCATGCTGTCGTTGGTGAATTGCACCTTTAGTTCGCCAACCGCGCCCGCGGGATCGTGCAAGATTTGAGCGATTGCCGCGCCCACGCCGGTCTTCGACCGCGCGCCTTCGAGCAGAATGCAGTAGAAGATTTCCACCTGATAAAGATGGTCGAGCTTCGCTTCAAAGAACTTCCGTCGCTGGTCGATCGCCGCTTCCACAATGGGGTCGTCATATTTTGCGAACGGTATGTCGGGGCGGTTCGATTTGAAGAGATATTGGTAAACATGGAAGCCTGGGCCAAACGCTTTCAGTGCTGCCTCCAACCGCTTCACCGCGTACTCCTGTTCCGAGCGGTCAAGACTTTCGTAGTCCACGCCGGGAACACTGAGCATCATGCCGAGATCCCCGCTTTTGGTAAGAAAGGCCGTCTCGTTCCAAAAGCCATAGAGGTTGATGTGGTCGTTGAGAGCCGCACTCTCTTTCCATGGCTTGATGACCTTGTCGAGACGCAGCATCAGACCACCTCCACGCGGGGCACTTGCTGCTTGGCCGCGTCGTAGCGCAGCTTGTAGCGTTCGGACTTTGCCAGGATGCGGAGGAACGCAGGATCGCTGTTTGTGACCCAATGGCCGAAGGCAAAGCCGCCAATGAAGACGGCGATACCGGCGAGGATGGAATTAAAGAGATTGAAGGCCCCCACCGCGCCGACGCAGACGAAGTAGAACAGTGTGCGTTCCACGCCCAGGTAGGTGAGAGGCTTATGCAGACTCTTGAAGACTCGATTTGTGCGGTGCTTTTTCCGTGGTTGGTCTGGCATACGTCCTCGTCTGAAGATGGGTGGAAGGTGGCCGGGAAGGGTTCTATACACCCCAGAGCCAACTCAGGACATTCACGGCGAGAACGGCAATGCCCGTCCCGGCGGCGACGCCGGCCAGCGCCTTTTTTGCGCCGGGTTCGCCGTGTGCGAAACCGTAGCCGCCGATGACAATGGCGACCAGACTTGCAACCTTCGCAATGGTTCCGGTGAAGAGGGCTTGGATGGCGTTAAAGCCGGTGTCGAACGGTGAACCCTGTGCCAGCGCGGCCACAGGCAGGACAAGAAGCAAGCAGAGAACGGCGGCGGTTGGACGTGCCCACTTCCATCGAAGAAGACGCTGGATGGGGCGGACGAGGTGGATTTGGAACCAACGTGATGACATTTTGCGCCTCCGGGAGCAGCTAGAATCTGCTGCGTGTGGCGCAAAACTAGTCCCACTCAATCATCGTGTCTAATCACTTCTCGTTATAACGTTATTCCTGGGGGTTATAGGTCCGAGAAGTCAAAGTGATTCGGTCGGCCAAGTTGGAGTCGAGGCCAAGATGACGAGCTTCTAACCAGCTCATAAAAAGTGAGATAGGCGTTATCACTTCGCTAATCCTTCGGTTGCCCACATAGCGTCCCAGCGTCTGGGCGACCAGCGACGCCGGGTCTGAATAGCACCGGGACACCGCACGCGTTTACCGCCACTGCAAGGATTTTCTGGCGCTTTGGTGGAATGATTTTCTCCTTCGTAAGCCCCGCCTTGTCAATAAGCTACGCATCCACGCAACAGCTTGGTCCACGAGAGATTCGTGCGACGAATCGGCGTGGAGCCGTTTTTTATAACCTGTAGGAATAACGTTATAACGAGAAGTTATTGGACACGGCGGCAGGAACGGGTCAAGTTGGTTGACTATCGCCGGTCCTGTACAGACTTGACCAGCCGAGGACGGCAGTGGTGGAACTCCCGGTTCCCGGTGGTCGGCTTCGACAAGGGTCCCATAGCAGGTGAATTTTTACTCGTGGGAATTGCCGCGATTGAAACTTAGCTCAGCAGGACAGGAGGTCTCGAATGTCAATGCTAACGAGTACGATCCTATCTCCTCTGCGGGTTGAACCCGAGCCCTACGTCAGTTCCGACGAAGCGGCGAGCTTTCTTAAACTCAATCTGCGCACAGTTCAGCGCCTAGCGCGCGAAGGAACGATTCCAGCCCACCCTTTCGGTGAAAGAAGCCGCAAGACCTGGCGATTTCTATTGTCTGAGTTGGACGCGTGGATGAAAGCCAAGGTAAACTGTTCCCGTCGTCCGTGCCGTTCCATAGGGAGGTAATACCAACCGATGGGAAGGACACGGTATCAAGAAGGAAGCCTGCGTCTTGAGAGTCGCAAGCGAGGGAAAGTATGGCGGCTTCGTTTCCGCATCACTCGTGCCGACGGGAACAGGGTCGAGCACGCCATTGTGATCGGAACACAGAAAGAGCTACCAACCCGCGCCGCCGCGCGCGAATTCGTCAAGTCGCTTTATCTGCCAATCAACCACCCAGCTCCGAACAACAATGGGCGCCCCGTGACGTTCAGCGACATTGCGGGTCACTACATCCAAGAAGAACTCTCCGAAGATCAAAACCAAGCATCGATTCCGAAAGCTTATTCCACGACTGCAACCTACCGCCGCTATCTCCGCAAGTGGGTTCTGCCACGCTGGGGCGATCAGGCGGCCTTGCTGATCGCGCCGCTCGACCTAGAGAACTGGCTGAAAGAGCTGGGGAGGAAGAACGGTCTCGAAAACCAAACCCGGTCGAAGATCCGACAGGTCATCGGTCTGGTTTACAAACATGCCCAACGTGTTGGATTCCTGCCGCGGACGGAGCAGGCAAATCCGATCCGCTTTGTCCGCCAGTCCACGGCCAGCAACTTCGACCCGATCATTTTGACTCCGGCTCAAGCCTTCGCGATCATCAACCAACTGGAGTTGATGCTGCGTACGCTTGTGCTGGTCACCGCGGCCACTGCGTTGCGGATCTCCGAGATCCTCGCGCTACAGTGGAGGGACATCGACGTAGAGAATCAGTGCATATACGTCCGGCGAGCTTACGTCTATGGGAGATTCGGCAAACCCAAGTCGAAGGCGTCAAAGCGTCCCGTTCCGCTACATCCTCTACTCGCGGCACATCTGCTCAACTGGCGCCGGGAAACGCTCTACAGCCAGGAAGAGAACCTCGTGTTCCCGTCCTTCAAGCTAAAGGGCAGGAAGCCACCGCGAGCCAACATGCTTTTGTCCGATCATCTTCGCCCTGCGGCACTGAAGGTCGGCGTTGTAGCGCCACCCAGGGCATTTGGGTTCCACACGTTCCGGCGAACGCTGGCGTCGGTCCTGGTGGCGAACAACTACGATCCAAAACTCGTGCAGGAGCTACTTCGTCATTCGAACATCAAGACTACCCTGGACATCTATGCCCAAGCCATTACATCGGCCAAGCTGGAGGCACAGGGAACCTTCCTGAACCAGCTACTCAAGGGTTCATGGATGGAGAAGGCACCGGCAACGAGCTTCGTGGTTTAGCGCAAACCCTCGTTTTGTGGGCATATTGTGGGCTAGCTCAAATCGAGGGATTCCGAATAAGTGCTTTGAAATGTGGTGGCCAGGGACGGAGTTGAACCGCCGACGCCAGCCTTTTCAGGGCTGCGCTCTACCACCTGAGCTACCTGGCCACTTCCTGTCCGCACATCGACTGGCGGCCGATTTGGCCGTGCACTGGGCGCTCTCACTGGGCGGGATGCCGCGAAGCAAAACAGCCGATGCGCTGGGACTGTGCGGAACTCTCGCATTATAACAACCCTGTGCCGTTCGCTCAAAATGGTTGCTGCCGATTTTCGCCGCGCCTCTTCTTTCTCACGTTCTTTCTCGCGAAGAAAGAGGGCCGCTCGGCACGCCATTCATGATCGTCAGCAGGCAGCGATTTGCTCCAAACCAGTATGGGATCTCGCGATAGTCACTCACGTCAAACACGGCGAGGTCGGCGTCTTTGCCCGGTTCCACGCTGCCTTTGCGGTCGGCTAATCGAAGCGCCCAGGCTCCGTTGATCGTTGCCGCTGCGATCACCTCCGCCGGCGACATCTTCATGTGCGTGCAGGCCAGCGACATCGCCATCGGCATGCTGAGCGTCGGGGAAGAGCCCGGGTTGTAGTCCGTGGCCAGCGCGACCGCGACCCCGGATTCAATGAACCGGCGCGCGTTTGGATATCTCGCTAAACCGAGAAAGTAATTTGCCCCCGGGACCAAAGTTGCGACCGTGTCACTCTGCGCGAGCGCTGGCAGGTCGGCATCGTTCACGTGGTCCATGTGGTCGAGAGATGCGGGCTGGTATCGTAGCAGGGGATCGAGTTGCGTTTCGCAGAGTTGTCCCAAATGTGCGCGGACGGCCAGACCGTGCTTGTCGGCAGCCGTGAAAATCTGGGCGGTTTCCCCAGCACTGAACGCCCCACGATCACAGAACACGTCCACGAACTGGGCCAGTTTGCGCTTCGCGACCGCTGGCATCATTTCTTTGCAGACCAGGTCAACATATGCCTGGGAACGTCCGCGGTATTCGGGCGGGACCGCGTGCGCGCCTAAAAAAGTCGGAACCACGGTGCCCGGCCACTCGCGCGCGGCCGCGCGGATGGCTTCGAGCGACTTCAGTTCAGATTCGGGGTTGAGACCGTAGCCGGACTTGGCCTCGACGGTCGTGGTCCCGTGACGGGCCAAATCTGTCAGCGCTGCGAAAACTTTTTGTGTCAGCGCGGTTTTGCTGGCCTTTCGCACCCCATCAATACTGGAGCGAATTCCTCCGCCCGCCTCGGTGATCTCTTCGTAGCTGGCGCCAGAAATCCGCTTCTCAAAATCCACCAGCCGCGGCTGCGTGAATACCGGGTGGCTATGGGAATCGACGAAGCCGGGTAAGACCACGCGTCCGCCGCAATCGATTTCGAAGATCTTCTTCCGATTCTTCTTGAGCCACGGATCGCGAAGAGCGTCTTTCGTGCTGCCAACCGAGACGATCTTGCCGGCAAGGCAGAGCACGGCAGCGTCTTGAATGATGCCGAGTTCGGAAAGGGAAGGACCGCGTCGAGGGCCGTTTGCCGGTGAACGCAGCGTCAGAAGCTGGCGGATGTTGAGCAGCAAGAGTGCCGATATCCTACGCATTCCTGCTCCGGAGAAAGAACACCCACCACGGAGACACGGAGACACGGAGAAATGCGTATGTCATAGGACCCGGCGTAGAATCCCCCGGTGCAGAACGGCAACGTTGAAGTTGATGATCAGGCCTACTCGTTTTCCGGTCAACTTCAAGTAAGTCAAGAGTTGGGCCTCGTGGACGCTCAGCAATCGTTCTACGGCTTTCAGTTCTACCACGACCTCGTTGGCCACGATCAGATCAATTCGATACGTTCCGCCAGTTTCCAGTCCTTTGTAGACGATAGGCAGTTGCACTTGTGCCAGGAATGGAATATCTCGAAGGCGAAGCTCCTGACACATACATTCTTCGTAAACCGATTCAAGTAGTCCTGGCCCGAGGTGTTGATGCACCTCAATGGCCGCCCCAATGATGCTTTCCGTCAGCGCCTCATAAAGAAGCCCTACCGATCTCCGTGCCTCCGTGTCTCCGTGGTGGGTGTTCATGGTAGCGCCATCGGAATGCGAACGCCCGTCTTCGAGGCAAACTCCTTAGCCTTGTCATACCCCGCGTCGACGTGCCGAATCACGCCCATGCCGGGATCGGTCGTCAGCACGCGCTCGATGCGCTTGGCCATCATGTCAGTGCCATCAGCGACCGTGACCTGCCCGGCGTGCAGCGAATACCCAATGCCCACGCCGCCGCCGTTGTGGATCGAAACCCACGACGCGCCCGCCGCCGTATTCACCAGCGCATTCAGCAGCGGCCAGTCGGCAACCGCGTCCGAGCCATCTTTCATGCTCTCGGTTTCGCGGAACGGAGAAGCCACCGAGCCGCAATCCAGGTGATCGCGTCCAATCACGATGGGAGCTTTGATCGTCCCTTTCTTGACCAGTTCATTGATGGCCAGCCCGAACTGCGCCCGCTCACCGTATCCCAGCCAGCAGATGCGCGCCGGCAGTCCTTGAAACTTGATCCGCTTGCGGGCAAGTTCAACCCAGCGGCGCAGGCTGCGATTCTCGGGAAAAAGTTTGAGCACGAGATCGTCAGTCACGGCGATGTCCGAAGCTTCGCCCGAAAGCGCCGCCCACCGGAACGGCCCGCGCCCTTCACAAAATAGAGGACGAATATAAGCCGGTACAAAACCCGGAAAGTCATAAGCATTTTTAACCCCGTGCTGGAACGCAAACGTCCGAATATTGTTGCCGTAGTCAAACGTCGCCGAACCCATCTTCTGCAGACGCAGCATGCCTTCAACGTGCTTCGCCATGGCGTCGAGCGACCGCTCCTGATAAGTCTGCGGGTCGCGCTGGCGCAGTTCGAGCGCCGCTTCGAACGTCATGCCGTTGGGCACATATCCGTTCAGCGGGTCATGCGCCGAGGTCTGATCGGTGAGAACATCCGGCACCACCCCGCGTTCGGCCAGTTCCGGAATGATGTCCGCACAATTGCCCACCAGCCCGACCGAAACGTTCTCCTTTTTGCGGACAGCATTTTTCAGAATGCGCAGTGCCTCGTCCAGCGTGGTCACAAGGAAGTCGCAGTAGCCGGTCTTAAGTCGCTTCTTGATGCGTTCGGGATCGACGTCAATCCCAAGAAACGCCGCCCCGTTCATGGTTGCCGCCAGCGGCTGCGCGCCACCCATGCCGCCCATGCCACCTGAGACGATCAGCTTCCCGCTAAGATCGCCGCCAAAATGTTTTTCGCCCGCCGCGTTGAAGGTTTCGTAGGTGCCCTGCACGATTCCTTGCGAGCCGATGTAAATCCACGACCCAGCCGTCATCTGTCCGTACATCATCAGGCCGACGCGCTCTAGCTCGTTGAACTTCTCCCAGTTGGAAAAATGCCCAACCAGATTCGAGTTCGCGATGAGCACGCGCGGCGCGTATTCGTGAGTTGTGAACACGCCCACCGGCTTGCCCGACTGCACCAGCAGCGTCTCGTCGTTCTCAAGATTCTTCAGCGAGCGGACGATGGCGTGATAGCAATCCCAGTTGCGAGCCGCCTTGCCCGTGCCGCCATAGACAACCAGATCCTGAGGGCGCTCGGCAACGTCCTCATCAAGATTGTTCATCAACATGCGCATAGCCGCTTCCTGCTGCCATCCCTTGCAGGAGAGAGTGGTACCGCGCGGGGCACGGATGCGCGTGTAAGCGGGAGCGGGAGTTTCAATATCGATCGGCATGAGAATATGGTAGTTGCTCGGACGCTATATCAGCAATGTGTTCGCGGACGAGCCGTTCGTCCGTCTCACCGTTAATCTGCACGACAGACGTCAATCGTCCCCATACGTCCGTTTTCGACGATTATTGTACAATTGTACATATGATATACTCTCATCATGGAGATCGTGATCGACACTTCCGCTATCCTCGCAGTCATCGGTGAGCAGCCGGAAAAGGGTGAATTGGTCCGGCTCACGCGCGGGGCAACCCTCGTGGCCCCGCCCTCGGTTCACTGGGAAGTCGGTAACGCTCTGTCCGCCATGTTCAAGCGCAAGGCGATTAGCCTGGACGAAGCGCTGAAGTTGTTGGAGTCGTACGCCGCCATCCCCATTCGCCTGACCGATCTGGCGTTGAAGCAAGCGGTTGAATTGGCGGCTCGACTGAACATTTATGCATACGATGCGTACGTGATCGCATGTGCTGTGAACCAAAGAGCCCCGATCCTAACCTTGGATAGCGGTTTGAAAATTCGTGCGCGCGAAGTGAAGCTTGATGTACTGGAGGTAAACAATCTGTGAAAGCCTACACTTATTCTGAGGCGCGGGAAAATTTTGCCACAGTGCTTGAGGAAGCGGAACGCGACGGGGCTGTTGAAATTCGCCGGCGCGATGGCGCCGTCTTTAGAATCTTGCCGGCGCGAAAGTCCAAGACATCGCCGCTGGATGTGAAGGGCGTCAAGTTAAAGATGCCCACCGCCGATCTTGTCGCAATTGTGCGTAAGGGACGCGAGCGGGGATAGGAAGACGTTTGAGTTTCGGTGTCAACGGGCATGGGGATATGGTAGTTCGTTGGGCAGTGAGTCATCAATCTAACGCACAGGGCTTTTTGTTCGTACCTTCCCAACCCTGTCATCCTGAGCGGAGCGCTGTGAGCGAAGCGTAGCAGCGCGGAGTCGAAGGACCCCTGCGTTCTTCTCCCCATTCGACGCCCCCAGGGAATTCTCTCAACGAACCCGACAGCATGCTTTCTATTACATGTTGGAACATCGAAGTAAAATAGAATCAACAAAATGGGCGATCTTTATTTTGACGATATCGAAGATAGATCCTATAGCGACGACATGATCTTGGCCGACTTAGAAGCGTTGGTAAAGTCTGGCCAGCGCGAAGGAACTGTCATCGATTACAAAAGCGACGTCTCTGACCAGGACAATTGGCCTCAAACAGTCGCGGCATTTGCCAACAGTTTTGGAGGACTCATTGTATTCGGCGTCGAAGGTAAGAACGACCAGCCGCGGCGTGTCTCCGGCTTTGACCCGAAAGGCGTAGAGATCAAAACCAAACTCACGAGCATGGTGGTCGACCGAATTCAGCCCCGACCGGATTTCCTAGTCAGGGTCGTAACCCTCGACAAAAACTCTGGAAGGGAGGTTGCACTATTACGCGTTGCCGAAGGACGAACTCCGCCGTATATGCACTCGAAGGACCAAGAACACAGGGTTTACACGCGCATTGGAGCTCAGAAGGCAGAAGCGGACTATCTTCAGCTCTCCAGCCTCTTCGAGAAGAAGCAACGAATCGCATCGCAAGTTGGCCTCGCAGTGCCTTCCGGATTCGACTCGAGATAGCAATTTATCGTCCCGAGACCGGTCGATTCAAACCAAGTTAGCTCTCAGTTTTTCCAGTTCCTGGCGATCCCTCGGAACGATGTTGTGCCCGTTCGCCTTAGTGGAGAGACAGAGAACCGATTCGCTCAATGCATTAACGATATCCGGCCCGGCAGCGTACTATTAATCCGGTCACAAAATGCGACGGTGTTTCGGGTCTCTGGCGACGCGTACCAAGAACAGCGTTTTGGATTGGCAGCAAATGGGACTACAGGGTTCGTCTCCCATCTTGGCATTGTGACGAACACCGGGCTAATGTTCGTGCCCGACCACTTTTGCAAATACCTGCTCGACTTTTTGTGTGTCTCCTCGCTGTTTTATGAACGATCAGCTCGATTTTATGGACCGCTTCAGCTTTGCGGCACAATGAGCGGAGCTTACCTTTTCGACGGCATGCCACAAGGCCAGCATCGCCTCGGGGGCGCATACCTCTTCGAACCTCCATTAGCCCACATCTCACAAAACAGTAGAAGCGAACTGGAGGTATCCATGCATCCAACGCTGGCTAACCGCCTGCAAGAGTACCTGGACACGGTTCTGACAGATATTGCACGACCGCACGGAAGCGTGCTGAATGCGGGATTTCGAGAAAGCATCAAGGAAACGGTAGACGACGCTGTGAAACGCCTCATATCCGCCCGCAACCGCTAAAGGCCGTGTGCCTGCGGTTTTCGCCGCTTTCGAAACCTAGCGCTTGACAGCCTCCTTTGTACTAAAAGCATCGCCACAATTAATTTCGAGCGCGCGACCCTCCGAGCTGCTACGCCCGACTCAAGTCATTTTGATTCGTCACATCCGCGCTGTGTTCACCATCACTGACAACATCTCTATGCCATGCGAGAATCATCCGCAGATCGTGGAAGCGAAGCGTGTGCCCGTCTCCAGAGGCGGCCAAACGCTTCCGAACAGTTCTTTCAAAGATCTGTGCCGGAAACAAACGCGCTTTGACATTTTCGATTCCCCGAGCAGGGTCTCGTGCTGTTAGCTACGATTTCCTATGAGATGGGCCTCGCCCACGCGAGATCGGAAAGGAGTAAAGGCGAGTACTCCGCGTTGAGGGCTCAATACGACCGGGTCTTGACGGAGTACGCTGCGTCGAAGGCTCAATGCTCAGAGACGTTGACGAAGTACGCTGCTCTGAAGGCTCAATACGACCGCATCGAGGCGCAGAGAACCAGACCAAGCATGAATGACGCAAAAAGACAACCCTAACTGCCCTCCCCGGCGAAGGGGAAGCCTCCCGTGCCAGATGATTG
>Ga0209517_10003990_pt1 | contig 19684 bp, 12 predicted proteins | sample PeaSoiMetSII2010_FD_187695 | JGI IMG/M metagenome (GOLD analysis project Ga0209517, IMG submission 187695) | Peat soil microbial communities from Weissenstadt, Germany - SII-2010 (SPAdes) (version 2) | ecosystem: Environmental > Terrestrial > Soil > Wetlands > Peat | place: Germany...
AAAACGGCGCACGGCGGTCAATGATGAGTCAGCGAGGATTCGCATTTGCGGTCGTGGCCATTGCGTTCGCCGCGGCGCCGGCCGATGCGCAATTCAAGTTCAAGCAAGTGCCCTATGAGCGTCCGCATGAGAGCGGCCAGAGTGTTACGCCGGCTTTCGAAGGCTGGTGGCAGAACCCCGACGGCACGTACAATCTTCTGTTCGGTTACTACAGCCGGAATACCAAAGAGATCCTGGATATCCCCATCGGCCCGGATAATCACATGGACCCTGGTCCGCCCGATCAGGGGCAGCCCACTCACTTCCTTCCGAGGCGTCAGAAGGGAGTGTTCACGGTGACAGTGCCGAAGGATTTCGGCGACAAGACAGTCACATGGACCATCGTTTCGAACGGCCATCGTCTATCCGTTCCCGCCCATCTGGGCGCGGCCTGGATTATTAATCCTTTGTCGGAAGTTGGCATCGGGAATACTCCGCCGACCATCAGTTTTGATGAAAAAGGCCCGTTGGGACAGGGGCCGAAGCCGGTGATTGTGGAGCGCACAGCCAAAGTGGGCGAGCCGTTGAGCTTGGATGTCTTTGCGGCCGACGACGACAAGAGTCTTGGCATTTCGGTATTGCGCGTCGTGCTGGAAGTCGCGTTAGAAGCCAAAGGAGAAACACCGCCCGTTGCGGCGGCCAATGGCGGCGCCGTCGCGACTCCCGAACTCCTGGCGGCAGCGGCCGCTGCGGGATTCGACTCCCAAACCATTGCGATGTTCAAGGGAGGCCCCAGCGTCACCCTCACGTGGCAGAAATATCGGGGAACAGGTGAAGTGACGTTCGACAAAGCACAACTGGCAGTCGAGGAGACTCCGGGCAGTGAAATCCCGATCAAGAATGCCTTCAACGGCAAGGGCACGGCCGTCGCAACTTTCAGCGAGCCCGGCGACTACATTCTGCGGGTCGTCGCTAACGATTCCTCGGGCCCCGGCGGCGGCGATTTCGTCTGCTGCTGGACCAACGGAGAAGTCAAGGTCAAGGTCCATTAGCTGCTGCTGTTAGACAGCGCCGGCCACGAGCCGCGACCACAGGGAGCAGTGGATGTCGCGGGTCACACGCATCGCCGTTATTGCTCGTTGAGCACAATCACCGGATCCACCTGAGTCGCGCGGCGCGCAGGCAACAGGCACGCGGCTAGCGCGACCAGCCCTAGTAACGCTGTTACGCTCGCTATGACCAAGGGATCGAGCGGTTGAACACCGTACAGCTCGTTCTCCAACGCTTTCCGCAGAGCAGCCGCGCCCGAAACTCCCAGGACCAATCCGATTCCGACCAATACCAATCCCTCGGAGAGGACCAGCTTCACGATCCCCGATGTTGAACAACCCAACGCCGCCCGGATCCCGATTTCGCGCCGCCGCTGCGTGACTAAATACGTCAGAACGCCGTAAATTCCGATTGCCGAAAGAAACAGCGCCAGCCCGCCAAACCCCAGCGCGAGCGTCATCGGCGTCTTTCGAGTCGACATGGAAAGCTCCGTTCTCTCGGCCATGGTCTGGAGGTCGAAAAGCGCCAGCTCCGGGTCGATCCCGGCGATTTCCGAGCGCACGGCGCGGCTCACCGAAACCAGATCCGACGTGCCTTTGATCGCGAACGTAAAGGCGCGCTCCGGGTTCTGCGCCATTGGAAAATAGTAAACGCCGACCGGGGTTCCGTTTCCAGCCAGATCGTCCAGGCGGATGTCGCGCGCCACGCCGACGACATTTAACCATCGCGTGCGCTCATCGGTCTTCATCAGGTTATTGATGTCCGTCGGCGTATACATGCGCTGGCCGATGGGATCGCGGTTCGGCCAGAAATGCCGCGCCAGCCGCTCATCGATGATCACCGCCATCGGCGCTGTTTCCGTATCGCGATCATCAAAAGCGCGCCCGCGGACCATGGAGATTCCCATGGCTTCGAAGTATCCGGGCGAGGCCGTCACTTCGCGAGGCGAGATCAGAGACTCGCCCGGCTTCATCACGTAGCCTTCCGCGAAGATCACGCTGTCGCTGTGGTTGTTGCCGAACGGAATATCCGATGTGGCGCCGGCCGAGGTTACGCCCGGAATGCGATGAATCGCGTCGAGTGACCGGTTCATCAAGGCGCGCAGTTCAGGGTCGCCGGGATAGCGGGAGCGCGGCGCGCTGATGGAAACCGTGATGACGCCGCCGGTATTGAATCCCGGATCCACCTTCAGGAGCTGGCGGAAACTGACCAGCAGCAGCGCCGCACCCACCAGCAGCACAAATGCGAATCCGATCTGCGCGATCACCAGGCTCTGACGAACTCGCCGCGAGCCGGTTCCGACCGTGCCGGTCCGGCTGTCCTGGCGCAAAGTATCGTTCAGATTCGCACGGAACATGTGGGCCAGAGGGAGAAGCCCAACGATAATGCCGGCGCCAATCGCCATAGCCAGCGCCACCAGCACCACGGGAAGATCGATGCGAACTTCGTCCACCCGCGGAAGCTGCTTCAGTCCGATGGCCATCATGGACTGAAGCAGCGTCGCGCCGAGACCAATGCCGATCAGGCCGCCGGCTCCGCACGCGATTACATTCTCCACGATCGCCTGGCGCGTGATTTGCGCGCGTCCGGCTCCCAGGGCCAATCGCGTGGCGTATTCTTTCCTGCGCAGCGTGACTCGGGCCAGCGCAAGATTCGCGATATTCACCGCGCCGATCAGGAGGACGAATACCGCTCCGCCCCATAGAAGATATAGCGTGCTCTTGACGTCCTTGACCAGCATGTCGCGAAGTGGTTCGACTGTAGTGTGAAATCCCGCGTTGATCAGGAGCTCTTTCCACTGCGGGAACCGCTCCAGATTTGCTGTATTTAGGGCATCCACCTGCGCCTGAGCTTGCTGTAGTGTCGTCCCAGCCTTCAGGCGGCCGATGTTGCGCCAGTTATTTGAATGACGCCCGACCTTCTGTTGAGGCGTGAACGCGAGCGGAACCCACAGCCGAATGTCGGGATCGATGAACTTAAACTCCGGCGGCATAACGCCGACGATCGTGTACGGGCGGCCATTCAGGCGCAATTCCTTGCCGATGACATCGGGCGAACCCGCGAACATCTGATGCCACAGACCATAGCTGAGCAGAACCTTCTGCTGCGCGCCGATTTCCCCTTCGTCGTCGTTAAAGGTCCTGCCGAGCAGCGGAGGAACCTCAAGAAGTTTGAACAGGGAAGGCGTGGCGTTCATGCCCCGGATTTTCTCGGGCGTTCCGTTCAGGTCGATGGTCTGGTCCCCGAAATTGAACATGGCCTGCTGCTGAAAGACGGTAACCTCTTTGAGGCGATCGTAATAATCGGCTGCACCGCTATTGGTGGATTTGGTCGCACCCGCCCTCGGGTATTGGTTCGCCATCAGCAGAATCTCTTCTGCCCTGGGGACCGGCAGCGGGCGCAGCAATACGGAATGAACGATCGCAAAAATCGCAGTATTGGCTCCAATGCAAAGCGCCAGGGTCAAAACCACGGTGATCGAAAATCCTTTGTCCTTCATCAGCGACCGGACGCCGAATTTAAGGTCGCGGTAGATCGTTTGCATGGGAGTCTCTTTGAATCTAGTACGCATCCCCGGCGGCGGAGTTCGCAATAAATGCAGCTAAGCCGGGGTACGAGGATTTACAACATCCAGCAATTCGCGAAGTTGCGACGCCAGCTCGGCTACATGCGGCGGCTTGAAGATGCCATCCGCGATGCCCGGAACCTTACGAGCCGAAAATCCGGCTCCGACCATGTCCCTCCAACCCAGCCTGGGATCGTCGAGGATCAGGGTGCTGTGCCGCTCATCCGCTGCCAGAAAATGAACTACAGTGCACGTTAATTTCGCTGGTACGTAGGCGCGCCCCGCGCCGTGGTTTCGAAAATTGACCGACTCGACGGGCTCGATCGCTTTTTGCATTCCCGCGGACACCAGCACGCGGCGCGCGAATGCCTGCCTCTTCCGTCGGAACAACTGTTTCAGCACGCCCGCATGCGAGCGCGCCTGGAACCATGTCGCAGAAGCTTGTCCGCGAGCGAATGAGGAGACCAGACCCGCCGACTGCCGCAGATACTTCTTCCAGTGCCGCGCGACTTTGGGATATCCGGGCGTCGGGACTTCAAACAAAACCAGCAGCCTGACGTCGCGTCCGGCGCCCATGAGTTGCCGCGCGGCCTCAAACGCGAGAATGCCGCCGTAACAGTGGCCGCCCAATAGCAACGGGCCCTCCGGATGCATTTCGCGGATCGCCGAGCAGTAAAGCGCGGCGTGTTCCTCCACGCTGTACACCCCTCGATCCTGGAGCGGCCGCGGGTCGCGAACCATGAAGAACGGCTGATCCTGGCCGAGTCTTTTGGCGAGGTCGAGGAAATAATACGGGTTTTCGTCGGCGCCAGGAATACAGAAGAACGGGATTCGCGAGCCCCGCGCTTGCAGCGCGACGATGAACGATTTTTCGCCGCGTTTATCCGGATTGCGCGTGACGATCCGCGCCAGGGTTTCGATGGTCGGGCGGGACAGAAATTCCGCGCGATCCTCGGCACCGAACTCCGCGTCAACCTCCGCCATCATGAGCGTCAAAGCGAGCGAATCTCCTCCCAGCTCGAAGAAATCGTCGTCCGAAGCGATGTTCTCGGCTTTAAGGACCCGCTGCCATACTCCGGTGAGCGCCTGTTCTAACTCGGTGGTAGCAACACGGGCGTCCGCGACGGCCCCGAGTTCCGCCTTAAGCTGCTCGCCCAGCGCCATCCGGGAAGGCTTGCCTGTAGCACCCTTGGGAATCTCATCCAAGAAAACGATCCTGCGCGGCAGTTTGAAATCGGCGATACGTTCGCCAGCGAAATGGCGTAGTTCTTCTTCACTCGCGATCATGCACGGCCGCAAGACTACGGCGGCCATGACCTCTTCGCCGAGGGTCGGATGCGCGACACCAAACGCTACTGCCTCGGCGATTGCCGGATGCGCCATCAGCGAGGTTTCGATTTCGCCGGGGAGAATTTTCTCGCCCCCGCGGTTGATGATCTCCTTAATCCTCCCGGTTACAAAGAGAAACCCCTCCGCATCCAGCCGGCCGAGGTCTCCGGTTCTGAACCAGCCATGGTGGAAAGACGTCCGGTTCGCTTCGGGGTTGTTGCGATAAGAATCGATCACGGCCGGACCGCGCACCACGATCTCGCCTTCGCGCTCTGCGGCCAGAAATTCACCAGTTTCGCTCAGGATGCCGATTTCCGATCCGGTGCTCACGCCGGCCGAGCCTCTTTTGCGGCGAGACGGCGTGTTGCTGGTGATGGCTCCGGCTTCAGTCATGCCGTAGCCTTCCAGCACAGGCGCGTGCAAGGTGCGCTCGATCCGTTCCATCAAGGCGCGCGGCATCGCGGCCCCGATCGACCGCACGAACCGCAGCGGCGAACGTTCCAGGATATCCGGATGCGATTCGATGAGCGGCAGAATCGCGTGATGCAGAGTCGGTCCCGCGGTGTACCACGTCGGCCGATATTCTTCCAGCCATGAAAGGAACGCCGCAGCGTCGAAACCCTTGGTGCAAATCACGCTTCCGCCAGCCAGAAGCTGCGCCAGCGAGCTTAACAAGCCTTGCAGATGAAACAGGGGCATCATGCTCAGGAAGCGGTCGTCGCCGGTTAGACTCAAAATTCCACGAGTATTAGCCGCCATCGCCCGCAGATTGGAGTGCGTTAACGGCACGATGCGAGCTTTTCCAGTCGTAGCGGACGTGTGCAGAAGCAAGGCAACATCGCGACCCTTGGGCGACTCGACCTCGCCATGTTCCGTGAATGACGGATTCAAAACCGACACGCCGCGGTCGCGTGCAACATCCTTGACATGCGAAGCTACGTCCGGATCGAGAATCATCGCCCGCGCTTCGAGATCCGTAAGAACTGAGTCAATCTCCGCGCGCGTCAACCCCGGATTGAGAACCGCGCAGCCGGTGACCGAAGCGACTCCGAAAAAGCTCGTCAACAAGTCGATGCCGTCGGGCAACGCTAGCGCCACGACGTCGTCGCGCGTGATTCCCGCACTCGTCACATCGTGCGCAACTGCGTCAATTCGGCTTTGAAGCTCCGCGAATGTCAGCCGCGCGGCCCCTGGCTCGATAAGCGCCACCGAGCCGGGCGCCGTGGCTGCGCGCATCCGGAGTTCCTCCAGAAAACTCCGCTGATCTGCGGGAGACTCTAAACCGGGTGCGGCCACGAGCCAAATTATACATTCGGCCGGCGGAGTACGTGGGAACGGACAAAGTATTCTAAAATCGTGCTGATGCGAACTCAGGTCGGGATTGTCGGTGCTGGACCCGCTGGGTTACTCCTGGCTCGACTGTTGCAGCTCGAAGGAATCGAGTCGATCGTGGTGGAAGCCCGGAGCCGCAAACATGTCGAAGAGCGAGTTCGCGCGGGCGTGCTCGAACAGGGAACGGCGGAACTGCTGACGCAGGTGGGCGCCGGCGACCGCATGAAGCGGCTGGCGCTGGAACATCGCGGAATCGCGCTTCGATTCAATCGTCAAGACCATCGGATCGATTTTCAGGAGCTGACTGGGCGCTCGATATTCATTTATGGACAGAATGAGGTGGTCAAGGATCTGACCGACCTTGGTCTGAATCACGGCGGACAGATTTTCTTTGAAGCCGAAGCGAGCGCGATCGAGAACGCGGACAGCCTATGCCCCTGCGTTACGTTCCGCACCGGTGGGGACGAGCAGAAAATCGTCTGCGATTTTGTCGCCGGCTGCGATGGATTCCACGGAATGTCGCGCTCGGCGATCCCCGCGCATTGTAAACACGAATACGAGCGAACGTACCCGTTTGCGTGGCTCGGCATCCTGGCCGAAATGCCTCCGCCCTCCAACGAGCTGGTCTACACCCACCATGAGCGCGGCTTCGCTCTGATGAGTATGCGGAGTCCGGCGGTCACCCGTCTTTATCTGCAATGCGCCCCGGACGAGGATCTCGCAAACTGGCCGGATGATCGCGTTTGGGATGAGCTGAGGATCCGGCTCGCCACCGTAGACGGCGCGTTTCGCCTGAATCCGGGATGCCTACTTCAGAAAAGCATCACGGGAATGCGGAGTTTTGTCGTCGAGCCGATGCAATTCGGAAATGTCTTTCTAGCCGGCGATGCCGCGCATATCGTCCCTCCGACCGGCGCAAAAGGAATGAACCTGGCGATCGCGGATATTGTGGTGCTTGCGCGAGCGTTGGCCGAGTACTATCGATCCGCGGATCGAGCTCTCTTGAATCAGTATTCGGAAACGTGTTTGCGGCGCGTCTGGAGATTCCAGCGCTTTTCCTGGTGGATGACTTCCATGCTGCACTCTTTTGAAAACTGCAACGCTTTCGATCAGCGCCGCCAACTTGCCGAGCTGGAGTATACCGTCAGCTCGCGGGCTGCCGCTACCAGCCTGGCGGAAAACTACGTCGGCTTGCCGCTGCGATAATCTTCAGGTATGCAGCCGAAAGAGCAGGTCGTGCGAACTTATCCTAGAGCGGAGCCGGGCGATCAGCCCACGCTGCTTCATCCGGCCTATCGCGCGACCGTTCGCCGCGCTCCGAAACACCCTCTAATTCAGTTGCCGCACACATATTCCGAACTCACCGGACCTTTATATGGCCACAACCCCATTGGCGAGACGGATAACGATCTCACTCGTCAGCACACAGGCGAGCCGGTGGGCGAGCGCATCATTGTCACGGGACGCGTTGTGGACGAAGACAGCCGCCCCGTTTCCAACACGCTGATCGAGTTGTGGCAGTGCAACGCCGCGGGCCGGTATTTCCATCACAGGGATAAACATCCTGCTCCGCTCGACCCCAACTTCACCGGTGCGGGCCGGACCATGACGGACGCGAATGGCAATTATCGCTTCGTGACCATCAAACCGGGAGCGTATCCATGGAGCAATCACGCCAACGCGTGGCGCCCGGCGCATATTCACTTCTCGCTTTTCGGTCCGTGCTTCATCACGCGGTTGATCACGCAGATGTACTTTCCGGGCGATCCTTTGCTGGCGCACGATCCGATCTATCAGTCGATTCCTGCTGAGCAGGCGCGGCGGCGGTTGATCGCCGATTTCGATCTCAATGTCACCGAGCCCGAGTGGGCGCTGGGCTACCGGTTCGATTTCGTACTCCGCGGCCGCGGAGCGACACCATTCGAGGGCCAGCCGTGAGCTCGCGCGGTTTGCCATCGCAGACAATCGGCCCGTTTTACGATTTCGCGCTGACCGCAAACCAACAACTCGGCCGGATGGCTGGTCCGGACGCAAAAGGCGACCGCATCCTGCTTCGTCTGACTCTGTTCGATGGCGACGGCGCGCCCGTGCCGGACGGCATGATCGAGCTGTGGCAGGCCGACGCGGGCGGGAAATACGATCACCCGAACGACGCGCAGGAAAAGCTTCCCGACCCAGCCTTCTGCGGATTTGGAAGGCTCGCCACGGATGCGAACGGCGTCTGCCTGTTTGAAACCATTCGTCCCGGTCCTGTTCCGGGCGAAAGCGGCGCATGGCAGGCCCCTCACATCAACGTTACGATCTTCGCGCGCGGCCTGCTGGGACGGGTCGTCACAAGGGTATATTTCGCGGGCGACGCCACGCTGGAAGCAGATCCGGTTCTGGCGCTGGTTCCGGCCGATCGCAGGCGAACGCTGATCGCTCAGCCGGATTCTACGCATCCCGCACAATGGAATCTCGACATCCGCTTGCAAGGCGAGTCCGAAACGGTGTTCTTCGACATCTAGACATGCCCCTCCGCTTGATCGACTGTCTCGGCGCAACTGAAGAACTGGCGGAGCTGTTCTCAGACCATTCTGTGCTCGATGCCATGCTTCGCTTTGAGACAGCTCTGGCGCTGGCGCAGGCGCGCATCGGCGTGATTCCGCAGAGCGCGGCCGATTCGATCTCGAAGGCCGCCATAGTGGACGGTTTCGATGCGGCTGCACTCGCACGTGAGGCGCGCGCATCTGCGACCGTCGCCGTACCGCTCGTCAATGCATTAACGGCGCGAGTTCGGGAAATAGACGAACGCAGCGCTGGGTTCGTCCACTGGGGCGCGACTAGCCAGGATGTTGTCGACACGGCGTTCATTTTGCTGCTGGGCCGGGCCCGCCAGATTCTCTCGCGCGATCATCACCGTCTGAATGCCGCGCTCCGCTCGCTATCGGATCGCCATGCGGGGACCGTCATGCTGGCGCGCACGTTGATGCAGCCGGCGCCGCCGATCACTTTCGGGTACAAGGTTGCCGGCTGGTTCGGCGCGGTCCAGCGGAGTTGGCGAAGGCTGGCGCAATCTTTCGCCGACACCTTGCAGCTACAGTTCGGGGGCGCATCGGGAACGCTCGCATCTTACGGCGACCAGGGAATCGCGCTAGCCTCAGAGCTCGGCAAGGAATTGAACCTGCCGGTCCCGGCCGCGCCATGGCACACGCATCGCGATCGATTGGCGGGCCTGGTAACCGCTTGCGGGATCTACACTGGCAACCTCGGAAAGATCGCGCGCGATGTGACGCTGCTGATGCAACATGAAGTCGGCGAAGTTTCCGAGTCCGGCGGCGGCTCATCGGCCATGCCGCACAAGCGGAATCCGGCTGGATCCGTGATCGCACTGGCTTCAGCGATGCGCGTACCCGGTCTGGTCGGCACGTACCTGAGCCTGATGATCCAGGAACACGAACGCGCGGCTGGCGGTTGGCAGGCCGAGTGGCAGACCATCGCCGAAGTCATCGGCGCGACCGGAAGCGCGCTGGCTGCCGTCGCCGATTTGATCGAGCATCTCGAAGTGCACCCCGATCGCATGCGCGTCAACCTGGAATCGACGCATGGAGCCGTGTTATCCGAAAAGGCGGTGATGATGCTGGCTGAAAAAATGGGACGGCCCGCGGCGCAGAAACTCATGAGCGGCGCGTTGCGCAAAGCCGCTGAGAGCGGCGAGCCTTTGGAGGATGTTCTGCCGGTTTCGCTCGGCGGTCCCGAAGACTATCTCGGCGCAGCGGAACGATTTCGACGACAACTGCTCGAAGATTCGGAGTGATCTATGCCCTTCGTTCGCGCAGGCGATCTGCGCCACTATTACCGACTGGAAGGCACAGAGGGCCGCCCGGTGGTCGTGTTTTCTCACTCGCTGGGCTGCGACCACACCATGTGGGACGCCCAGGCCGCGGCTCTCGCGCCGCACTTCCGAATCCTGCGCTATGACACGCGAGGACACGGTGCGAGCGATGTTCCCGGCGGCGATTACACCATTGAAGGACTCGCCCGAGATCTCGAAGGAATCGCCGACGCCCTCGGTATCGAGCGATTCGCGTTATGCGGTCTTTCACTCGGAGGGATGATCGGGCAGTGGCTGGGCGCAAACCGGCCGAATCGGTTGACACACTTGATTCTGGCGAACACCACGTCTCGCGTCGCGGATCCGAGCTTGATGGAAGGCCGCAGAGTCGCAGTGCTCGAACACGGAATGTCCACGATCGTCGATAGCGTCATGGGACGATTTTTCACCGCCGGGAGTTTGGCGTCAAACTCCTTCCCGGTCACAGGTGTGCGAACCGTCCTTCTCGCCACGAACCCGATCGGATATGCGGGATGCTGCGCCGCGGTCCGCGACATGGATCAGACCGCGTTGCTGCCCGCGATTCGCACTCCCACGCTGATTATCTCCGGCGATTACGACCTCTCCACGCCATGGACCGGGCACGGAGAAGTGCTGGCGCGGGAAATCCCAAACGCGCGGGTCGAACATTTGCCGACTGCGCACCTTTCAAGCATCGAGAGACCGCGGTCATTCACTTCGGCTCTTTTCAAATTTCTTCTTCCGCAGCCCGAAGATACGCTCGCGGCGGGGTTCGCGAGGCGTCGCGATGTGCTAGGCGGCGCGCACGTGGATCGCGCCCTAGCTAGTACCACTAATTTCACGCGAACGTTTCAGGAATTGGTAACGCGTTACGCATGGGGAACCATCTGGCAGCGTCCCGGCCTGGATGACCGCACCCGACGGATGCTGGTGCTCGCGATTACGGCGTCGCTTGGCCGTTGGGAGGAGTTCCGGTTGCACGTGGGCGCCGGCCTGGCTCGGGAACTGGAACCGTGCGACCTCGAAGAAGTCCTGTTGCAGGTTGCGGTGTATGCCGGGATTCCTGCCGCGAACACGGCCTTCAAAATCGCCGCGGAGGAGATGGCTGATCCGTCGCAGCCGCGATGAATGGCCGTTACCATGGTGTCTATGCAAATCGGTGCAATGCGAACTCTTGGATTCACAATGGCGTGCGCGGTTGGGCTGGCACAGACCCCGGCGCATCCGCTGGACGGGTTAACAGCCGCCGAATATAAGCGCGTCAAGGCGATTCTCGGGTCGGCGGGAAAATTGACGGATGCCACTCGCTTCCACACGGTCGCGCTTGAGGAACCTGAAAAATCCAAAGTGCGCGCGTGGAAGACTGGAACGTCGTTTCCGCGGCGCGCGCTCGCGGTGGTGAGCGATCACGGTAACTCGTACGAAGCGCTGATCGATTTAAATGCAGGAAGTCTGGTGTCCTACACGCCCGTAACTGGCGAGCCGGCAGTTCTGCTTGAAGAGGTGACTGGAGCAACCGACATCGCCATCGCCGACCCGAGAATGGTCGCGGGACTGGCGAAGCGCAAGTTGAAACCAGATCAGGTCTATTGCCTCCCGCTGACCGCCGGAGCCTTCGGTTCGCCTGACGAAGCCGGCAAACGGCTGATGAAAGTTCCGTGTTACGTAAAACCAACCGGCTCGAATTTTTTCGCCAAGCCGATTGAAGGCCTGTTCGCGACCATCGATCTGAAATCGAAGACCGTCCTCGGTGTCACGGACCAGGGGGTGGTGCCGGTTCCCGAAAAGAACTGGGGCTATGCTCCGGCCGAGATCGCGAGCTATGCGGGCTCACATCGCGCTCCGGCCCGCCCGTCGCAAACCGGTCCGGGAAACGTCGCGATCCAGGGCAGCCGGATTCAGTGGGACATCTGGAGATTCCATCTTCGCGTCGACAAACGCCCCGGCGTGGTGCTGTCGCTGGTGGACGTGCGCGACGGCGAGAGATGGAGATCGGTCGCGTATCAGATGAACCTATCGGAGGTTTTTGTTCCCTACATGGACCCCGATAAAGGCTGGTATTACCGCACCTATATGGACAGCGGCGAATACGGTTTCGGCAATTTCTTGAGCCCGCTCAAGAAAGGCACGGACTGCCCCGCGAACTCGAAGTTTCTTTCGATGACTTTATCGGACGATCGCGGCGATCCAATGGAGCTTCCGGACTCGGTGTGTGTATTCGAAAGAAGTATCGGCGATCCGGTCTGGCGGCATTTCGAAATATTCGCCCAGTCGCCCGGCAAAATCGCGCCCGCTGAAGGACGCCCCGCGACGGAACTGGTGGTACGCTCGGCATCCGAAGTGGGCAATTACGATTACCTGATCGACTACGTATTCCAACAGGACGGGACCATTCGCGTCGCCGTGGGGGCGACCGGAATCGATTCGGTGAAGGGTGTGGCGTCGCGGTCGATGAAGGACTCGACGGCCGCGGCGGACACCAAGTACGGCACGCTGATCGCTCCGAATCTGGTCGCGCCGATGCACAGCCACTTTTTCAATTTCCGGCTGGACTTGGATATTGACGGCGAAGCCAACGATTTTATGCGGCTCCGATTGACGCCGCAGCGCACTGCGGCTGGGGAGCCGCGCAAATCGTACTGGATGATCCAGCATGAAATGCCGAAGACCGAAAAAGCCGCGCTCACGCGAATCGATCCGTCGAACCCTGCCGCTCTTCACTTCATTAATCCCAACGTGGAAAGCGCGCTGGGCCACAACCCGGGTTACATGCTGGACCCTTCGGGTAGCTACGCCAATTCGCTGCTCACGCCCGACGATCCGCCCTTCAAGCGGAATGCCTACATCGGCTATCAGCTCTGGGTGACTCCATATGCCCCGTCCGAGCGCTACGCCGGAGGCCGTTACGCGATGATGAGCGACGGCAGCGACACGCTGAGCGCGTGGACCGCTGCGGACCGGGCCATCGGAAATCGCGATATCGTGGCCTGGTACACCATGGGCTTTCATCACATCCCACGCATGGAGGATTGGCCCGTGATGCCTACGCACTGGTCGAGCTTTTCGCTGATGCCGCACAATTTTTTCGCGAACAATCCGGCCATGACGGTGCCAAACGGCCGTTAATGTTCGACCTGCGCTCATTGCCCGACGATTTCTACGACAATCCTTATCCGTATTATCGCGAGCTTCAGTCCACTGACCCGGTTCACAAACTGCCCGACGGCTCCTATTTCGTGACGCGCTATGCCGATGTCCTGGAAATTTACCGCGATCCGAAATCGTTCAGTTCTGATAAGAAAGTCGAGTTCTTTCCCAAGTTTGGCGATTCTCCGCTGTATAGCCATCACACCACCAGCCTGGTTTTCAACGATCCTCCTTTGCACACTCGCGTTCGACGCCTGATCGTCGGCGCGCTCTCCCCGAAGGCGCTGGCGGCGATGGAGGGTCCGCTGATTCACCTGGTGGATCGCCTGCTCGACCAGATCCAGGAAAAACGGCGCGCCGATCTGGTAGCCGATTTTGCGGCGGCAATTCCAGTCGAAGTGATCGGGAATCTGCTGGCGGTGCCTCGTGAAGATCGAGGGCCATTGCGCCGATGGTCGCTCGCGATCCTGAGCGCTCTCGAGCCGAATCCTTCGAGCGAAATTCTCAACCAGGGAAATCAGGCAGTGGCCGAATTTCTCGATTACCTTCGGATTCTGGTTGCGGACCGCAGGCGTCGTCCTCTTGATCCTGAAAAGGACGTTTTGACACGTCTGATTCAAGGGGAGCCGGGAGGCGAGCAACTGACCGAATCGGAACTGCTTCACAACTGCATTTTCATTCTGAATGCCGGTCATGAAACCACGACGAATCTGATCGGGAACGGCTTGCAGCTCCTGCTCGATTGGCCGGATCAACAGCAGTTGCTCCGTTCAAACCCGGACCTGATTACCACTGCGGTCGAAGAATTCCTGCGGATGGAAAGCTCGAATCAGCTCGGCAACCGGATTACAACCCGGCCGGTCGAGGTGGGCGGCGTTGAGCTTCCGGAACGCACGCAGGTTCATCTCTGCATCGGCGCTGCAAATCGCGATTCCGACCAATTCGCCGACCCCGATCGGCTCAATGTCCAGCGCTCTCCGAACCGGCACCTGGCTTTCGCCTTGGGCCCGCATCAATGCGCCGGGATGCACGTGGCTCGCATGGAAGCGAGGACCGCAATCTCCAGATTTCTGGCGCGCTTTCAAGATTATCGTCATGCGGGCCAGCCGATCCGGTCGAGGAGAGCGCGCTTTCGCGGATGGGTGACGATTCCGGTCGAATTATGAGCGAACAAGTCGAGAACCTGGAAACTCTATGGGAGCTCCTGGCAGAGGCGATCGATCGGGCTGGATCCGAACATGAAGTGTTGTTTCTATCCAAGCTCGCGCTCCTTCTCGGGAATCAGTTGCAGGATGTTGCCGAGGTGAAAGAGTTGATCGAAACCGCGCTCCAGGATTTGACTTAGCACTCCTGACCCAACGCACGCCGAAACGCCGCATCGAACTCTGCCGGAATGAACTTTTTCCAGCGCGCAGCGACGTGCCCGTCAGGCCGCACCAAATATCCGGAACCGGGAATTTCCAAGGCCAATTCCGTCAGCGCCGAACTGTCATCTTCCGGCGTGAGCGCGATAATTTGAATCCGTTTCGCCAGGCATCGCTCCGCATCCGCGTCGCCGGCTCGAATCAGGGCGACCGGGTCCAATCCGAATCGATCCAGCAAGTGACCATTGGCCAAGGGAGGATTCGGGACCGTCGCCCCTGGTACGATTCCTCCATTCCAATTCGATGTGCCTGCCGTTTGCAACGGCGACGAAGGGAATGTGATGGCTGTCGTCTGTCGAGGATTCACCAACGGCCGCGCAAACGATTGCGACACTGCCAAACTAAGCGCCGCTTCGCGCATTACTTCATAACCGCGGCTCGGCGGCGTCATGAACAGAGTGCTCTTACGCGCCTGGCGAATATTTTCATGCGTCGCGAATACGCGTTCTTCGCTGTAGCTTTCGAGCAGCGGGTCGGTGGCTTGCCCACCCGCGGCCAACGCGAGCTTCCAAGCAAGATTGCCGGCGTCGTCGATTCCCGAATTCAATCCGCGGACGCCGAATATAGGGACCAGATGCGCGGCGTCTCCCGCGAAGAAAATCCGATTCTGCCGATAGCGGGGAAGGGTAAGGCAATGCGCACGGTACAGACTGAACCAAAGGAGCTGATAGTCGGTTCTCCCGCCCAGCATCTTGAGATGCGCATCGATGCGAGCCCGCACTCGATGTTCCTGCAATTCCTGTTCATCGGTTTCCTCGGGCCGAAGCTGGTAGTCGATCCGCAAAATATTCTCCGGCTGCCAATGCGCCAGCACCGTCGAGCGCGGATTCGAAGGCGGATCGAACCAGGCTCTGCGCTCCACCGGATCATTCGATTCGAGCTTGATATCCGCGATCAGATAACGGCCCTCGTACGAGTTTCCTTCCATTCGAAGTCCCAGAGCTTGGCGCATGAAACTGCGGGCGCCATCCGCGGCGACGACATACTCGGCCTCAATCTGATACGGCCCTTCCGGCGTTTCCACAGTGAGCCGAACGCAATCCGAAAGTTGCTCCACGCCGGTTACACGCGACTCCCAGCGCAGGTCAACGTCGTCCCGCTCATGAATCGCATCCAGCAGGTACTGTTCCATGAAACACTGTTGCAGATTGATCATGGGCGGATGCTTTTGCGTCTCACTCGCGTCCATGTGAAATTCGAGCACCTGATGCCGGTGCCAGAAACTTCTACCGCGATCCCAACCCAAGCCCTTCGCCAACGGACGTTCCGCGACTCCAAACCGCTCCCAAATTTCGAGGCTGCGGCGCGAAATACAGGTTGCGCGGCTCCCGAAGCTCACCGAATTGGATGCGGATAAAACCACGGTTGGCACGCGATAGCAGCTCAGCCCAGCGGCCAGCGTGAGTCCGACCGGGCCGCCGCCTACGATGACGACCGGGTGTCGCCGGCCTTGCCCATTCAGTTCCGGCGGTCGGACAAATGAGTAGCTTGGAAAGCTCTCATATAAATTTTTCCCGGCGAGCAAATGCGTGGCCTTTGACCATTTATATTACTGGAGTCCCTACGATTGGTGGATCACATCGGCCGCCTTCTCGGCGGCAATGTAAATGGATGACACGATGAAAAAGCCCGGAATCTTGGGGAAGATCGACGCATCCACAACCCGCAGGCCCTTCACTCCATGCACTTTAAAATCGGAGCTCAAAACTCCGTTGTCGCTTTCCTTCCCGATCTTGCAGGTGCATGAAGCGTGATGCCCCCAGGCGTTATCGCGAACGAACGTCCGTAAATCCTCGCTACTTTGCACACCCGGACCGGGAGACTCCTCTTCCTGGATATGAACCCGAGTCCGTTCGTCAACGTGCGAACGAAGCGGATTCCCGCTACCACCGAATCCAGATCCTGATCCGCATTCCCGGTACCCTCTTCGAAGTAGTGGAAATTCACCTGCGGCGCAACGCGGGGATCGTCCGACTTCAGCGTGACTTCCCCGCCCCGGTTCTGCGTGTGCGCTTTCAGAACCGCCCATGTCAACCGGTCATGCTCATTCGCAAACCGCGTCGAATAGCCGGGATAATAGCCCTGAAAATCGCCCACCAGGCCGAAGCAAAACAGGTCCGGCAGGGGACGATCCGCCGCGGATTTCTTGGCCACCGCCAGAATCGCGCCGTTGGTGGTGTAAATCCCCGAACGATGATTTTGATCCCACGCGCGATACGGAGGATCGCCTTTACTGAACGTTGCATCCGTGAGAGCGGTCCACGGTTCTTTCAGCCGGTGCACCACACCGATTTCATAGCGGTCTTGCAGATTTTTTCCGACGCCTTCCAGAATCTTCACGGGCTTGATCCCGAAGCGGTCCAGTTGCGTTTTCGGACCGATCCCCGATAGCATCAGCAACTGCGGCGTGTTGAACGCGCCGCCGCACAGGATCACTTCGCGCGACGCACTCACCGTCCTGATCTCGCCTTGCTCCGCAGGCTGCCCGTGGGTGCGATAGAGCTTGCGGCCTTTGCGATACTCGACGCCGGTTGCGCGATTCTCATTGTCGAACAGCACTCGCGTCGCCAGCGCATCGGTTTCGATCCGCAGCCGTCCGGGATGCCGGCGCTGTACGTCCAGCAGCCTTTCCCGGGTTCCCATGCGGGCGTGATTATTGGTGGTCAGCGGCGTGTAGCGAATTCCCACCGCGTTGTCTTCCACCAGGCGCCAATCATTGGGATCGAGTTGGCTCTCCAAAAGCTGGATCAACTCATCCCCGCTGTTGGTCGCGCGGAAAGCGACCTTGACGGCGTCGTTGACCGCCTTCACCAGATCCTTGTCCTTGAGGACGACCTCTAGCGGCAGAGCTTTTTCGGTGTGCAGCCATCCGGAAAATCCATGCCTCGATAAATTCAGCCGGGTCAGCTTCTCGATAAACCGGTCCACCGGACGATGATGACAGTTTTCCAGCTTTTCGAAATACCTGCGCATGTGGCCCGGCGCCCAAGACGAATCGCCGGTCGCGTCCGCGATGTCCTGCCAGTCTTGATTATGCGGGTAGACCAGGATCATGGCGTTGTGCGCGGTGCATCCGCCAAGCGTTCCAGCGCGTGGATAGAGGACTCCGTCCACCGGATCGCCCTCATAAGTCGGGTAGTATTTCTTATCGCGCTTCTGTTGGTCCGTGTTCGCGTAATGGCGGACGAAGAAATCCCACTTCATCGCGGCATTTTCAGTGGAATTGGGGTGGAACGCGGGAACGTCGTAGTCTTCGGGCAAAGTGTTCTGATCCGGATGCAGCGCATTGCCGCCCGATAGCGTCTTCGGATCGCCGCCTGCCTCTAGCAACAGCACCGTGTGACCCAGTTCCGCCATACGTGCAGCGACGGTTCCCCCGCCAGCCCCCGATCCGACGACAATGTACTCGCAATCCGCCGGCGTGGCCGAGGTCTGAAATGCCGATATGCGACCCGCGGATCGCAATACCGCCCATCCGGCCGCCGCGCGATTTAAGAAGCTCCGCCGGGTGAACATCTGCGCTAAAAGGTCTTCAGGAACGCGATCAGGGCGTTCTTGTCCTGATCGCTGAGACCCGGTTCGCCTTCTTTCGGGTCCAGCAGATCGGTGCCGAAATAATGTCCCCGATTCACGATGTAATCGGGACACTTGCTCAGGGTCAAGAGCAGATCGATGGTCTTCGCGAAGTTCCGGTCGCGTTCTTCGACCGGAAGATTCTTGGCCTTCAAGTCCGGCTTCACCAGCCGCGCTAGTTCGAGAATGGTCTTGTCCCGCTTCAACCGATCTTTCAGGCTGAGCTGCTCTCCCGGATCAAAATTCAGGCTGGCCAGCAAACCCACGGGCGTGCCTTTCGGAATCGGCCCGAGTTGGAGACCGTTGGCGTCCTTAGCCGATGGAAGAAACAGGCTTTCGAATTTCAGAAAATCCGCCAGGACATCGGGAAGAAAACCAATCGGGATCTTCACATAGCTGTCGACGGAAGTCCGATCGATCAAGCTCGGACCCTTGACCAGCGCGCCAACCACCGGATCCTTGGGGATGCGTGTCTCGGGCCATAACATCTGCCGGATCGCGATGTCGAAAGACTTCATCCGGTCCGCGACCGAAGGGCTGGAGTTGAATTCTCCCACCGAATTGTTCAGCAGGAATGGCGAGGTGGCCCACAAGCTGACCAGCGACGCCGGTCGCGTGTAGCCGCGTCCGCCAGCCGGCATCGTGAACTGTAGAGCCTTGCCGGTCCCCGGATGATAATACGTAATCTCGCCGACGGAAGGAAGGTCCTTGTAGGTCTGCGAGGAAAAATTGTCCCAGATACTCCCGCCGATCGCGTTGCTGGCCAGCGGACTGCACGCGTTGGTCTGCGTCAGCGTCACCGGCACGCGCAGTTCCGAAGATAGATAATTCTGGTCCAGGAAGTCCCGCGCCATGACGATGTCGCGCATCTGCTTCTTGTAGTCGTCGCTCTTGGTCCACGCCCAGTACCGGTTCCAGCAATCGGGATAATCCTTGCCAGAGCATCCTCCCGGATCGACGCCGACCGCGGGCTTCGGAGCTTTGCTCGAATGACAGCGTGCGCAGCGCTCGGCGAAAACTTCCTTGCCTCGCGTAAGCGAAGCGTCGTCCTCAGAAAGATACGCCTTCCCTCCGGGCGCGTCCGCCAGATGATGCGGTTCGGTGCTGTTCAGGAAGAAATCGGCCATGGCCGGAGTCCATTGTTCCGTGACATTCCAGTAAGTGGAGTTCTCGCGCGCCACCGAAATCTCGATCGGCGTGGTCTTTTCTCCGCCGAACAACGCGTTGAAGTGCCGCAGCCATTCTTCGCTGTACAAACCGATATTCAGATAGACGCGATTCAGCGCGCCCAGCACGCCCACCGAGTCTGCGCCATCCTTCAGCACCCGTGGAGTCCACACATTCGACGGAGGCTCATAAAAAATCGTCAGCGGACCGCTAGGGAAAAAGTCGTTGAACTGTTTGTTGCCCAGGCCGCCGCCGGCAAGCGTTTCATGGCCCCATCGGCTC
>Ga0209517_10003991_pt1 | contig 19684 bp, 16 predicted proteins | sample PeaSoiMetSII2010_FD_187695 | JGI IMG/M metagenome (GOLD analysis project Ga0209517, IMG submission 187695) | Peat soil microbial communities from Weissenstadt, Germany - SII-2010 (SPAdes) (version 2) | ecosystem: Environmental > Terrestrial > Soil > Wetlands > Peat | place: Germany...
CGGACGCGGCGCAATCGGCGCTCGCGCCGCACGGCATCGTGCCCGGCGCGACCACATTCGACGCCGCCGAAATCCTCGCCCGCGTCCACCCGCTCCTGAAGCACAGAGTGTTTTGACGATGCGATTCGGATCGTCATCCTGAGCGAATCCGCCGTGGCGGACGAGCCGAAGGATTGCCGTTGTCCTCGTAGGGGCGTAGCACCGCTACGCCCGGCAATGATTCTTGGCTGGGTGCCGCCCATCGAAGAGCAATACTACGCCCGATGTGCGATCGCGCATGTGGCTCGGTCCCGGCAACGCCGCACCGGGCGTAGCGGTGCTACGCCCCTACAAAACCTCCTCCCGTGGCCGCATTCCCGAATTCCGTGCTCATCCGCGAATACACGCCGGCCGATCTCGACGCGCTGCGTCGCATGCACGCGCGGCAGGGCTTCGACTACGCGTTCCCGGACCTCGCCGATCCGATTTTCGTCTCGAAGCTGATCGTCGAAGATGACGGCGGCCGCGCGGTGATGGCCTCGCTCGCGCGCCTCACCTGCGAGATGTATCTCTTGGCGGACCCGGGGGCAGGGAATTCACGCGAGCGCTACACGCGACTGCTCGCGCTGCACGCGGCCGGCGAACGCGACCTCGTCGCGCGCGGCCTCGACGACGCGCACGCGTGGCTCCCGCCGCCGATCGCGCGCCGCTTCGGCCGCCGCCTCGAAGCTCTCGGCTGGGTCCGCGACGACGCCTGGACGCCGTACTGCCGCCGCCTGCGCACCGTGGTTTCTTCGTAGGGGCACGATATATCGTGCCCGGTGCGGCATTCCAAGCATCCGCCACGTCCACGACGGCGCGTCCCCTGTTTCGCCGTTCGAGAATGGCCAGCGCATCGCCAAGCATGTTTGCCGGGCACGGTATACCGTGCCCCTACAAAACCACCTTCGCATTGGGCGCGAGGCTCCAGGCTCCAGCCACTAACCACTCGTCACTAATGTCTCTTCCATTTTCGATTTTCCAATTTCTAACTTTCGGAGGCCCCCATGGGACGCGCAGCGCAGCACACACGCAATCTCACCGACCAGCAACTCGCTCTGCAGAATCAGCTGATCTCACAATCGAACCAGCAAGGCCAGCAGGACCGCGCGCAGATCATGCCCACGATCCAGAGCCTGCTGAACAGTCAGGGCTACACGCCGCAGCAGCAGTCCGCGATTACACAGCAGAGCCTCGGCGCGGCCAACACCGCGTTCGACGCGCTTCGCGAGCGCGCCGCCAACCGCATGGCCGCCACGAACAACAGCGCCGGCTACGGCGACACGCTCGCGCAACTCGGCCGCCAGCAGGCGCAGACCGACGCGAGCCAGGCGCAGCAGAATCAGATCGCCTTCGCCAACCAGCAATTGAAGGAGCAAATGGCCGGCCTCAGCGCGCTCGGGCAGACCTACGGCATTGGCACCAACCTGCTCGGCAAAGCGATGGGCGTCCCCTCGGAGCTGCTCGGCGTGCGCCAGCGCGCGTCGCAGAGTTCCGGCAGCGGACTCGGCAGCCTCTTCGGCGTCGGCGCGGGCATCGCCTCGCTTTTCGGCTGAGCGCGCTCGATGCCAGCGCCTCCCGTAGGGGCGCAATGCCGCGATTGGGCGATCGTCTGCCTCGCCTCGAATCGCGTGGAGTGCGGGAGCTCGCTCCCGCTGTATTCGGGCGAGGCTCGCCTCGCCCGATCCTCGGAGTTTGCAGACGGCCGCAGCACGTCCCGGCAAGCCGGGACGGCAAACAGCGGCTGCAAGCCGCTGCACTCCACGCCAGTTGGACGCATTAACGCGATTAGACACTCGCCACCAATACTTCCTTCCCATGCGCGATTTCCTCAACTCCAATTGGTGGACGTTCGCACTGACGTTCACGATTCAGTTCGTGCTGTTCGCGCGCTGGCTCTATCGCCGCATCCGCAACGACGAACTCACGCGCGCCTTTCTCCAGGACATGGCCGCGAACCATCTGCCGCACATTTACGACCTGCTCGACAAGATGTGCGACCGGCAGGGCATTGATCGCTCGCCGCCGCCACGCGCCACGCGCTCGACCCCGCACTCGTTTGCGCCGTGGTCGAGCAGGAATCGGCCTGGGACGCACACGCCATCCGCTACGAACCGGGTTTCCGCGCGCGCTACGTCGCGCCGCTCGGCCTGCCGCCCACCGAAGAGGTTGCGCGCTCGATTTCTTGGGGGTTGATGCAGGTGATGGGGCAGGTCGCCCGCGAGCACGGCTTCGACGGAAAGTTTCTGACCGCCCTGTGCGATCCCGCCACAGGCCTCGACCTCGGCTGCGCTGTCCTGGCGGCGAAACTGACGATCCGATCAGGATCGTCATCCCGAGGGAGTCCGCCGGGGCGGACGCCCGAGGGATCTCTCTCAGTCGCGACCAGCGATATCACGCGCGCCCTCGAACTTTGGAATGGCGGCGGAAATCCCGACTACGCCGCGCAAGTCCTCGCCCGCCTCCCAAATTACAAGTGACTCAGCGACGTAGCGCCCCACCAAAACCGAAAATATGAAGCTCGGCCGTCCTTCAGCAGCCCACCTAAGTGTCCAAGGAAAACGCCAGCAAGACGCTCGCGCTACGAGATGCTTCGTAGGGGCATGGAATGCCGGCGCGCACGCTTGGCGCGATGCCGCCCATCCAGCACCGTTTTCGTAGGGGCGTAGTCGGCCGCAAGCGGACACGGCAACAATTCCTGGCGATTCTGCCGCCATTCACTTCGCGCGCGGTGCGCTAGAGGCGCGACGCATAGAACACCGAGATAACGCTCTCGAATTTTACAGGCGTGTTTCCGCACAACTCGGGTGTCCACTTCCACTGCGTCACCGCGTTCAGGGCTGCTTGCGCCAGTGGCACCGAAGGCGCGCTCAGCGCTCTCAGATGGGAGGTCGTGCCATCGGTTTCGACGCGCATGTGTACACTGTCGCCTTGCCATTTTCAGGGATGCCGTTCATATCGTGAGGATAGATGGGCGCAACGTGGTGCGTCAGCACAGCGGGAACGGCATCATTACAAGTTCCCCAAAAATCGGACCGCGCCGGGTCCGCTGCGGGAAGGGAACTCGTGTCCCCGGGTGCTGCCCCGAGTTCCTCGACGTCCACGTTGACCGGTTTCTCACGGGGCCTCTCCAATTTCATTTGCGTAGGAAATTTCTTCGTTCCCAAGGTTGCGACGCCCCCGAAATCGGAGACCTCAATCTCGTCGCCTCGATAAGACCTCACCTCCATGTGGAGCAGCAGGCCACCTGCCGGATCAAAGCAAAACCCACGTTCCGCCGAATCTTTTGCGCGAATTTCGATGCACGACATCTCCACACCGTTAACTTTCCGTGTGTGCGCGTTCCCGGCCGTCTCTTTGGGCGTGAGCTTCACACGCGGAACACCTCCCAATAGGCGATCTACGTCGAAGACTGACTGCGGCTGAAAATCCAGCGAGCGAACCTGTCGGTAGCCGCCGTCCACCCCGTCGCGCACTCTTTTGAAAGAACCCAGCCGCAATTCCTCGTGCCAACGGTTCGCGGCGAACCATGTCAGGCTGTACGTTCCTTCGAGGGGCCCGCTGTCGTTCTCTGTCCGTATCCGCGCGCGCAAGACAAGTGGAAGGGCGCCCTCGCCGCGCAGATCTTCCAGCGTCCGCGCGCGATCGAGCAGGGCCACAGCCTCGGCGGCCTTGTCGTCGCCATGCGCGGCGGTGCATTCGAAAAACAGGGAAGCGGCCAATCCGATTAGGGCAATCCGCGCAGCTCGTCGCATTCGGACTCCACATCGCCAAGATACTGGGCGTAATAATTAACACATTTAACATGTCTGTGGGGCTATTTCGATAATCGCCGCTGACGACCCCGAATGATCGCATCCACCCCTCGCAAGCTCACCTGGTCGCTCACCGACCTACGCTGCTGGCTCGCATCGTCAGCACGCTATCGTTGGCTCCGTGCCCTCCGCCTCGCACCCGCCCGCGACCTCACCAACTTCGGCGACACCAAATGATATCGCATCGCCCGCCGCCGGATCGCGACAATCCATGACACGCCGCACAATCGAAATCGCCGGATTCTGCGCCGCACTGCTGCTGGCAGCGATGGCGGTGCATGCTTGGCTCGACTCGCGCGACGAGCAGCAGCGCCTGGCGTCCACGCTCGCCGCGCAAAAACAACTTCTCGACGCCGCTGACTCGCGCGAGCGCACGCGTCAGTCCGCCCTCGACGCAACGCTCGCGCAAATCGAATCACTCAAGCGCGCCACGCTGACTCCCGAGCAGGTCCTGCGCGACCTGCCGAAGTATCTGCCGCTCCCGCAGCCGATCACGCTGGCGTCCGCCACCGGTCCCGACGCCTCCGCACCCGCGCAGCAGGGAACTGACGCCTCTGCGAAAGCAGCCATTCCCCGCCAGCCCCCGAGCGCCTTCCCGACCGCCCCCGCCGCCCAAATTCCCTCCGCCGACCTCAAGCCCCTGTATGACTACGTCCAGGATTGCCGCGCGTGCCAGGCGCAGCTTGCTGCCGCCAAGCAGAACCAAGCCGACGACGCCGCGAAACTCGCCGCGCTCACCCGCGAACGCGACGCCGCCGTCATCGCAGCAAAAGGCGGTACGTTCTGGCGACGCCTTCGCCGCAACGCCGCGTGGTTTGGAGTGGGTGCCGCCCTAGGCGCCGCCGCCGGCTACACCGCCTCCAAACGTTAGCCAGTGGTATGCAATACGCTTCCGGCGAGAACATGCGGATATTGCAAAAGCATCAGATGATCCCTGCTGTGCGCCGACCGACGAACCCGTATGACGACGCAAGTTGTGAATGCTTCGTGAAATCGCCCAAACGGAGAAGATTTATCCGAACGATTACAGGAACTCAGAACCTCTACGCGCGAACATTCGAGCCTTCATCGAGCGGTAGCACAGATGAGTCTATTCCGGCATGGGGAAGATCTATCAGTTCGATGGGCGAGAAGATCATGCCAGGCAGCGACTCAAGTGCCGCCCCGCCTCTTCGTCCCGATGAGTCCATACCTGACCATTCCTCTGCGAGTCGCTCTCCAGCAGATCCCGCCTCCGTTTCGTCGGTCGAGCGTCATCCTGAAGGAGAGAAGCCACCTCGCGCAGCAGAATCCATCGAACAGGGACTGCTCCATGCCGGGTTAGTCTTAGCGGAGGCCTTCGCTCCAGCCTGACTGCGCCCTGAGTCGGTAGGCTAGCTGGCAATCATGGCGCGTGTCGCGCCTAGTCGCGTCCGGTTCCGCGATTGAAATTGCGAAATAAGTTCTTCGCGCATGCCGCATTCCGACCAATTATTCCGCGGATGGTAAGTCCTCGTCTTTCCCTCGTCTTTCCCTCGTCTTTAGCTCGCCTTTCCCTTGCCGTTTCGAAAGAGGGGTCGAACTCTGTAGCTTCGACCCTGGCCAATGCGCACACGCACCGGGGGACGCTTCTGCCCAGAAGTCCCCACGTTCCCCTTAACGCAGTTGACTTCCGCGAATGAATATTATGTTGCGCTTGGAAGTTCTGAGATAGAGGTGGATTCGACTTAGGCGTCGCTGCCGGACGCTATCGTGGAGCGGGCTGACTGTCACCTAGAATAGGACGGTCGGAGCTAACGGCGTTCGGGCCGGGCTCGCAGGGACCTGCTCGTGCCGTGATTTGCGTCGGACCACACGACGGTTCCCATCCTGGCACCCTCGATGAATTGGAGGATTGGGATCTTGGTACGCGGCTGATTGCTGAAGAGCGTCTATTTTGATTCCATACATGTGGGGCAGCAATGGGGGGTAGTGTGTCGGTTTCGGATGTCTTGCGGCGCAGGTGGGTGGTGATCGGGACCATTCTGATTAGTTAGTTCCGCGGTAAGCTGCATTGGTACTGCCACTAATGTGGAGCCCGGCAGACGCTGGGAACCGCAGCAGGGATTTGGGCGGGTCGACAGACGGGCGCCCCTTGCTTGCTGAAACCATCGCACTTTCATAAAAATACCGCAATTACCTGATGGCGATTCTGGGGGAGGCGGACGCGCGGCTATTGTTGACGCGCCCGAAATATCGGCGACGATTTCTCCACCCGGACCGTGTCGTCGAGCGCGAATCGGTTGTATATTCCCGCGACGCCTTCAGGCACCGAGGCGCTGCAAGTTTCCCGCGGCCGCGCTTGAGATGCGAGAGCACTCCTGGTGGCACTCGGTGCGACAATTTCTATCGAGGTTTTCTCGATGGCGCTTGCGTTGTCATAGCGCCGTGTGCGATCGAGACATATTGAGCAGTGCATGCGGACAGCGTTTACGCCGTGCATGCTGGGAGCGAAGAAGCGAGATAGCGCGTTCAGTTCCAGAGCCGCAAGCGCAGGATTGCGCGTCGAGCCGGACGCGAGATCGGGAGATCAAGGCAGATGTTGGGAGCGCCGACATTTATGTGGGCGGGTTTTGGAGTCGTCGTTGCCGCGGCGATTGCGGTGGACCTCGGCGTCTTGCATCGCAAGGCGCACCGGATCAGCCTAAGGGAGGCGCTTGCGGAAAGCGCCGGATGGATCGGACTCGCGCTCGCCTTCGATATTTGGGTTTACTTTTCGATGGGCCACCAGGCGGGCCTCGAATTTCTGACCAGCTACGTGGTTGAGAAGTCGCTAAGCATCGACAATATTTTCGTCTTCCTGCTGATCTTTCAAGGGTTGGCAGTTCCCTCCCAATCGCAGCATAAAGTCCTCTATTACGGCGTTGTGGGCGCGCTAGTGATGAGGGCGATCTTTGTGTTGGCGGGCGTGGCGCTGCTGAATCGTTTTCATATGGTCTTGTTTTTGTTTGGGGCGATCCTGTTCCTGACCGCGGTCCGAATGGTGCTGCCAGGCGCAGAGACAATCCAACCGGAGCAAAACTGGCTGGTGAAAATTGTGCGGCGCATCGTACCGGTGACTCGAGGATACGAGGGAGAGCGTTTCTATCTGCGGCGGGCCGGGAACTGGATTACGACTCCGCTGTTCCTCGCGTTGGTCGCGGCGGAAGCGACGGACATACTGTTCGCCGTGGACTCCGTGCCGGCGGTGCTGGCGATCACGCGGGACGTTTTTATTGCGTACGCATCGAACGTGTTCGCGATTCTTGGCCTGCGCGCGCTCTACTTCGCATTAGCGGACGTGCTGCCGCGATTCCGGTTCCTTCGGCCGGGGCTCGCGGCGATCCTTCTGTTCACCGGCGCGAAGATGCTGGCGAGCGATTGGATTCCGGTATCCATTGGCGTGTCGCTCGGAGTCATCGTTTGCATTGTGGCGTTGATGGTAGGAGCGTCCGTTTTGTGGCCGCAGAAGAGGGAGCAGCGCGGGGCATAGCGCGGGGCGATCGATTCCCTTCTGGCCAGTAGACCTCGGCCGGAGCGCGCGGGCAAGGCCGCGAACTAGAAGAGAAATTTCAGGGCGAACTGGATCACGCGGGGATCCTCGCGCGTCTTCTGGATCAGGCCGAAGGTGGAGTCGCTGAAGTTGCCGTCGGGATTGGCGAACTGGGTGTGGTTCCACGCGTTGTAAAACTCCGCGCGAAATTCCGAGTTCCAGCGCTCGCCGATCGCCGTGTGTTTCTCGAGGGCGATATCCGTGTTGCTGATGGCCGGCCCGCAGCAGAGCGAATGCGGCATGTTGCCGAAAGTGCCCGGTGCGGGATCGTTGATGTTCCCCGACGTGAACCAGAAGTTGTTATTCGCCTTCGGATTCACGAATTGGACTAGGCCGGTAACCTGCGGCGTATTGGCGTCCTCGAAGAAGAAACTGCTCTCGAGTTCGAGATCATCCTGCGTTTGGATGCGAATCGGAAAGCCGCTCTGATACGTGATGATCGCGGAGGCGGCCCAACCGTTGACGAGCTTGCCAGTCACGCCATCGTGGTTTGGAATCGGAAGCTCCCAGTAGGGGCTGAACACGAAACGATGGCGCGCATCCACGAGCGAAAGTCCGCGCGTGGCATTGAAGTTCAACGGATTCAGCTCGTTTTCAAACGAGGCGCCCTGGTCGATCGCCTTGCTGTAGGTGTAGGACGCCTGAAACATCAACCCGTGAGAGAGATTGCGCTCGACGGAAACCTGCAAGCCGTTGTAGTTCGAATTGGCGATGGTATCTTCGGCGAAGATGTTGCTGAAAACCTCCACGCCGTCCGGTGGGCATCCGACGCCCGTGGTTGGCTGGCAGATCGGCGAGGAAAACGGGCGCAGGCCGACCAGCGTGATGGCCTCCGGGTTAGGCCCAGCGACCGACGGAACCGAACCGTAGGGCAAATGCAGGTTGAAGCCGGACGGAAGCGATCCCGCCGGCAAGTTGTAGGCGTTGTCCGAGCCGAATGGGCCGCAGGAATACGTGGAGCTCAGGTTGGCGTTGGCATTCGGGTTGGGCGTGCCATCCGGCAGCGACGCGGCATAGAAGGTGGAGACCGCTTCGAGATCAAGGCAGGTTTGCGCGTTGCCGGGATTCAGATCGTGAATGGCCAAAAGATGATGATCCTGCGTGCCGACGTAAGCGATGCGCAAGAGCATATCTTTCGTCAACTGCCGCTCGATCGTTAGGTTGTACTGCTCGGCGTACTGCGACTTCAGATGCGGCTGAAATTCTCCGGCGAGCAGGATGGGACGGAATTTCGACCAGTCCACGCAGCCGGCTGGCCCGCCGGGCGTCGCGCACGGGGTCTTCGTCGTTTGCTGTATGACTCCGCCGTAAGGATTCGGGAACGGCGGCCCGCCCGACTGGGGTTCGAAGGGCAAATTGAAGAGCGTGTTTGAAAGCGACGTGCTGCCGCCAAAAGGAGGCTCGCCGCTGAACTGCTCGAGGACGAGCTGCTCGATCGGATTGTAGAAGATGCCATAGCCGGCGCGGACGCTCGATTTCCCCGGGCCGCCGCTGAGCCTCGCAAGCCAGCCATCGGTCCACGAGGGACTCCACGCAAGACCGATGCGCGGAGCGAAGGCTTTGAAGTACGTGGTCGTCAAACCACGAGGGACGCCTTTGTCACCCGGAAAAACAAGGCCGTACGGGAACGCTGAATCGTTGCCGCTCCCCGGACCGCAATCCCCTGCCGCGAGTCCAGTCGTCGCGGCGCTTTGCGGCGAAATCCAACACGGATATTGCGTGGTCGCATCACCCGGACGGAAAGTCTGCAGGCGGTTGCCAGTATCGGCGTAGGGAGTGTTCAGCTCCCAGCGGAGGCCGTAGTTCAGGGTGAGATTGGTCTTGATCTTCCAACTGTCCTGCGCGAACAGGTAGAGGCCCGTATTGCGATCGTGCTGTCCCTGCGCGGCGCCTTCGGTATAACTGCTCGACGCGCCGAGAAAGTAGTCCGGATAGGCGCTGGAAAAGCCGACGTCGTTGGTCGTGGGATTGTTGCAATTCTGGCCGGTAGGCGAGACTACGGGAAACGGCGGATTGATGTTCGTGGGCGCGCAGAGATTCGAGTCGCTTAGAAATGTATGGAACCCATTAATATTGAAGTATAGAAACTGATCGAAGCGCTGGCGGCGGACGTCCACGCCGAACTTCATCGTATGCTTGCCAGCGGCGCGGGTGTAATTGTCCGTCCACTGAAACGTGTTTCCCGTTTGTGGAAGCTCGCCTTCGTTGTTATTGCCGATGGAAAAACCGCCGGCCACAAGAATGCTTGGAACGCCCTGGCGGCCCGAAATGTTCGAGGTGATGCCGGCGGACGGATTGGCTGGGTCCGTGAAGCACAGTGACGGGTCCAGGATGGGACCGCAAGAATCGTGAACGCTCGCGAGAATGTTCAACGGGTGATTCAGGTTGCCCTGGCCCTCGCGGAAATAATCGAAGTGAAACTCATTGACCGAGTCTGAACCGATTGTCCAGGTATGGCTCAGGTTCCACTGCTGGGTGCGGGTCTTGAAAAGAGCGCCGAATCCTGGGACGTTCGCACCGGCGGCTTGAAAAGTAGAAAAGGGATCGCTCGTGTTGTCATCCTCGAAGTAATAGTAGGCGCTGAACTGCTGCGAGTTTGTGATCTTGTGGTCCAGGCGAAGGGTGAATTGATCGGTCCGCTGGCGCTGGCCGCCGATCTGGGAAATATTGCACGCCACTTCGTCCGCACAGCCCCCTGCAAGCGGAGCGACCCATCGCTTGTAAATCGCCGCGGCAGTGGGATCAAAGCAGGCCGGCGGAATCGCGTTACCCGGGAAGATGTTCGAGAACAGAGTTCCAGCCGTGATTGCCACGCCGCTCTCGGCGGTGACGGCCTGCTGACAGGTCAGTGCCGGATTATTCGGGTCGCTTTTGCGGTTTGCGAGCAGCGTGGCGAAGGCGGGATCCACCAGCGTGCCCACAAAAGTCGGACCGGTGTCGAAGAAGTTTCCACCAGCTTCGGCCGCAGTAGGAAACTGGACCGTGCCGGCGTCAATTCCCTTCCGCAGGCGGTCGCCTTCGTAAGAACCGAAAATGTAGGTGCGGTCTTTCTTGATCGGGCCGCCAAGAGTAAAGCCAAACTGATTCTGCTTGTAGTCCAGCACGTGGGGATCGAAATAGCCGCGTGTGTTCAGCACGTTGTTGCGGAAAAATTCGTACACGTCTCCGTGCAGGACGTTCGTTCCCGATTTGGTGACCACGTTAACAACTGAGCCCGAATTGCGCCCGTATTCGGCGTCGAACGTGTTCGTGAGAACGCGAAACTCCTGGATGGCATCGGGTGAGGGCTGGATCGCGGGACCGTTCGCGAAGATATCGTTGCCGTCGCCGCCGTTGACCATATAGTTGTTCGAGCGGCCGCGGCCCCCGTTGACGGAGACGACTCCGGCGTTGTCGCTGCCATAAAAAAGATCGGCGCCCACTTGCGATTGCACCCCGGGCTGTAACTGAAGGAGCTGGTAGGTGTCGCGGGTGCTGAGCGGGAGTTCGCGCACCGCGGTTTCCGACATCACGGCGCCAAGCTGTGTGCTGGTGGTCTCAACCTGCGTGGAGTTCGCCTGCACGGTGATGGTGTCAGATGAGCCGCCGATCTCAAGGGCGACATCCAGTACGGCAACGTGGCCGATGGTGACCACGACATCGCGTGCGGCGAATTTCTTGAAGCCGCCAGCGATGGCCGTAATCTCGTATGTTCCTACCGCGAGTTCGAGAATTTCGTAGGTGCCATCGTCGGCGGTGACGGCGTTGCGCGAGGTGTTGGTGCCGGCGAGCGTCGCAGTCAGATTCGCGTTCGGGACCAGGGCTCCCGTGGGGTCGCGCACCTCGCCGCGAATTGCGCCGGTTGTCTGGGCTCCGGCGGCGCAAGCGAACAGCGCCATCGCGCTCACGAGAACGAGCAGATGGATGCGCCGCGCAGTGAGCGCGGCGACTCGCCGAAAGATTTGGCCCGGAACTCCTGTAGGGACTTCGTCCACCGCCCCAGAGACTCCGCGTCGAAATAGAATTCCACGAGCGAGCTGCCAAACCCACTTCGCGCGGCGAGCGCCTCACGAAGCAAAACCCCCGTGCCGAGGCGCACATAATACGTGGTTATGCAGAGAAGGAAAGCAGTATTTTCACGAATCCGAAAAAAGAGGGCCGACAGCGAAACACCCGGGAGGAGATGCCCGGGTGTTCGTTTGCTGCATTCCTGCCAGGGAGAAAATCTAGTGCTTTTTGAACGACGCCAGGGCTTGATTCGCCACGCTCATGTTGTGGACACCGGAGAAAAGGAATATCCCGGTGCTCGCGGTCTGCGGAAGCCACCAGGTGCGGCGAAGAAAGCTGTTTTGGCTACGCTGCATGCGGCGCGCGGCGAAATCCAGGATCGTCGGGCCGACTTGGATCGCGGCGTAGATGCCCGGTGAGTGCGCGAAGGGGCGCATCATGGGGTCCGCTTCTCGAGCGCCATTGGAGACGGCCACGCGGGTGGAATAAGCGTCAAACGTGGCGGCGCTGTGCTGCGCGATCGAAAGGAGCATCCAGCTACGGCGCGAATAGTTCTCGTTCTCGGCCGCAATCACGCGCACCGGCTTGGACGGCAGCGGCTCGGGGACGCGGATTGTCGAGAGAGCTTGGGAATTCTGGGATGTGGATTCAAGGGACGCCGCGGTTAGCCTCGCAGGCGCGTTCACAGCCGGATCTTTTTCCGCGGATGCGGACGATACCCCGGACGGTTTTGGCTGATCCGGTTTCGCGTCGGCGGACGCGGTACTGACTATAGGAATCGTCGATCCGAGGGCCACGTCGGGAAGCGCGTGAGCGACTGGCGCAATCTGAAGAAATAGCGCTGCAATTGCAAGAACCATGGAAGGGGGACTCCTTTTCAACTTTACAGAGGAAGGAAAAGCAAGGCCGGAGCCACTGTCGATCATCTCTTAAGTGGTTATTTTTCAATGGCAAGAAAGAGCACGGGGGAGATTCGGGGGGAAATTAGGTGGCCAAGTACTATGCGAGTGGAAGTAGTTTTCCACAAACTCCCGAAGAGTTGGGGCTTGGCGAGCAATATTGCGAAGATTGGGTATAAGTGGCGGAAATTCAATCACGTGCAACCGATATGGCACGGACTTCCCTTCTCCGTGGCTGGCGATCACTGGGGACGCTACTTCACAGCGGAGACAGCGTTGAGGCTGGCTCGCGCTGCGGCGATGGCGCGGTCAATGTCGGCATCGGTATGCGCGGCGGAAACGAATAGCGCCTCGAACTGGGAGGGCGGAAGGAGAATGCCCTGGGCGAGCATCTCGCGGAAGAATGCGGCGAACCGGGCCGTGCCCGACTTCTTTGCGCCAGAGTAGTCGCCGACCGGAGTGCTGATGAAGAAGAGCGTGAGCAGAGAGCCGGAGCGGTTGATCTGGCCGGGCACGCCCGATTCGTCGAGGGCGGCGCGGAGGCCAGCGGCGAGGCGAGCGGCCTTTGCGTCGAGCGCGGGGTAAAAGCCGGGTAACTCGAGCTTGGGAAGGGTGGCAAGGCCGGCGCGCATCGCGAGCGGATTTCCGGAGAGCGTCCCCGCCTGATAGACCGGGCCGAGCGGGGCGATCATGTCCATGATCTCGCAGCGGCCGCCATAGGCCGCGACAGGAAGCCCCCCGCCGATGATCTTGCCGAGGACGGTGATGTCCGGCTCGACCTCGAAAACATCTTGAGCTCCGCCATAGGTCAGGCGGAAGCCGGTGATGACTTCGTCGAACAGAAGCAGAGCGCCATCGCGCTGGGTGATCCGGCGAAGACTTTCCAGAAAATCGGGCGCCGGAGGCACGACGCCCATGTTGGCGGCGACCGGCTCGACGATGACGGCGGCGATTTTGCCGGAGTGCTGCGCGAAGATTTTTTCAACGGCGGCGGCATCGTTGTACGGAGCGTTGAGGGTGAGACGAGCGAGCGCTTCGGGCACGCCTGGGCTCGACGAAATGCCGAGAGTCGCGAGGCCGGAGCCTGCTTCGACAAGGAAGCTATCGGCGTGGCCGTGGTAGCCGCCCTCGAATTTCAGGATGAGGTCGCGCTTGGTGAACGCGCGGGCGAGGCGGACGGCGGACATGGTCGCTTCGGTGCCGGAGCTGACGAAGCGGATGCGCTCGATTGAAGACACGGCGCGGGAGATGCGTTCGCCGAGTTCGATTTCGAGCGGCGACGTCATTCCATAGCTGGTGCCGCGGGATGCCTGGTTAGCGATGGCGGCGACAACATCGGGATGCGCGTGGCCGAGGATCAGCGCGCCCCAGGAGCAAACGAAGTCGAGGTACTCGCGGCCGTCGGTGTCCCAAAGGCGCGAGCCTGCGGCGCGGTCGATGATGAGTGGAGTTCCGCCAATGGCGCGGAATGCGCGAACGGGACTGTTCACGCCGCCGATCAGGATTTTCTCGGCGCGGGCGAAGAGGTCGGAAGATTTGCTCACAGTGGAATCATATTACGAGCACGGCGGTTGGAACCACAGATGAACACAAATAAACACTGATGAAGAACCGCCGACTGAAACCCCACCGTTCAGAGCAGCGGAATCACATTGTGAGCGCCCTTCAACGACGGGAGACGATGCGAGAATGAAGAGAGATCCCTCGGCCAACTAAAACCGCCGGCCTCGGGATGACAATCCTGATCGGATTGTCACTTCAGCCAGCGGGCGACGTCTTTGGCGTGATACGTGAGAACAATCGAGGCGCCGGCGCGCTGGATGCTGGTCATGATTTCGAGGACGATGCGCTGCTCGTCGATCCATCCCTTGCGGGCGGCGGCTTTGACCATCGAATATTCGGCGCTAACGTTGTAGGCGGCGACGGGCACGTCGAATCGTTCGCGGACGCGCGCGATTATGTCGAGATACGGCAGCGCGGGCTTGACCATGATGATGTCCGCGCCCTCTTCGAGGTCCAGCGCCACTTCGCGGAGCGCCTCGCGGGCGTTCGCGGGATCCATTTGATAGCTGCGGCGGTCGCCGAACTGCGGTGTGGACTGCGCGGCTTCGCGGAACGGACCGTAAAACGCGGAACAGTATTTCGCTGCGTAGGAAAGAACGGCCACGTCCGAAAACTTGTTTTCGTCGAGCTTGCGGCGGATGGCAGCCACCCGGCCGTCCATCATGTCCGAAGGCGCGACGATATCGGCGCCGGCGCGAGCGTGCGAAAGGGCGGCGTCCGCGAGAAGCGCGATGCTTGGATCATTGAGGATCTCGCCGTCTTTGATCACGCCGCAGTGGCCGTGGCTGGTGTATTCGCACAGGCAGACGTCGGTGACGACCAGCAGATCCAGCTTGGCCTTGCGAATCGCTTCGATCGAGCGCTGCACGGCGCCGGTGGGCGAGGCGGCTTCGGAGCCGGTCTCGTCCTTTTTCTCCGGCAGCCCGAAAAGAATCACGGCGGGAATGCCGAGGCCGGCGACTTCGCGACACTCCTCGACAATCTGATCGGGCGATTGTTGGAAAATGCCGGGCATGGAGCTGACTTCCGTGCGAATTTTATTCCCCGGGCACGCGAACATGGGGTAGACGAGGCCGCTGGTGGAAAGGCGCGTCTCACGAACCAGTCCGCGCAGCGCTTCCGTGCGGCGCAGGCGACGAGGACGATGGATCGGGAAAGTCACGGCTGCCTCGGAATGGATAGCCCGTCGTGGTAATGCTTCAAGATCGCATCCGCGAGGCCCGCGGCGGACGCTTCTTCCGCCTCGATATGCACGCGCACACCCGCCTCGCGCATCGCTCTGGCGGTCGTCGGCCCAATGGTGGCGAACTGGACGCGTTCGGCAAGCTTTGCCAGCTCTCCCGCGCCCAGAAAACCATTCAGATTATGGAAAGCTGACGGACTGGAGAAAATAGCCACGTCAAATTCGCCGCCGCGAATGCGGTCGAGAACGGCTTGATCGGGGACCTCAGGAGCAACAGTGCGATAGGCGATAACGTCGGCAACCTGCGCTCCGTCTTCGCGGAGCGCCCCTGCAACCTGCTCATCGGCGCGATCGCTGCGAGGCAGAAACACCCTGCGGCCGGCGACAGAATCTCGCAACTCGCGCGCCAGAGAATGGGCGGTGTGATTTGTCGCCACGTAGTCCACGTGGAATCCTTGCTGCCTGGCAGCTTCAGCCGTCGCCGGGCCCACGGCCGCGATCCGTTGAATCGTCGGCGGAAGGCCGAGTTGCTTCAAGCGCAGCGCTACGAATCGTACCGCATTCTGACTGGTGAACAGAACCCAATCAAACGATCCGAGTTCCGCGAGCGCACGGTCGAGCGGCCGTGAATCCTCCGGCGTCCCGAAAGCGACAGACGGAATGGTTATGATCTCGGCGCCCATGTGCGTGAGCGTGCGGATTAATTCACCCGCCTGTTCGGGCGCGCGCGTAACGACGATGCGCTTGCCCGCCAGCGGTTTTTCAGGAAGCTCCATCATCTTTTTTGGCCCACGGACCGGCCAGCGAGACGCAGAATTCGATCGGCGCCGGCCTCGAGCAGAATTTGTCCCAGGCGCTTCCCTGCCCCGGCGGGGTCGGATGCGGGGCTGCGATGTTCGCGGCGCAAAAACTCTTTTCCGTCCGCCGAAAAAACGCCAGCCTCAATGAGGATTTCGACCGACTCCGATGCGCGCGTATTATCTTCTTCAGGGGCTAAAGCCCCCGTTTTTTCTTCGTGGTGTATGTCGGAGTTAAAGCTCCGACCCCCTAACAAGCTAGACTTCACCAGGCGCGCCCACGCGCCGAGTGGGACTTGGCAGCCGCCCTGCAACTCGTGGAGCAGGGCGCGTTCGGCGGTGACACACGCGCGCGAGTCGGCGTCGTCAAGCGCGGCGACAAGCTTCGAGGTTGCGGCGTCGCCCGTGCGCGTTTCGATTCCGAGCGCTCCCTGGCCGACGGCGGGAAGCATAACGTCCGCGTTCATCACTTGCGTGACGCGGGCGGTAGCGCCGAGGCGATTCACTCCGGCGACAGCCAGAACGATGGCGTCGAATTCTCCCGCATCGAGTTTTTTCAGGCGCGTGTCCACGTTGCCGCGCAGATCAAGCGCTTCGAGATCGGCGCGATTGTGGCGGAGCTGCGCCTGGCGGCGCAGGCTGCTGGTGCCGACGAGCGAACCAGTTGGCAAACCTTTCAGGCTGCGCCCGCTGCGGGAGATCAGGCAGTCGCGCGGATCCTCGCGCCGGGTGATCGCGGGAAATGCGAGGCCCGCGGGAATCTCCGTGGGGACGTCCTTCATGCTGTGGACCGCGAGATCCACGGTGTTGGCCAGCAGGGCGTCTTCGAGTTCCTTGATGAAGATGCCTTTGCCGCCGGATTCCGCCCCGATCTGTTCGCTAATTTGAGCTACAGGCGCGGATTGCATGCGATCGCCGGAAGTGCGGATGCGGACGATTTCGGTTTCGATTCCGTGGAGTTGCGCGAGGCGCTCCGCGATGTGATGGGCCTGCCAGAGCGCGAGCGTGCTGCCGCGCGTCCCGATTCGCAGCCGCGTCACTCCCCGCCCCCGCCTTTTCCGCCCTTGCCAGAGTCGCGATCTATGCCGAAAAGATGGCGGAGAGCTTCGATAGCCCCGAGACGGCCGCGCATCTCGCGAGCGTTGCGGAGCCGTTCGGCGGGCTCGTCGAGAACGCGCTCGATCAATTCTTCCGTGATACTCGAAAGGCGCTGGCGCTCCTCCGGCGAGAGATCTTTCATTTCGGCGAGTCGCTCGCGCAGGAGCACTTCGCGGTGCTTGCGGAACCGGCCGCGGAGATCCTCAACGATCGAGCCGGCCTGGAGCGCCGCGCGCCAGGCTTCAAATTTCGCGATGTGCTCGATGATGATGGCCTCGACCCGCGGAATTTCGGCTTCGCGGGCGCGCTTGTTCTGCTCAACGATCTCGCCGAGGTCGTCAATGTTGTAAAGGTATAGATTGTAGAGCCCGGCGGATTCCGGAGCCACGTTGCGCGGAACACCGAGGTCAACCACGAACACGGGCCGTCCGCCGCGAGCGGCGATCGAGCGGTCCAGCATCTCGCGCGTCAACACCGGGCCGGTGCTGGAGACCGACGTGACAATAATATCGGGCGCGGCCAGAACCTTTTCCAGCAATTCCCACCTGACGGCTTCTCCGCCCATGCGTTGCGCGAGTTCGGTGGCGTGGTCGTGCGAACGATTGACGACGCGCAGGTTGCCTATGCCGCGGCTTCGGAGATGCTCGACGACTTGTTCGGCAACAGCACCAGCGCCGACAATCAGCGCGGCGTGACCTTTGAGATTGCCAAAAACCCGCTCGGCAAGTTTTGTGCCCGCGAGCGCGACAGACATGGGCCGCGCGCCCACTTCGGTTTCCGCGCGGACACGTTTTCCGACTTCGAGCGCGCCTTGAAAAGCGCGATTCAGGACCGGGCCCGTGGAACCGTGATCGAGCGCCTGCCCATAAGCGGTGCGAAGCTGGCCCAGGATTTCGGCTTCACCGAGCAGCATCGAATCCAATCCAGCGGCAACGCGGTAAAGATGGCGGACGGCGTCAGTGCCCTCCCAGCGATACAGGCGGCCATCCAGCTCGGTGCGCGAGATGCCGTGGAACGAGGTGAGAAATTCTTCCATTTCCTCCGTGACGGCGGAATCCGTGGCGGCCGGCACGCCATAGAGCTCGCTGCGATTGCATGTGGAGAGAACGACTGCTTCCTCTAGGATGCCCCGGCGACGCAACTCGCCGGCCGCGTCCAGCGCCTGCTCGGCGGTGAAAGCCACGCGCTCGCGAAGTTCGACGGGGGCCGTGCGATGGCTGCAGCCAATCAGCGCGACGCGTATGCCCCCGGTTGCGCGGCTGGCCGCAGGAGTTTTCGTGTTGGAAGCAATAGCCATCAGAAGAAGCGGTGGAACCTTGTGAGATACAAATTCACCAGCGTGTAGCTGAAAAGTACGATCGCGAAATTCAGGGTGCAGATACGTGCGGCGCGGGCGCCCCGCCATCCTGAGGTGCGCGAAAGAAACAGGTAGGCGATGTAAACGCCCACGATCAAGAGGGTGACGATGACTTTGGGATCGCCCCAGGCGTACATGCCGGTCAGGCGGTGCTCCCAGACCAGTCCGCTCGCCACGCCGAATGCAAGTGCCGCGAGTCCCACGAAAACGCTGCTGCGCGACATCCGATCGAGCACGTCGAGCGCGGGAAACCGCCAAAAGGCCGCGCCGGGGCGGTGCGAACGCAGTACGCGGTCCTGCACCAGGTAAACGATGCTCAGGACGAACGAAAGGGCAAACGCAGCATACGCCCAGGTGTTCAAGGTCACGTGAAAGGCGAAAAGCGGCCCACGCGCAGGCGGTAATGACGGCATTTCGTGAGGCGCAAGCCAGCCCAGGATCGCCATCCATGCAAACAGAAGCAGCGTTACGAACGCGCCCACCGAACGCTGGCGATGGAACAGTTCCAAACCGAGATAGGTAAGGCCCAAAAGCCAGGCGAAAAGCGACATCGAACCGTAGAGGTCGTCGTATGGCACCGTATGAGTGCCCATCGAGCGTTCCAGCAAGGCGAAATAGTGGGCGACGATTCCTCCCGCGAGGAGAAGCGTGGCCAGGCGTCCCAGCCAGATCTTCGGGGCATAGAGGAGCCGCGCGTAGACGAGAAAGCTCGCGGCATAGAGTGCGAGACTCACGTAGCCCATGTGATTTAGCATCGAGAGCGCCCAATTCGCTCAAAGGATTATACCGCCAATCATCGCGGAGGCTACTGTCCCTGCGGATAATGCGTGCCCTAAGGCCCTTCTGCTATGATGATTGAGAAGTGCCCACTCCGATGACGCAGAGCGCCGAAAACACGAAGGAACTGTTTCTGCGAGCATGCCGGTTCGAGCCGACCGAGCGCGTGCCGGTGTGGATCATGCGCCAGGCGGGACGCTACCTTCCCGAATATCAGGCCGTCCGCGCGCGGCATACTTTCCTCGAAATCTGCAAGACGCCGGCGCTGTCGGCGGAGGTGTCCATCCAGCCGTATCGCGTGCTGGGCGTGGACGCGATCATTGTCTTCTCGGACATATTGATCGTCGCCGAGGCCATGGGCATGCCTCTCGACGTGCCCGATTCCGGGCCGGTGCTGTCGAATCCGGTGCGCGACGCGGGGGCCGTTGCGCGGCTGCGTGAATTTGATCCCGAGCGCGAGACTCGTTTTGTCGGCGACGCCATACGAGCCATCTGCAAGGAAGCGGGGCCGCAGGTGCCCGTGATCGGGTTTGCGGCCGCGCCGTGGACGCTGGCCTGCTATATGATCGAAGGGCGCACCCGCGGCGATATTTCGGGCGCGAAGCAGATGTTGCGCGAGGAACCGCAAGTCGTGCGCGAT
>Ga0209517_10003993_pt1 | contig 19676 bp, 17 predicted proteins | sample PeaSoiMetSII2010_FD_187695 | JGI IMG/M metagenome (GOLD analysis project Ga0209517, IMG submission 187695) | Peat soil microbial communities from Weissenstadt, Germany - SII-2010 (SPAdes) (version 2) | ecosystem: Environmental > Terrestrial > Soil > Wetlands > Peat | place: Germany...
AGACGATGCAGTTCACGGCGGCGAATGCGGCGAGTTTTCAGTCCATGCAGGATCCCAGCCAGGGCGACAGCAACGTAGAAGTCGCGCAACAGACCAAGCCCGGCCAGCCGCTCGGCTTCACGCTGAAGGGCACGGGAGTGATCACCGAGTCGCCCGGGGAGACCGCCTCGGGCGCGGCCCAACCGCAGGAACAGCAGCAAGCGCAGGGACGCGACAATCGCCCCGGTGGCGGACTCGGCGTCCCCATCGATGCTCCCGATGCTCTACAGAAATATCGCTGGCCCATCCTCTTCGGATTCGCCGTGCTGCTCGCCATTGGAGGATGGGTGGTCACGAAACGGCAGCCCGTAACATCAGTCGCTGCGACATCCACTGCGAAGCCTGGCGCGGCATCAAGCGGCCACAGCGCAGCCGTCCATTCGACCGGACCAACCGCGGCGGCGTCTGCAACCAGCACTCCGGCCGCAAAATCATCGATGCTGCTCGAAGCGCTGAAAGAAGAGATGTTCCAACTAGAGGTAGAACGAAAACAAGGCAAGATCACGCCCGCGGATTACGAAAAAGCCAAAGCAGCCCTCGACCAAACACTTGACCGGGCACTGAAGCGGCAGGGTTAAGGTCGTGTAGGGACGGGCGCCCACGCCCGTCCAAGCCGAGCGCCGCTCGGCAGTTGCCTGCGGTCACAGCAAATTTGGAATCGATCGGGAATAGGACTTCAGCGGCCGTTCTTCTCCCGTCAACAAAGGCGAGCCCGAGCGCTCCAGAGACCAAAGCCCGGCGCCCGGCATCTAATTCACTGAGACAAACTGAGGCAATAATTATGAGCAACATATTCAAGACCACTCTTCTGCTCACCGTCATGACGCTGCTGCTCATGCTCGCTGGCCGTGCTTTCGGCGGCCAGCGTGGAATGCTGATGGCGCTCGCCTTCGCCGCCGTCCTGAATTTCGTTTCCTATTTTTTCTCCGACAAGATCGCGCTCGCCACCTACCGCGCCCAGCCCGTCGGCCGCGAAGATCTGCCGCGCGTCTACAACATCGTCGAGCGCCTGGCGCAAAAAGTCAGCCTGCCGATGCCCAAGGTCTACCTCATTCCGTCCGATTCGCCCAACGCTTTCGCCACCGGACGCAATCCGAACCACGCCTCCGTTGCCGTAACCCAAGGCATCCTCGGGCTGCTCACCGACGACGAACTGGAGGGCGTGCTAGCCCATGAACTCGGCCACGTGGGCAATCGCGACATCCTTATCAGTTCGATCGCTGCCACTTTAGCCGGCGCCATCACTTACCTCGCCTCGATTGCCCGCTGGGGCATGATTTTTGGCGGCATGAGAGGCAGCCGCGACGATCGCGGCGGAGGCGGCATCGCAGCCATTGCCATGATGTTCCTCGCCCCATTCGCGGCCATGCTGATCCAGTTAGCCGTCTCGCGCTCGCGCGAATACGGCGCCGACGACACCGGAGCCCACTGGACCGGCAATCCCTACGCCCTCGCGAGCGCTCTGGCCAAAATTGACGCCTATTCCCGCCAGCGCCCGCTCGTTGCGAGCCCATCCACCGCGCATCTATTCATCATCGCGCCGTTCTTAGGTGGGATGAGTTTCGGCAACCTGTTCTCGACACATCCCCCCACTGCGAAAAGGATCGAGCGGTTGACAGGAAGGCCGGCGGAATTTATGCAGTAACACGTAGGGACGGCCGCCCTCGCCCGTCCAGTCGAGCGAAGCTCGACAAGATGCCACCCGAATGCCGCAGTTCGTAGCTGGGAACTGAAAGCTGACGGCTGAAAGCTCCATGACTCCGGTAATCCCCACTTCCGTGACCCCCATAGTAGAATCGGCTCCAATGGCTCCCGAAACTGTGGTGGCAACCTCTCGCCGCGCCGCGGAACTTGAGAAGAGTCTGCGCCGCGTCATCCGCGGCAAAGACGACGTCCTCCGTCTCGCCCTGGTTTCCATCTTCGCCAAAGGTCACCTGCTGATCGAAGGCGTCCCCGGAGTCGGCAAGACCACGCTCGGCCAGGCTCTCGCCCGCGCCATCGACTGCACTTTTCAACGCATCCAGTTCACCAGCGACATGTTGCCGTCCGACGTGCTGGGCATCTCGATCTACTCCGCCATCGAACAAAAATTCGAATTCAAGCGCGGACCGGTGTTCGCCAACGTCTTGTTAGCCGACGAAATCAACCGCACCACTCCGAAGACGCAGTCCGCGCTGCTCGAAGCCATGAACGAGGGCCAAGTCACCATCGACGCGCATTCCTATCCGCTGCCGCAACCGTTCTTAGTCATCGCCACGCAGAATCCCATCGAACACCACGGCACCTATCCCTTGCCCGAGTCGCAACTCGATCGTTTCCTGATGCGAGTTCGCATGGGATATCCCGAAGGCAACGCCGAGCGCGAAATCCTGCGCGCCGAAGCCGGCGCCGCCCAGCTCGAAAACCTGCACCCCGCGCTCAACGCCGCCGACGTAGTCGAAATCCAGCAAGCCGTAGCCCAGGTCCATGTGGACGAATCGCTAATCACGTACCTGCTGAATATAGTCGCCAAGACCCGTGAGTCCGAGTATCTCTCTCTCGGAGTATCTCCCCGAGGCTCGCAGATGCTCTACCGCGCCGCCCAAGCCATGGCCTTCCTCGAAGGCCGCGATTACTGCACTCCCGAAGATTTCAAGCCCCTGGTCGTCTCCGTCTTCGCCCACCGCGTCGTCGTAAGTTCGCTCTACACTTCCACCCTGAAAAAGTCCGAGCAAGCCGAGCAAGTCCTCCGCGAGATCGTGGAGAGCGTGCCGGTACCGGTATAGGCCTTCGCTCGTGTGGGGACGGGCACCCTAGCCCGTCCAAGCCGAGCACAGCTCAGGCCGCGCCGCGTTCGCGTTACTCGCCCGAGGCCGCTGGCGGCGTCGGCTGCAGGCTGGAAAGACGCGAGATCGTCGCCACCATCATTCCGGAGAGAAACTGCATGGTGGCTACATCATTGTTGTCGAACGCGTGGGGCGTTGATGACAGCACTTCGAAAACTCCCAGCGTTCGCCGGAAGTGGCACAGCGGAGCGACCAAGATCGAGCGCACGCCCATACGACGGCAACTTGCCCAATCCACTCGCGGGTTCGACTCGGCGTCATTGCACAGCAGCACTTCGCCCGTGCGCACGCATTCGGCCGAGAGGCCGCTATCGGTTTGCAGGCGCACCCCGATGTCCGGAGCCGTACGGCCGGTGCGCGCCCGGCAAACAATTTCATTGCCCCGCCGCAGCGCGATGGCAGCCCCGGTGGCGCCGGTTAAAGTTTGCGCCTTTTCCGCGATGATGCTGATGCCCGGCTCGAGGTCGATCTCTCCGGCATTGATCAGAGGATGCGATGCGGGAACTGGTCCATGATGGCGAGGCCGCATGCGATGGCGAGTGGAAAAAGCTGCCGCTGTGGGAAACTCGACGGCATATTCGTCGATCTGATTTTCGCCGGCCGCCGGAACCTGCGGAACCGTGTAGAGCAGCGAACGCACCAGCCGGTCCAGTTCCGCATCCGCGATGAGATGCGCGGTTTGCTGTCCGCGAAGCGATCCGCCAAGGACGCGCGAAAGACTCAGCACCGCGCCACTGCCGCATGCCAGACACCGCGGCGTGTTGTTTTCGCTGAGCAATTCACACTGGACGCAGAATACTGCCGACTGCAATGAAACGAAATTCACGTCGGTGGCCGTCAGCGAACGCTGCATCTTAGATGATTCCCTCCGGACAATGAGGAAGGATGAGGGTAAACAGTTGCGCGCACAGGAGTAAGTGACAGCGCTGGTTCGGCCTGTGGATAACTGGCCTGCCCCATCGAAACTTTGCGGCGGACGCCGGGAGCCTATTGAAAAACCTTATGGGTTTGTCATCCCGAGCGAACCGGGGTCCCCAGCGCGCCCGCTCTTGGCGCGATGGGGTGGGGGAGCGAGGGATCTGCATCTTGCCGCGAACTGCAGATCCCTCGCTCCGCTCGGGATGACAAGTTATGAGAGGTGTCGCTCGTGCAACTATAATTTCGCTCATGTCATTTCTCCGGTTCCTCATGCTGTTGTCGCTCGTGGTCTGGCTGGGGGGATTGATTTTCTTCGCATTCGTACTCGCACCGACCGCTTTTTCGCCCGGTCTTCTCCCGACTCGCCACATGGCGGGATCAGTCGTAGGCCGCTCGCTCGATTTACTGCACTACATGGCCATCGTTTCCGGAATTGTTTTTCTGATCACCTCCATGCTCTACAGCCGGATGGCCGTGGGAAATGTGCGACCGCTGGCGGCGCGGCACCTCCTGATCGTGCTGATGCTGCTGCTGACGGTGATCTCACAATTCGCCATTTCCCCGAAGATGCACGCCATTCGCGCTGAGGTTGGCGTGATCGATAACGTGCCTCTGAACAATCCGCTGCGCGTGGAATTCAACCGTCTGCATGTGTGGTCGGAAAAGTTTGAGGAGGCCGTGCTTTTGCTGGGGCTGGTTGCGCTGTACACGACCGCGCAAGCGCTCCGGTGAGCTGGCGATAGCCAGCGTCCCCGGAAATCCCCACCCTTGTCATCCCGACCCTGAGCGCAATCGAAGGGGAGGGATCTGCATTGTGCGGCGAACTGCAGATCCCTCCCCTCGTTCGGGATGACAAATTCATGAAAGGCGTCGCTACTGCGCCGCACTGCCTGGCTTCGCGGGCGGCGCTTTCAGCACGTCATCGAGATAAGCCAGATACTCGGCGATCAGCTTATAGCTGTCGTAGTAATCGTTCATCTTGATGGCTGCCATCCTGTCGGACGGCGAATGCAGGATTGACCAGGTCTGTTGCGTCACCGAGTGCAGGGTGATGCGCGGGATCTGGTAGGGCGCGAACGATTCGGAATCAGCGGTGCCGAGGTTGTCCACGTTCATTGTGGTCACAGGGAGCTTACTGGCCATCGCAGCTGAGGCCAGCACGTCAAGCAGCACTTTGTCGGCGTGCGAAGCCCAGACCTCGGTCGGACCGAGGCCTAAACTATCGAAGTTCACCATGCCTTCGATGTGCGCGCGCTGCGCGGTGGTGAGGTGATCCACGTAATAGCGCGATCCGACCAACCCCTTTTCCTCGCCCGAGAATCCGACGAAGATCAGCGTGTGATGACGCGGCTGCGCGCTCAGGCTGTACAGCAGGCTGGGCAACAATGCGGCGCCCGTCCAGTTGTCGACCACGCCGTCGCCAGAGTTGTCGACGTGATCGGTATGCGCGCCGACCACGATGACTTCCCGCGTTTCGCCAGGCAACACGCAAATGACGTTCGGCGGAAGCGTGCGGTCGAGCGGCTGCTCCGAGAGATTCGCGTCCTTGCACCCGGAGTCGGCGAACCACTTCCGGATCAGCGCTTCGCGTTCGCTGTTCTTGGTTGAAAACGCCTTCAGATGAGCTTCGACAGCTTCGCGCGTCTGCAAGCGGAAGTGAATCTGCGCCGAAGTTTGCGCTGAAGACCAGACGGCACAGGTGACGCAAGCGACCAGCGCCCAGGCAACCTGGCGAAGTAATCGGCTGCGGACAGTTGTCCTGTCGGAGTGCATTCTGCCGAGCGTAGCACGACGCAATGCATTTCAGCCGCGTATGCGTATTGAGGGCGATGATTTATTCTTCTTATTGAACCGACAACCTGAGACCTGAGACCTAAGAACTGAGACCTAACAATGAAAACTGGCATCATCGGCCTGCCGCAGGTCGGCAAGACATCTCTGTTTCGCATTCTGACGAAGGCGAATCTTTCCGAGCATGCGTTTTCGAACCCGCGCGAAGCGCACATCGGAGTCGCCAAGGTGCCCGACGAGCGCCTCGACAAGCTGGCCGCGCTCTACAAGCCGAAGAAGCTGACGCACGCCTCAGTCGAGTATGTGGACGTCGGCTCCATCGGCCAGGACGCGCTGAAAGAAACCGCCTACATCGGCCATCTCCGCCAGGTGGATGCGCTCATTCACGTTCTGCGCGCCTTCGAAAACGATGCCATTCCGCACGTGGGCGCCATCGATCCGCTGCGTGACATCAAGAACGTCGAGTTTGATCTCATGGTCAGCGACCTTGGTCAGATCGAAAAACGGCTGGAGCGGCTGGAAAAAGACTTAAAGAAGATGCGCACGCCGGAACTGGAAAAAGAAAACGAGCTGCTGATCAAGGCCAAAGCCCATCTCGAAACCGAAAAGCCGCTGCGCGAAATGGAGATGACGCCCGAAGATAAGAAGCGCATCCGCGGCTTCATGTTTCTGAGCGAGAAGCCGATGCTCTACGTGCTCAATATCGGCGAGAGCACGGAACTCGGCAAAGACCTGGAAGCGGCGGTTGCGAAATACAAACTGAGCGAAGTCGCCGCGCGTCCGAATGCCGGGGCGAGCGCGATCTGCGGCAAGGTGGAGGCGGAACTGGAGGAGATGAGCGACGAAGACGCGGCGGAATTTCTGGGCAGCTATGGCCTGGGAGAAAGCGGACTCTCGCGATTAATCCGCAAGAGCTATCACCTGCTGGGGCTGATCTCGTTTTTCACGGCCGGTGAAGATGAATGCCGCGCCTGGACGATCCCGGTGAATACGCGGGCGGTAAACGGCGCAGGCGCCATTCACTCAGATTTGGAAAAGCACTTTATCCGCGCCGAAACGATTCGCTGGGATCAGCTGCTAGAAGCGGGCTCCGAGGCCAACGCCCGCGCCAAGGGGACGCTGCGGCTGGAAGGCAAGGACTACATCGTGCAGGACGGGGATGTGATGCATATTCGGCATAGCGGATAGTCCTCGGGTCCAATACCCATCGCTCGGTATCTGGACCTTGGGATAGAGATCTTCTGGGGACCAGGGTCCCTCAACCTCAGTAGCGGCCCTGCTTGGTCCAAAGCTTTACCATTTCCTCAACCGAGAACGGCGCGTGCGGATTTTCGGCGAATTTGGACTCGAGGCTGAATGCGTGCATTTCCAGGGGCACGCTGATGTGGGAGCGTGTTCGTAAAAAGCTCCGTACGAAAAGCTCGGTGTAGCCTTCGAGTCGCAAAACCGCGGACTGCGCCGCATGTACCAGCGCGTGAAACAAGCGTCGGTCTGTGATTTCACCGGGGAAGATCACGACATCTTCGAAGGTCAAAGAGGCCATGTGTGCGAGTTCGGGCAGGTTGGTGAGGCCCAGAGCCTTCGCCTCGGCATAGAAGGGTGGATTGGGAATCCGGTGATTCCGCAGTTTGACAATCCGGATTCCTGCGAGCAGAGTCGGAGAAAAGAAAGGCTTCATCGTACGGTGCTGGTCCGCGCCGAGCGGCACGCCCTGTGGGCGGTATTGCTTTCGCTGGTCATGGAGGTATTGACGCACGCGGTCAATCGCGGCAGCCACTTTCTCTTCCTGCCATGAGGAGGCTCCCGGCGATTCAACGGAATTCGGGTCGGAGACTTGCCGGGCAATGCTGCTGTAGTAGTCCTTTAACGCGGTGGCCGACGCTACTGCCTTGCGCAATACTTCCCGCTCACCAAAGCAGGCAATATCTTCTGGCGAAAAACGCAGCCGAAGCCGGTCTGTCGCGCACTCGGCACTCAGCAGCTCAAGCTGGGCCTGCCGCAATTCCGCGTTCATCTGCACAATAGCGACGCGGTCGTCTCTGTTACTCCACGAAATCATCTCAAATGCACTCCTGAAATTTGAACTCCCCGGGGGAGGGTGAAAGGCGCCCGTCTTAAAATTCATTATAATTTAACACTGTCAGTTTGACGTTGTACAATATAATCCGTTAGCTAGCCCGGATCAGCGATTGACAATAATAAAGTATAGCCTTTATAATCAGTATGTTAGTTTATCTAGCCTCCCGCAATTTTAGATTCTTAATACTTTGCAAAATACTGTTGTACATTGTATAGATATGCCGAACATCGGAGGGAAAATCGCATGCCCCCGATTCCTGACAAACAGTTGGAAGAGCGCATACTGATGGTCGCCCGCCGTTTGTGGCGGGAGCAGGGTGAGAAGGGTCTTACGTTGCGAGAGGTGGCGCGCGCAGCCGGCACGACCACGCCTACGGTTTACAAGCGATTTCGCAACAAAGAAGCAATCCGGCTGGCACTGGCATCGCGTTTCCGTACAGAATTATTTTCCGAGGTGTTCACGTCCTCACGTGTCGAGGAAATATACCGACGGTTCCTAGACTATGCGGAGGCCAATCCGCACGAGTACGAATTGCTCCGATTGTCGTGGCCACAGTTGGCTGCGCCAGGTCGTCCGCGTCCCGGACATGTTTGGGCGTCGGCGCAGATGGCGGCACGTTTTGGCGGCCGACCCGAGGATTACGGCCAAGTTGTCGACGCGGTTTTCTTTCTCTGCCACGGAGCCTGCACTCTGCTTACAGTGGCAGAGGACGCGGCGACTCACGAAGCGATACGTGAGGTCTGCATCAAAATCTGCGACCGACTGATCGAGCACATTGAAATCTTTCGCCCATGCGATTAGCGCCGGGCACCTGTTGGTTCGCCGCCGCTCGTCCCTAGTGGACATGGAAAAACCGATCCAGCACAAACATGCACGCAGCGCCGACGAACACCAGTAGGGCCATCTTCACGCCGGGTTCTTTGTTTACTTCGGGGATCAGATCCGACGCGGCTACGTAGATCGTAACGCCCGCCGACAGGGGCAGGCCGAAGCTCACCTCGTGGCGGAAGATTGCCATCGTCATCACTCCGGCCACGGTCGCTACACCCAACAGCATAGACGCTCCCCAGGCGAAGGCGCGGCTTCGGCCACTGGCCAGCATCACCGATGAGATAGTGAATCCTTCCGGAATCTTGTGGAGAAAAACGGCCAGGAAGATGATCCAGCCGAGCGCTGGGGAAACTAGAAATCCCGAGGCGATTGCGATCCCATCGAAAAACGTGTGAATCAGCAACCCGATCAGAACCGAGTATCCCTTGTGAGAATGCACGAACTGGTCGGCGTGGGTTTCTTCTCCAAAGTGGAAATGCGGGGTGACAGTGTGCTCGAAGAAATGGACGAGCATGTATCCGAGCAGGATGAGAAATCCGGCATACCCGCCGCGCAACTGGATGCTCGCCGGCACCATCTCGACCAACGCCGTCGCCAGCATGAAACCTGCTCCGAGCGCGACAAAGTAGCGCAGGTAGGAGCGGTCCCAATGCTTTTGAACGATGATGGCGCCGCCAAACACGTTCGCGCCCGCCGCGGTCAGCCCCAGCAGCACACTGGTCAGGATGGGGGACATGAGGAAGAAGAATAGCAGGAAGCAGTTGCCAGTACCCAGTTGCCACTGACCTGCGCCAGCACCTTGGTTGCCGCCTGCTAAAATCCGCGGGTGCGCCACTGGTTGCAAATCATCGGATGGCTGGCCTGCGTCCAATATTCGACCATCCCCGCCTTCTGGCTGATGATTCATCCGTTTGCAAATCGCTGGCGCGCGCGGCGTCGATCGCCATACCTGATACTGTTGCCGGCGTGGGTGGCGATGTGGGTCGTAGTCGCGCTGGTCACGCGACGGTGGCGGGGCATGTTGCTTTATCGAGCGGACTGGGCGTGGTTCGCGGCGGTATTGCTGTTCGTTTGCGGGCTGTATGTGTATTCGCGATCCGGGAGGAATTTCAGTGCGAAGCAACTCGGCGGGCTGCCGGAAGTTCATGGCGCGAATCGCGAGCAGCGGCTGGTGACGAACGGAATCCGTTCGCGAGTGCGGCATCCGGTGTACCTAGCGCATCTCTGCGAGATGCTGGCATGGAGCGTCGGGACCGGGCTCGCGGAGTGCTGGGGGCTGACGGCGTTTGCAGTGGTCACGGGAGCTGTGATGATCCGGATGGAGGATGCGGAACTGGAGAAGAGGTTTGGGGAAGAGTATCGTGACTATGAGGGCAACGTCCCAGCTATACTGCCGAAACTCCACTCATGATCTCGATTACCAAGAGTGCCGACGAGAGCGGTCGCCTGCTGAAATTGTTTCAGGAGTTGCTTGACAGCCTTCCCGAAGGAACTGCAACGCTGGGGTCTAAGCGCACCAAGAACGATGATGGCACGATCCTCTGGCTGACGCCAACGAACAAATGCGCCGCTGAGCTCGGCGCCCATTCCGAAGATGGTGGTCTTTCCCTCATCGATGTGTTCTTCGGTAGCGGCACCACGTTTGAGTTGAATGGAGATGTTGACGAATTGTTGGAGCTTGTTCGTCGCTTGGGCCTCGCCGTGATTTCTGGCAGATGTGAAGAGCGTTTCGGTTTCCTTGGGGTTCGAGGCAAGATTCAAATGGACGGAGGCAAAGTGTATCGCTGCACGCATTATTTCCATCCGCGCTTGTATCCAAAGACCGTGCGCTACGAGCCTTACGATCATGATGCCGCCAAGTCGTAACGAGCCTTTCCTTCTCCTGTCGCTATAATCCGACTTGGCTGAAAGCTGATGGCTGAAAGCTGACGGCTGCTTCTCATGCGCTTCGAACTCTTCATAGCAACCCGCTATCTTCGCGCCAAACGCCGCCAGGCCTTCATCGGCGTCATCACGGGCATCTCCATCTTGGGAGTGGCGGCGGGAGTGGCTTCGCTGATCGTTGCGCTGGCCATTAATAACGGCTTTCGGCAGGACTTGCAGGCGCGGCTGCTGGGTTCGACCGCGCATATCAGTCTGCTGCGGGTGGAAAGTGACGGCATGCGTGATTGGCGTCCGCTGCTCGAAAAGTTATCGAAGCAGCCGCACGTGGTGGCGGCCGCTCCGGCGATTTATGAGCAGGTGCTGATTTCGCGCGGTCCGCGGGCACGCGGCGCGGTGTTGAAGGGGATGCTGCCGCAGTATGAGCGCAAGGTCAGCGATCTGCTGAAAGCGGTGACGCTCGGATCGGCGGCGGCGCTGGAAGAGGATCGTGCGGACGCGACGGGTGGGTCTCGGCAAAGTGAGCCGCAACACGCAAATTCAAATGCAACGCCGGCGGACAAGCCTGCCCTGAGCGCAGTCGAAGGGAGTGTCCGCCCCACACCCGCAGAATCTCCCGACGACTTGCGTGGAGTGCAACAGCGCGTCGCGGCGATGCCTCCGATTATTCTTGGGAAGGACCTGGCGGAGGAGATTGGCGCGACTGTGGGGTCCGTGGTGCTGGTGACTTCTCCGCAGGGCGAGCTGACTCCGTTCGGCATGGTGCCGAAGTATATTCGCTTTCATGTCGCGGGAATCTTCAACTCCGGCTTTTTCGACTACGACTCTTCCTGGGCGTTCATCCGGCTTTCCGACGCGCAGGAGTTGTTTGGGTTGGGCGACGTGATCTCGGTCATCCAATTCAAGCTCGACGATATCTACCTGGCTGGCGACGTTGCGCGCGCGCTCGAACAGGCCGCCGGACACGGCTTCATGGCCACCAGTTGGATGGAACAGAACAAGCCTCTGTTTCGCGCGCTGCGTCTGGAGCGCGTGGTGACGTTCATCACCATCGGGCTGATCGTGTTCGTTGCCGCGCTGAACATTCTGATCTCACTGATCATGATGGTCATGGAGAAGACGAAAGATATTGCCGTGCTCATGTCCCTGGGGACGAAGAAGGCGCAGATCCGGCGCGTGTTCATCGCGCAGGGCGTGCTGATTGGCGTGATCGGGACGGCGATCGGGCTGGTGCTTGGGTACGCGATCTCGTGGGCGGGCGGGCACTACCACTTTATTTCGCTCTCGCCCGAGGTTTATTCGATCGACTACGTGCCGTTCGCGCCGCGGCTGATGGATGGCGTAATCGTGGCTCTGGTTTCCATCGGGATTTCGTTTGTGGCAACGATCTACCCCTCGTGGTCAGCCGCGCGGATTTTGCCGGCGGAGGCGCTGCGGTACGAATAGGGCTCGGCTCATGACGGTTTACAAGTCCCCTGCTGCCGGGACACGTCTTAAACCCAACCCGCAAGCTGCGCACCGCGACCACAACCGAGATACCCCGGGGCAGGTTCACAATCGAGCTGACGTTCGCCACACGATCCACGGGAATGCCCGCTTGAGCGAGCAGCAAAGGCAGAGGCGTGATCTTGAATCCGACAATAATTCCCAGGCGCAGAATGAGCAGGCTGAACACCCAAGGCGCGGGCCATTGGCGCGGGCCACTCATGGTCGCAAAGCTTATCAGGCTTCGAAGCGTGCGGCCAAGAGTCTTCGGTCGCATCCTCCCGTGTAAAATTTTTGTCTTTTATTCGTCACGTCATCACGTGGCTACGATACGAAACAGGTCCACTGACGGCTCTGAGTTGTCGAAGATCGCTGTCGCTACGCCCTTCCGAAGAATGTTCACCTGCCTCTCCTCCTGTGACAACGGTCACAGTGCAATTGTTTTCCGCAGGTATACAGTTTCTTGCATAGCTCGTTCCCGCGCGAAAATCGCGGAAATGGCTTGTTCCTCGTCAATGTCGGATGGACCATTGTCTGATAGTCATGGTTTGATCGATCATGGTCTAATGGATCCAGAAGCCGTTTCCTCAGGTTTCAGCCGGAGTCGGCGTTGATACTTAGGAGGGGCTGTTTGCATCCAATAGCTCAAGATCCTCTGCTGAGGGTCGAAGGGTTAAGTAAGGTGTTTCGCTCAGGCGAAGCGGAGCTCGTGCTCTTTGAGAATCTGTCTTTCCAAGTCAGGAAAGGAACGATGCTGGCCATCGTCGGGCAATCGGGTGCGGGAAAGAGTACTTTGCTGCACATCCTGGCGGCGCTTGATCGGCCTTCCGCAGGTGCGGTATATTGCGCGAACCTCCGCGTGAATTCGCTCTCTGAGGATGATGCCGCCGAATTTCGTAACCGCGAAATCGGCTACGTGTGGCAGTTTCACTACTTGCTGCCGGAATTCACCGCATTGGAGAATGTTGCGATGCCCCTGCTGACGCGCGGGCAAGCGCTATCTACAGCAGAACAGGAAGCTTCGCAATGGTTGCGTGAGGTGGGACTGGAGTCGCGCGGGCATCATCGTTCGGGCGAACTTTCCGGCGGCGAGCAGCAAAGGCTGGCGCTGGCACGGGCGCTTATCACCCAGCCGCAAGTGCTGCTGGCCGATGAGCCTACCGGCGATCTCGATGGGCGCACTGGGGAATTGGTTTTTGAACTGGTCGCTCGATTGCATCGGGAGCACGAATTGACGTCCATAATCGCCACCCACAACCTGGCGTTTGCACGTCGGTGCCATCGCGTCTTACGGTTGGATCAGGGCAAAATGGAGGAGGTGTCGCCCGCATCGCTTCCAGCGTAACGAAAGGCAGAACAGAAACACGATTAGAAGTTGAGAGATCGGAGTACCCAAAAATAAGCCGTACGGGTTGCTGCCGAACAATATCGCTTGGGAGATTTGGCGATATGAATGCATAATTAAGGGTTGGGTCAGGGTTTGGCAGAGTGCGGCGCGTTCCGCAGGAAGTCGGGGGGAATTGGGATATGTTCGAACGCTACACGGAGAAAGCGAGGCGCGTTATATTCTTTGCGCGGTATGAGGCCAGCCAGTTCGGATCTCCTTATATTGAAACCGAACACCTGCTGCTCGGGTTGCTCCGCGAAGACAAGGCCCTGACCAATCGTTTTCTGCGCTCCCATGCGTCGGTGGAATCGATTCGGAAACAGATCGAGGGTCACACCACCATCCGGGAAAAGGTTTCCACTTCGGTCGATCTTCCCCTGAGCAACGAATGCAAGCGTGTGCTGGCGTATGCGGCCGAAGAGGCGGAGCGGCTTTCGCATAAACATATTGGAACCGAGCACCTGCTGCTGGGATTGTTGCGCGAAGAAAAGTGTTTTGCGGCTGAGATTCTGCACGAGCGGGGATTGCGGCTTTCGACCATCCGCGAAGAACTGGCGCGTACCAGCCAGGAAAAGGCGCAACCGCAACGCGGACAGCGCGAGTCTTCTTTATTGAGTGAGTTCTCTCGCGACCTGACGCAGTCCGCCATGGATAACCAACTCGACCCGCTGGTGGGCCGCGATGCCGAAGTGGAACGCGTGGTGCAGATTCTGTGCCGCCGCACGAAGAATAATCCGGTGCTGATCGGCGAGCCGGGCGTAGGCAAGACCGCCATCGTAGAAGGCCTGGCACAGCGCATCGCGGACGGCGAAGTTCCTTCCTTCCTGGCAGACAAACGTATTCTAGCGCTTGATCTTTCTCTGATCGTCGCCGGCACCAAGTATCGCGGACAGTTTGAAGAGCGGCTCAAGACCATCATGAAAGAGTTGATGGAGTCGCAGAATTCGATCATCTTCATCGACGAACTGCACACGTTGGTGGGCGCGGGATCGGCGGAAGGCTCGCTGGACGCCGCCAACATCCTGAAGCCGGCCCTGTCGCGCGGCGAGATTCAGTGCATTGGCGCGACCACGCCCGCGGAATACCGCAAGTCGATCGAGAAAGACCGGTCGCTGGAGCGCCGCTTCCAGGCGGTGAAAGTTCCGCCGCCGAACGAAGCCGACGCGGTGAAGATTCTCTTCGGGATCAAAGAACGCTACGAAAAATTCCACGCCGTCACCTATACCGACGATGCCATCAATTTTTCGGTGTCGCATTCGAATCGCTATATTCCCGACCGTTTTCTGCCGGATAAGGCAATTGACCTGATCGACGAGGCCGGCGCGCGCGTGAAGCTGCGCCAGACCACTCTGCCCGAGGAATTGACGGAAGTCCAGAAGCGAATCAAGTTCATCGTCCACAGGATGGAGAACGCCATCGCGAACCACGAGTTCGAGAAGGCGCGCTTCTACTCGGACGAGGAACGCAAGGAGCGCGAGAACCTGCGTGCTCTTCGCGAAAAATACCACCTCGATGAATCCTCCACCGGCGTAGTCGGTCGGGAGGACATCGAGGACGTGGTATCGCGCTGGACCGGCGTTCCCATCACCTCGATCAAGGAAGAAGAAACGCAGAAGCTGCTGCGCATTGAAGAAGAGCTGCACAAGCGCATCATCTCGCAGGAAAAAGCGATCAGCGCGTTGGCGCGAGCCATCCGCCGCTCGCGTGCGGGGTTGAAGAGTCCGAACCGCCCGATCGGGTCGTTCCTGTTCCTCGGACCCACCGGCGTCGGCAAGACCGAAGTGGCTCGCACTCTGGCGCATTTCATGTTTGGCAGCGACAAGGCGCTGGTGCGCTTCGATATGTCGGAGTTCATGGAGAAGCACTCCGTTTCGAAACTGATCGGATCGCCTCCGGGATACGTGGGCTATGAAGAGGGTGGCCAGTTGACAGAACGCGTCAAGCGGGCACCGTATTCCGTCGTTCTGCTCGACGAAATCGAAAAGGCGCACCCGGATGTCTTCAACATCCTGCTGCAGGTTTTTGAAGACGGGCAATTAACCGACGGCTTGGGCAACACGGTCGACTTCAAGAACACCATCATCATCATGACGTCGAACATCGGCGCCCGTCACCTGATGAAGCGCGAGGGTCTCGGCTTCCAGTCATCGAAGGACGAGATGGTTTCCGAGAAGGTCGAAGACCTGGTGAAGAGCGAGGTCAAGCGCACCTTTAATCCGGAATTCCTGAACCGCGTGGATGAGATCATCCTATTCATGGCGCTCAGCGAATCCGATCTGATCCAGATTCTCGAACTCATGGTCAGCCTACTGAACCAAAATCTCGCCCAGCGTTCGATCACCGTAACCGTGGCCGACGAGGCGAAAAAGTGGATTCTGAACCAGACGCTGACCGACCGCAGCTACGGAGCGCGACCGCTGCGTCGCGCCTTGCAGAAGTACATCGAAGATCCGCTATCGGAAGCCCTGATCCAAGGCACGATCACCACCCGGCCGGCGTTCATCGAGGTCTTCCTCGAGTCCAACAAGCTGTACTACCGCCCGGTGGATGCGGAGAAGGCCGAGGGTGTGCTGCTGTACGAAAGCTAAAGCTTAGCCATCAGCATTCAGCCGTCAGCGAAAGCTGGGGGCTTTTGTTTTTGGGAGCGATGTTTCCTCTGACGAAACGATATAGCGAATGCACCATTTTGAGGGTAGGCTGGGTACAGTAGACAATCCGAAATGCTCGCCTACTACTCTCGATCTCTGAGCGACTTCTTATCGGATAGCGCGTCCACAATTATCGGGGAACTCGCCCAAGCTAACAGCGCATCTCGGTTTCCCTTGTCTCCCGAGGTTATTGATGCATGGCGCGATCAACTGCCGCCACTAAGTTCAGCACTTCGCACACTGACCGAGACATATCCATCGTCCGGAGATTGGCGAATGCTGATGGAGTACCCGATTCCGATGGTGGGCAGGCGAATCGACGCAGTACTCCTTGCTCACAATGTGATTCTTGTCATTGAGACAAAAACCGGCAGCAGCCGCACCTCTGCAGTGCGGCAAGTAGAGGACTATGCCCTGAACCTGGCCTGTTTCCATGAGGCCAGCACAGGTCGAATCATTGTTCCAATCGTGATGACCGCTGGCGTAGCCGCCGCCCAACTAGACGTAACGGCATTCGACCGCCTCATCGAGGCGTGTCGTGTGTATAACATCGCCGATGCTGCTGATGGACTGCTCGCTACCTGCAAGGAATATGTGAACCCTCAGGGTACCCCTATCGACCCTGTCGCCTGGGACAACGGTCGCTTTAAGCCGGTGCCGCCGATTATCGACGCTGCCGTCGCCCTCTACTCCGATATGAACGTCTTCGAGATCGGCCATTCCTGTAGTGCCCGTGAGGATCTCGATGTCACCACAGAAACCATTGTCCTTGCGGTCGAGGATGCGCGCGCCAACAGCACGAAGGTGATTTGCTTTGTTACAGGCGTACCTGGTGCAGGAAAGACACTCGTCGGCCTGAACGCGGTGCATAGGCGCGAGATAAGACAAATTGGATCTTTTCTTTCGGGCAATGGGCCGCTCGTCGATGTCATCCAGGAAGCTCTAATCAGAGATGTAACGCGACGCAAAGCCGAAAGGACGCGCGTCAGCCGTCGAGAAGCAGAACTGAGCGTTAAAGCATTCATCCATAATGTTCATCGATTTGCCGACGAGTACTATCGCGAAAACCGGAAACGTCCGGTACAGAAAGTCATCTTCTTCGACGAAGCTCAACGTGCTTGGGACGCGGAGCAGAACGGACGAGCAAAACGGCCTCAAGTTTCCGAACCTGAAATGATGCTCGAAGTGATGGATCGGCACGAAGACTGGTCGGTTATTGTGGCACTTGTCGGGGGTGGCCAGGAAATCAATCGCGGCGAAGCCGGGTTGTCCGAATGGGGACGAGCCCTGTTGAAGTTTCCGCACTGGCGGGTGCTAGCTTCACCCTTCGTGCTTTCTGGGAACAGCCGCGAGGAGTTCCGTCTCTTTGAGGAGACGCCTAACGGCATCAGGGTTCAGCCTACGGAACGGCTACATCTGCGGATATCTACGAGGTCCATTCGGGCACAGAAGATTTCCGACTGGGTGGATGCGGTTTTGTCTGGCCAAAATACTGAGGCACTCGAGATTGCTGAGGCCCTTCCTGTCAGGCCGGCCGTCACACGAAGTCTGTCCGCCGCAAAGCTGTGGCTGGTGGGCAACCGTCGGGGCACGACTCGGTCAGGGCTTGCGGCAAGTGCGTATGCGGCAAGACTCAGAGCGGACGGGCTAGAACCTGATTTTGAATTTCACAGAGCCTTTGACTGGGAACACTGGTTTCTCGATTTTGCGGATTGCGAATCCGACAATTGTGACCACAAATACTGCAGCGACGTTCGGGCCAGTTCAAAGCTGGAAGTCGTCGCGACTCAATTCGAGATCCAGGGATTAGAGCTCGACTGGGTGGGCGTCTGTTGGGGTGAGGATTTGTTGTGGGAGGGAGAAAAATGGGAATGCCGGCGATTCAACAACAAGAAGTGGAGAGTCATACCGGCGCACGCAGTCCGGAAGAGAAGCTACCAATTGAATGCTTACCGTGTTTTGCTGACCCGTGCACGTCAGAATATGATCCTGTATATACCGCAGCCGCTACATGACAAAAGTCGGCTTGTTCCCGAACTCGACCGCACCGCCAACTTTCTCCTCTCCTGTGGCGCACGTGCCTTCGATTGAATACCGATAACCTTTCTGAAGCCACCCCTTGCTCCAGTCCTCCACCTTCAACCCCTTCACCCGCCGAAATACGTGATGATGCGTAACCAGCACCACCCCCGCCACCACTGCTTGCGCCGCGATCATCAAGTCCAGGTCGCTAATCGCCTTTAGCCGCAACTTCTTTCCGCCGAGGCCGCCCGCCTTTCAACCCATTAGCCCGAGCCGCCCTCTTCTTAGCAGCGCTTTTAACGGAACCTCCGCTGCGCCCTATTTCCGCCATCCATCTCTTGGTGCCATAGACGCGCCAAAGCAAGCTGTGAACGTAATGGTCGAGGTTGAGATCCGGCCAATGGAGCCCGGTTCCACCACCAGCAATTTCCACCCGCGCAATCTGCTCTCCCGTGGCTGATTGCAGGCCTTGCAGCTCTTCGCGCGGAATCAGATGCCGATGGCCGTCGCTCAATTTGAGGACGAACAGGTCCAGTCCCGGTCCCGGCCGGTATTCCACTTCTGTCACACGCGGCTCGCCTCGCAGGCTCTGGGCGTGCTCGATAGCGCGGTCAATCTCAGCGTCGGTAGTGACGATCTTATGTCGGACGATCTTATGCTTTGCCATGTATCCCCTCCCACAACCGTGCGAGTTCCTCGAAGTGCAAGGCCGCAGCGCTCAAGATTCTCTTCACGTCGGACCGCATAGCATTGGCGGGTCGGATGGCGTCGGTCCGTTTCGCTAATGCGACGCTCCCATCCATCCGAAGGTCAACGACCGCCTCCGTCTCGCTGGCGAAGCCGTGAATATGACGGAACCCACTTAGCAATAATAACCCAAGCTATGCTTGGGTTATGAGAATCTTTCCAACCTTTTTTCTTTTCATCACGATCAGCCGGTGCGCGCCATCACAGACTCCCAACCCGCCCCATGCAAGAATGATCCCCTGATGGGGCAGTGCCGGATTGAAGCCAAGTCGAACGAATCGTAAGTCGTTTGTTATCAAAGACTTTATCTGTAAGTACTTTCGAATCAAAGACCGAGCTGAAATTTCCCTTCTAACCCTATGATTCCAATAGGGAGGGGGGGAGGGGGGTACCGTACCTTAGCAGTAACTAGACAGGAATGAGCGAGAAAGCTCTCGCTAAAGCTTGGCAACTGCCCCAGCCGCTGAGAAAGCGGGCGCAAATCGTTTGTTGCAAAAAAGACACACTTTGATCCCAATCGGTCGATTGACCGCAAGTGTCAACTTGTGTATAAATTTCGTAAATCGGGGCTGGCTCAACGCGGTAGCTTGGGAATACGTACCAAAAATTCCGGGGCGTGAGACCGAGGTGACGTTATGAAGTCCAGCTCGTATGCAGTCCTAGCGGTATCCCTTCTAACTTTGACCCTGAGTGCCAGTGCGCGGGAGATGGTCCTGCCCGCCGGTACCCTTCTGAAGTGCACCATGAATGAACCGAACTTTTCTTCTTCGACGGTTGCGGTCGGAGATCCCGTGCTCTGTCATCTGCACTCGGTGACGGAATTCGGCCAGCAGACGTTTCCGCGCGGCAGCTATCTGGTTGGACATCTCGAATCGGCCCAGGACCCGGGACATTTCTGGGGCAAGGGCAACATGAAGCTGATGTTTGATCGCATCGGATTGCCGAACGGCGATATGCCGCTGGATGCGAAGGTGATCGCGACGCGCGGCTACAAGGTCGATAAAGAAGGCGACATCCGGGGC
>Ga0209517_10003994_pt1 | contig 19675 bp, 17 predicted proteins | sample PeaSoiMetSII2010_FD_187695 | JGI IMG/M metagenome (GOLD analysis project Ga0209517, IMG submission 187695) | Peat soil microbial communities from Weissenstadt, Germany - SII-2010 (SPAdes) (version 2) | ecosystem: Environmental > Terrestrial > Soil > Wetlands > Peat | place: Germany...
GTGCGAGACGGACGAAATGAAGCTCTCCGCTGACCCCGGCATCGGCGCCCAGCCGCGCCGGACCATTCCGATGAGGTCGAGCACGTGGGCGGCGTCCGGCCCATAGAAGGCGCCGAAGCGGAGCACGACCCCGATGCCTCCGCCGGAGGTGAACCGTTCCGCGGCGCGCTCCGCGTCCAGGATCGAGCGATTGAACGGCGCGGGCGCGAGCGGCACGCTCTCGTCGATCCAGCGCTCGCCGCGCGCGGGGTAGACGGGTGCAAAGGATTCCTGGATGAACCGCTGCGCCCCGCCGGCGAGCGCCGCCTGGGCCAGGATTGCCGACGCGGTTTGCCGAAGGCGATCGTTCTCGCGCCACACGCCCGGCAACAGCGCGCGCATGCCCGGGGGTATGTGGGTCGCGAGGTTGATCACGGTGTCGTGGCCGGCGACCGCGCCGCGCACGTCCTGCGGCGAAAACAAATCGACCGCCACGGGTTGGGCACCCGCGCGCTCGAGCTGTCGGCGTTTCTCCGGGCTGCGGCCGAGCGCCATCACCTCATGGCCGGCCGCGATCAGCAGCGGCACGGCTCGCGTGCCAATGACGCCGGTGGCACCTGCAACAAAGACCCGCATGGGCTCCAGCTCCGCGGCGCCGTTCAGGCGGCGGCGCTGGCGCGGGCGACGATCGGCTGCTTGCGGAAAGCGATTGCGAGCCGGTTCCAGGCATTGATCGCCATCACCGCGTAGGTGAGGTCGACCAGCTCCTTCTCCGAGAAGTGCTTGCGCGCCTCCTCATAGACGGCGTCGTGCGCGTGCCCTTGCGTCACCAGCGTCACCGCTTCGGTCCAGGCAAGCGCCGCGCGCTCCCGTGGGCTGAACACCGGCGCTTCTTCCCAGGCATTGAGAAGATGCATCCGCTCGTCGCTCTCGCCCATCTTGCGCGCATCCTTGGTGTGCATGGCAATGCAGAAGGCGCAGCCATTGATCTGAGACGCGCGGATCTTCACGAGCTCGAGCAGCAAGGGCTCGAGGCCGCAACCCGTGACGTAAGCCTGAAGTCCCGACATGGCCTTGTAGCCCTCGGGTGCGATCTTGTTGGCATCGAGACGCTGTTGCATGAGGAGTCTCCTCAGAGAAGAAGGGAGCACCAATTCTGACTCGCGCGCATCACTGCGCAAGCTGCAATCGAGCCGAGCAAGGCAGGCTTGCTTCCCGCGATGTCGCGATACAATGCTCGCGGCATTTCGACGGCGTGGCCACGGCGCAAGAAAGATCAGCGCCGGCGTGGTCGGTGCAGCGTCGAGATCAGGCGGCTTGCGAGACTCGCGCCGCTCAACCCTTGCCGATCCGGCGCAGCAAGTCGGGCAGGACGCGCAGGTCGTAGCCGTCGCCGGCGGCGCGCATCACCAGCTGATTCACGTCTTTCCCCTGGGCCGCTTGCGTCGCCGCCCACAGCAGATAGCAGCGCGTGCCCGACCGGCAATGAGCCAGGATCGGCTTTGGGCTGCTCTTGAGGGCGCGAGCGAAGGCATCGACGTCGGCGGCGGTGATCGCATCGGTGCGCACAGGCAGATAGATGTACTGCAGGCCGAGCTTCTCCGCTTGCGCGCGCGCATCGGCGGAGGCGAGCTGACCTGGCTCTTCGCCGTCCGGACGGTTGTTGATCAGCGTCTTCACGCCCTCCTTCGCGAGGTCCGCGATGTCGCTCGCCGTGACTTGCGGCGCCACGGCGAAATCCTGCTCGACCACGGTCGCTTTCATGGCAGCCTCCTTCTCGCGGCGCTCAATGCGCCTCTTCCCAATTCTGCGCCGAGCCGGTCTCCACCACCAGAGGCACCGAGAGGACATGGGAAGGCCCGACCGCGCTTTCCATGACCTCTTTCACCAGAGAGGCCACCTCGTTGGTCTCCTTGACCGGCACCTCGAAGACCAGCTCGTCGTGCACCTGGAGCAGCATGCGCGCCTGGAGGCCGGCCTTGGCCAGTGCCGGCGGCACGCGCGCCATGGCGCGCTTGATGATGTCGGCGGCGGAGCCCTGCAGCGGCGCGTTGATCGCCTGCCGCTCCGCGAAGGTGCGGCGGGCGTGGTTCCCGTCCTTGATGCCGGGTATCGCGCAGCGCCGGCCGAAGATCGTCTCGACGTAGCCGCGCTCGCGGCAGAGCTGCTTCATCCGCTCCATGTAGTCGCGGATGCCCGGGAAGCGCTCGAAATACGCCTTGATGTAGGCAGCGGCCTCCGCCTGCGGCACTTGGATCTGCCGACCGAGGCCGAAGGCGCTGATGCCATAGATGATGCCGAAATTGATCGCCTTGGCGCGCCGGCGCGTGGTCGGGTCCATCTTCTTCATGGGGACGCCGAACACCTCGCTCGCGGTCATCGCATGGATGTCGTCGCCGCGCTGGAAGGCGGCCTTGAGCGCTTCTACTCCCGCGACATGCGCGGCGAGACGTAGCTCGATTTGGCTATAGTCCGCCGACAGGAGGACGTGGCCCGGCGCCGCCACGAAGGCGCGGCGGATCTTGCGGCCCTCCTCGGTGCGCACGGGGATGTTCTGCAGGTTGGGATCGGTCGAGGAGAGGCGCCCCGTCACCGCGCCCGCGAGCGAATAGCTGGTGTGGATCCGGCCGGTATCCGGATTGATCTGCTCGACCAGCGTGTCGGCATAGGTGCTCTTGAGCTTCTGCAGCTGGCGCCAATCGAGCACGCGCTGCGGCAGCGGATGCTCCAGTGCCAACTCCTCGAGCACGCTGGCGTCGGTGCCGTAGGCGCCGGTCTTCATCTTCTTGCCGGGAGTGAGCTGGAGCTCGTCGAACAGCACCTCGCCCAGCTGCTTGGGCGAGCCGAGGTTGAACTCGTGCTTGGCGAGCTTGTAGATCTCGCGCTCGAGCTCGGCCATGCGGCTCCCGAAGTCCGTGGAGAGCTCGCTGAGCCGGGCGCGGTCCACCAAGATGCCCGCGCGCTCCATCTCCGCCACCACCGGCACCAGCGGCCGCTCCACCGTCTCGTAGAAGCTCACCATGTGCTCGGCGACGAGCCGCGGCCGGAGCAAACGATGGAGGCGCAGCGCATAGTCCGCCTGCTCGGCCGCGTAATCCCGGGCCCGGTCGAGCGGCACCGCGGCGAAGCCGATCTGGCTCTTTCCGCTGCCGACGAGGTCCTTCAGCTTGATGGTCTCGTGGCCGAAGTGGAGCGGTGCCAGCTCGTCGAGATCGTGGCCGTGCCGGCCGCCCTCGAGCACGAAGGAGAGCAGCAGCGTGTCGTCGACGGGCGCCATGGCGATGCCGTGGCGCCGGAACACTTCGAGCGCGAACTTGGCGTTGTGGCCGACCTTGAGGACGCCGGGATCCTCCAGCAGGGTCTTGAGGCGCTCGACGGCGTGATCGCGCGGGATCTGCCTCGGCGCGGGCCCGGCGCCGTCGCCGAGGTCGAGCCCTTCGACCACGGCGCGGTGGCCCACCGGGATATAGCAAGCGACGCCCGGCTCGATCGCCAGCGAGACGCCCAGCAGCTCCGCGCGCATGGCATCGGAGGACGCCGTCTCGACCGCGACCGCCACCGCGCCCTCGCCGAGCGCGCGAGCGATCCAGCGCTCGAGCGTCGGCAGATCCTGCACCAGCTCATAGACCGGCTTGGCGGTCGAGAGCCCTTCGGGCATCGCGACCGCCATCGCGCCGTTGGGACCCATCGGCGCGGCCGAGGGCGGCGCTGGACGGGCGTCGCGCGCGGCGGCGCCGTTACCCATGGCCGCCCTGAGCTGCCCGTCGAGCCGGTTCAGCAGCGAGCGGAAGTTCTGCTCCTGCAGGAACGCGCCGAGCTTCTTGCCGTCGAGCGGCCTGACCGCGAGATCGTCCAGCGGCAACGGCAGCGGCACGTCGGCGTCGAGCGTCACCAATTTCTTTGAGATGCGCGCCTGCTCCGCGAACTCGATCAGGTTCTGCCGTCGCTTCGGCTGTTTGATCTCCTCGGCGTGCTGCAGCAGGTTCTCGAGCGTGCCGTAGGCGCCGATGAGCTCGGCAGCCGTCTTGACGCCGATCCCCGGCACGCCCGGCACGTTGTCGACGCTGTCGCCGATCAACGCCTGCACCTCGATCACCTGCTCGGGGCCGACGCCGAACTTCTCGCGCACCTCGGCGGGGCCGATCGGCTTCTGCTTGATGGGATCGAACATCTCGACCTTGTCGGAGACGAGCTGCATCAGATCCTTGTCGGAGGACACGATGGTCACCGTGGCGCCCGCCTTGACGGCGGCCTTGGCGTAAGCCGCAATCAGGTCGTCGGCCTCGTAGTCCACTTGCTCGATGCGCGCGACGTTCATCGCGTCGGTCGCCTCGCGCACGAGCGCGAATTGCGGTACCAGGTCCTCCGGCGTCTCCGGACGGTGCGCCTTGTAGGCCTCGTAGATTCGGTTGCGGAAGGTGCGCTGCGATGCATCGAACACCACGGCGATGTGATCGGCGTCGGTCTCGCGCAAAAATTTCAACATGATGTTGGTGAAGCCGAGGACGGCGCCGACGGGCTTGCCGTCGGGACGCGTCAGCGGCGGCAAGGCATGATAGGCGCGGAAGATGTATCCGGACCCGTCGACGAGGTAGACGTGCTTGAGCTTCGTCAAGGCTTCGGCGCGGCTTGCGGTCCGCCGGCGGCGGGTCCCGCGGCGAGCGGTTGCCCGCGCTTCGACTCATGGACGAAAAGCCGCGAGCAATAGGGGCATTCGATCTTCCCCTCCGCGGAGAGGTTGAGATAGACCCTGGGATGGCCGAGCGCGCCGCCGCCGCCGTTGCAGGCGACGACCTCGGTTTTGACATAGACGATTTCGAAAGGCTGCATCGGGTCTATTTCACCATTGCGGAGAAGCTCGCGCGGCGGGCGCCGTTGACCCCGTCGGCGCGCGGATGATACCCATTGCCCCAGCACAATCAATGACCAGCTACCCTGTTCGCCTGACGCCCAGCAGCAGCGCGCCGTCCCGCGGCGGCGACCGAGCCCCGCCCGCCGCCGCGCTCGAGGGCGAGCGGCAGCCTGTTCTCGCGCCGTCCGCGGTCGAGGTGCGCGGCCTCGCCAAGGTCTATCGCGGCAGCAACCGGCAGCCGGACAAGCTCGCGCTCGAGGCGGTCGATCTCGCGATTCCCCGCGGCTCGATCTTCGGGCTGCTCGGACCCAACGGCGCCGGCAAGTCGACTCTGATCAACATCCTTGCGGGACTGGTGCTGAAGACCAGCGGCAGCGCCGAGATCTGGGGCATCGACATCGACGCAAACCCGCGCCAAGCCCGCGCCGCCATCGGCGTAGTGGCGCAGGAGCTCAACATCGACGCCTTCTTCACGCCCCGCGAGCTCCTCGACCTGCAAGCCGGCCTTTATGGCGTGCCGAAGTCCGAGCGGCGCACGGCGGAAATCCTGGCGTCGCTGAACCTGAGCCCGCAAGCGGACGCCTACAGCCGCACGCTCTCCGGCGGCATGAAGCGGCGGCTGATGATCGGCAAGGCGATGGTGCACGCGCCGCCCGTGCTGGTGCTCGACGAGCCCACCGCCGGCGTCGACGTCGAGCTGCGCCGCCAGCTCTGGGATCTCGTGCGCGCGCTCAACGCCGCTGGCACCACCATCCTGCTCACGACGCACTATCTCGAGGAGGCGGAGACGCTCTGCGATCGCATCGCGATCATCGACCGCGGATCGGTGGTCGCCTGCGACACCACCGCGGCGCTGGTCGGCCGCATCGACGCCAAGACGCTGTCGATCACGCTCGCCGAGCCGGTGGTGGCGCTGCCGCCGGGCCTCGTCGCCATGGGCCTGATGCTCGCGGCACCCGACCGGCTCGTCTATCACTACCGGCCCAGCGCCACCACGCTCTCGCCGGTGTTCTCTGCGATTCAGTCCCATGGTTTCATCATCCGCGACGTCCAGAGCGAGGAAACCGACCTGGAGGCGATCTTCCTGCAGCTGACGGGAAGCGCCGGGCGCGGCAGCAGCCCATGAGCGCGCGTACGGGCCTCGCGGCGATCCTCGCGCTGGGGCTGGTCGCCGGATGCGCCGGTCCCGAATCCGCCGGCCCGCCCGGACCACCCGGCAGCGTGGCGCCCGCGATCACCGAGACCAGCTTTGTCGCGGACGACGGCACGGAGCTGCCGCTCAAGTCCTGGCTGCCCGATGGCAAACCGAAGGCGGTGATCCTCGCGCTCCACGGCTTCAACGACTACTCCAACGCCTTCAAGGAGTCCGGCGAGGAGTGGGCGAAGCACGGCATCGCCACCTTCGCCTACGATCAGCGCGGCTTCGGGGCGGCGCCTCGGCACGGATACTGGGCAGACGCATCGAGGCTCGCGGCGGATGCCACCGAAGCCACCGCCGTGCTGCGCGCCCGCTATCAGGGCGTGCCGATCTACATCCTGGGCGAGAGCATGGGAGGCGCGGTCGCGGTCGTGGCGGAGACCGGGTTCGAGGGCACGCCGCCGCCGAGAGTGGACGGTCTCATCCTGGAAGGGCCGGCGGTCTGGGGCCGAGACACCATGACGATCTCGGAACGGATCGCGCTATGGCTCGGGGACCGCGTGCTGCCGGGCATGAAGGTGACGGGCCGAGGACTCGGCATAATGCCCTCGGACAACATCGAGATGCTCCGCGCCCTCGGGCGCGACGCGCTGGTGATCAAGGAGACGCGCATCGACTCCATCAAGGGATTGGTCGATATCATGGACGACGCGCTCGCGGCGGCGCCCCGACTGCACGCGCCGATGCTGTTCCTCTACGGCGACCACGACGAGGTCATACCCCGCGATTCCACCCGCCGGTTCCTGGCGGCGCTGCCGGCCGACGAGCCGCGCCGCATCGCCTTCTATCCCGCCGGCTACCACATGCTGCTGCGCGACCTCGAGGCGGACGTGGTGCGCCGCGACGTCGAGGCCTGGGTCGCCAATCCCGAGGTCGCCCTGCCGTCTGGCGCCGACCGCCACGCCGAGGAAGCGCTGGCGGCGGGGCGCTAGAAACGGGCCCATGCTGCGTTGGGTTGCTCGGGTGCCGGCGATCCGCGCCCGCCCGGATGTGCACCGGCCACGGCGTGGGCCTCTGCCGGCGGGTCTAGCCTTCAGCCTTCTCCAGCGGAACCCAACCCGGACCGGTGCCTGCTCGGCAAAGTCGGAGGCCCCGGGATCACGAGCTCGTGAGTCTGGTAACCTTTACTCGCCCGGACCGAACTTGGTCCGAAGGCATTGGCGCTGGGACAACAAGGACCGCCGATTGAGCGAGGCGTCAGACTCTATCGCCACGCGACGCGAAACTCCCGTGTTACGGGCTGCGTCCAACGCACGCGTGCCGAGGCGCGACTTCGCGCTTGCGGCCTATTTCTCGCGCTGGGATTCCGCCGTGCGTCATCACCTGACGGCTTCCGATTGCGAGACGCTGACGCTGGCGGATCTGCTGGCCATGGCCGATGACGGAGATCGGGAGCGCTGGGATGCGCTACAGCTCGGCTACACCGACCCCCGCGGCGCCGCGTGGCTCCGGCAGACCATCGCCACCGCATACAATCACGCAACCACCGACTCCGTACTCTGCTTCGCGGGAGCGCAAGAAGGCATCCATGTGGCGATGCATGCGCTGCTCGATCACGATGACCACGCAATCGTCGTGACGCCGAATTACCAGTCAACGGAGACCATACCGCTTGGCCTTTGCGCGGTCAGCGGGGTGGCGCTCGATCCCGCGCGCGGCTGGACCCTCGACATCGAGCGCCTTGCCAAGGAGATTCGACCGAACACGAAGCTGATCTCGATCAACTTCCCGAACAATCCCACGGGTAAGATCCTCGAGCGCGACCGGTTCGACGCGGTCGTTGCGCTCTGCCGCCGGCACGGCATCTGGCTGTTCAGCGACGAGGTATATCGGCTCATCGAGCGCGATCCCTCGATGCGCCTCCCACCAGCAGTCGATGCCTACGAGCGCGGCATTTCCCTCTGCGTAATGTCGAAATCATATGGGTTGCCGGGCATCCGAGTAGGTTGGATCGCGTGCCGCGACCGCGGGCTGTTGCAGCGGATGGAGCGGATCAAGCATTACCTGTCGATCTGCAACGCCGCGCCCTCGGAGGTCCTGGCCCAGGTTGCGCTCAAGGCGGGCGATCGGGTCCTGTCACGCAACCGTCGCATCGCGGCTGGCAATATCGAGCTGCTCAATGACTTCTTCGCGGCGCACGCCGATCTGTTCGACTGGTATGTTCCCGACGGCGGCGTCGTCGGCTACCCTCGCTACATGGGCCCGGACGGCGTTGAGGCGCTGTGTGCCCGGCTGGTGACGGGGAGCGGCGTGCTCTTGCTGCCCGCCAGCATCTACCGCTCCGAGCTGCTGCCGACTCCGGCGGATCGGTTTCGGATCGGCTTCGGCCGCTCCGATCTTGCGCGGGGTCTCGATGCCATGCGCGCCGGCCTCGACCGGCCTGTCGCCCGCGAGGATGCGGCGGTATCGTCGGCTTGGATCGAGGCTCTCGCATCGGACCGAGGCTGAAGATGCTCTCAGGGCTCAAACGCGCAGTTGGCGGACTGACGCTGTCGCTCCTGCTGATGGTCGAACCCGCGGCGATCGCGCCTGCGCGCGCCGAGTATGTTGTTGCGCCCGATGTAGTGGTGTTTTGCGAGCCAACCTTGCGGCACGCCGTCACCGATCTGGGCGCGGTGTGGCGGAAGCAAACGGGCATTCCCGTTCGCGTCTTTACCTCGCCGACTTGGGCGCTGCTGGAGCAGATCTCGCATCGGGCCCGCAGCGACATCGTCATTGGCGAGGGAGAGGCGGCCTCGACTGCCGCGACGGAGCGCCACCTCATCAAGCCGGAGACGCTTCAGCCTCTGTGGCGCAATCAGCTTGTCGTAGCGGCAACCGTCGGTGAGATCGCGAAGGCGAAGTCCGCCTCTCCCGCGCGAGCACACGATCTTGCGACCCTCGCCGGACACGACACGATCGCGCTCGTCGATCCCGCGACGGCCTTGGCCGGCGCGGAAGGCAAGAAGGCCCTGCAAGATCTGGGGCTCTGGGAGGCCGCGAGCGCCCGATCCGTCGGCGTGGTCGATACGGTGGACGCGTCGTTTCTGCTGGCCGAGGGCAAGGTGCAACTGGCGCTCGTCTACGCCACCGACGTGGCTGCGGACCCCGCCTTTGCCGTCACCGACAAGTTGCCGGCCGCAAGCTATGCGCCAATCGTCTATTGGATCGCGCAGACCGCCAATGCCCTGAGCCCGAATGCCGAAAAATTCGCGGCCTTCTTGCGCGAAGCCCAGACTCAGGAGCGGCTGCGAGCGGATGGCCTGGAGGTGTTGCCGTGACCGCGCAGTCCGCCGAGACGACGCCCGCGCGCGACGTCCAGCTTCATCCGCTGAGCCGGCGCGTCATGCACTGGATCAATGCGGCGGCGATCCTCGTCATGATCGGCAGCGGCTGGCGCATTTACGATGCCTATCCCGCGCTATCGATCGATTTCGGGTTTCCCTATTACTTGACGCTTGGCGGCGACATCTCCGTCTCGGAAGCGCTCAACAACGAGGACGGCCTGGCCAATGCCTTGGCTTGGCATTTCGGCGCCATGTGGGTGCTCGTGCTCAATCTTCTAGCCTACCTCACCGTGGGTATTGCGTCCGGACACTTTCGGCGCGACTTCCTGCCGGTCAGCGTCGGCGCCTTCGCGCGCGACTTCTTCGCGGCGGTTCGAGGCAGGCTCGACCACCGGCTGGGGCAATACAATGCCGTGCAGAAGGTATTCTACTGGGGCGTGCTGGCGGCCATTCTCGTGACGATCCTATCCGGCCTCAGCATCTGGAAGCCCGTGCAGCTCCAAGAGCTGACCTGGTTATTCGGCGGTTACGAGTTCGCGCGCGTCGTGCACTTCTTCGGCATGACGGCGATCGTCGGATTCCTGGTCGTCCATATCGCGCTGACCCTTTTGGTGCCGAAGACGTTGGTCGCGATGATCGTCGGCCGGGCCTCGAGTGCGCCGCACCCGCGGAATGGAGGTGAGCGATGACCCGTTCAATCCTCGAAGCCAAGCCGACGGTGACCGGCATCGAGCGCCGCCTGTTTCTACGTCAGACGCTGAGCCTGGGGGCGTTGACGCTGCTGACCGGCTGCGACATCTCCGATCAAGACGCGGTCCAAAGCGTCTTGAAGGCGATGTCGCGGTGGAACGACCGCGCACAAGCGTTTCTATTCGGCGGCCATCGGCTTGCCCCCACCTATGCGGAAACCGACGTCGTGCACGACTTCCGCTACAACGCCTTCTTCCCCGCCGATCAAGCTCCGAAGCTGACCGCCGCCGGCTACCAGCTGGAATTGTCGGGATTGATCGAGGACAAGAGACCCTGGACGATCGACGCGCTTTACGCCCTGCCGCAAGAGAGCCAGATCACGCGGCATGTCTGCGTCGAGGGCTGGAGCATGATCGGCAAATGGAGCGGCACTCCCCTCCGCGTGCTACTGCAGCGTATCGGCGCCGACCTCTCGGCGAAGTATGTCGGCTTCCAATGCGCCGACGGTTACTACGGCAGCATCGATATGCCGACGGCACTACATCCGCAGACCATCATGGCGTTCAAGTTCGCCGACGAGGTTCTGCCGCAAAAGTTCGGCTATCCCTTCAAGGTGCGCATTCCGACCAAACTCGGGTTCAAAAACCCGAAATGGGTGACCACCCTATACGTCACGAACCGGATGCCCGGCGGCTTCTGGGAGGATCGCGGCTACAACTGGTTCAGCGGATCGTGACGATGGACGCCACTTTGCCTAACACAAGCTGCGCCGTCGCGGTGATGGCGAAGGCGCCACGCGCCGGCGCGGTGAAGACTCGCTTGGTGCCGCCGCTCACGCCCGAGGCCGCAATGGCGCTGAGTGCCAGCTTTCTGCGCGACGTCACCGAGAACATCCGCTTGGCCGCGCGCCAAACCCCGATGAGCGGCTACGTCGCCTACGCGCCCGCGGGCCTCGAGGCATTGTTCCATGGCATGCTCGCACCCGGCACCCGTCTCGTGCTCGCGGACGGAACCGACGACCCGCCGCCGCGCGTGCAAGGCTTCGGCCGATGCCTGCTGCACGCCGCGCGCGCGCTCTTCGGCGCGGGAAACGGGGCTGTGTGCCTGCTGAATTCCGACAGCCCCAATCTGCCGACGGCGCTCCTCGTGGAGATGGCGCGCGCGCTCGCCGAGCCGGGCGATCGCGTGGTGCTGGGGCCGGCCGAGGACGGCGGCTACTACGTGATCGGGATGAAAGCGCCACACGCCCACCTTTTCGAAGACATCGAGTGGAGCACGGGTGCGGTCGCCGATCAGACCCGCGAGCGGGCACGCGAGATCGGCCTCGACGTCGTCGAGCTCGCGACCTGGTACGACGTAGACGACGTCGCGGCGCTGACACGCCTTCTGCTCGATCTCACGCTCGTGGCACAGGACGACGCCCTGCGCCCCTACGCGGCGCCGGCGACCGCCCAGTACATCAGGCGCCTTGGCCTTCTCGAGTCTCGGACCGCGGTTCCCGGCCGAACGAGGGCCATCTCGCCCGGTCGCGCCCACGCGGCCCTGGCCGATCTTCGCGTGGAAAAGGGGTAGCGGATGCCGACCACCGATCTTGCCGCGACCAGCCGCTACTTCGAGGCGGTCGGCGGTCGGCGCACAAAAGTCGCGGAGTCGCCGCCGATCTGCATCTACCTCGAGGTCACCAACCGCTGCAACCTGCTCTGCGAGACCTGCCCTCGGACCTTCGAGGATCTCGAGCCGCCGGCCGACATGAGCTGGGAGCTCTTCACCTCCATCATCGACCAGGTGCCGGACGTTGCGCGGGTGGTCCTACACGGCGTCGGCGAGCCGATGCTGGTCAAATCGCTGCCGCGCATGATCCGCTACCTCAAGGAGCGCGGCATCTATGTGCTGTTCAATACCAACGGCACGCTGCTCGCGCCGCGCAAGCGCCGGGAGATCATCGAGACCGGCCTCGACGAGTTGCGCGTCTCGCTCGACGCCGCGGAGGCCGAGAGCTTCCTCAAGGTGCGCGGCAAGGACATGTTCGATCGCATCGTCCGCAACGTCACCGAATTCACAGCCCTGCAGCGGGAGATCGGGGCCACCAGCCCGCGGGTCTCGCTCTGGCTGACGGGACTCAAGGAGACGGTCGATCAGCTGCCGGACTTCGTCCGCCTCGCCGCGCGGATCGGCGTCCGCGAGGTGCATTTGCAGCGCTTGGTCTTCGACGAGCTCGGACGCGGGCTCGCGCGGCCGGACTCCTCGCTGTTCGAGAAGACGCAGAAGGAGGAAGAAGCGGCGATCGCAGCGGCTCAGGCGCTCGGCACCGCGCTCGGCGTCACGATCGACGCCTCGGGCGCGACCGAGCCGGGCCTCAGCCTCAAGCGCGAGAAGCAGGATGCGCCGTGGTCCTCCTGCCGCCGTCCTTGGTCCTTGATGTATTTCACCGCGCACGGGCGGGCGCTCCCCTGCTGTATCGCGCCCTTCTCGGCGCGCGGCTACGAGAGCTATACGCTGGGCGACGCCACCCAGGAGACCCTGCGCGAGATCTGGAACGGCGCGGCCTATCAGCAGTTCCGCCAGGAGCTCACCAGCGACGCGCCGCCCAAGCCCTGCCAGAATTGCGGCCTCAGATGGAGCCTTTAGGCGTCGCGGTCGTCATTCCCGTCCTGAACGAGGCGGAGACGATCGCCGGCGTCGTGAGCGAGCTTCCGCGCGATCTCGCGCGCGAGATCATCGTCGTCGACGGCGGCAGCCGCGACGGGACGCCCGATATGGCGCGCGCCGCCGGAGCCAGGGTGATCGTTCCGGACGGGCGCGGCTACGGCCGCGCCTGTGCCGCGGGAGCCGCGGCCGCGGGCGGGGAATGCGAAATCGTCGTCTTCATGGACGGTGACGGCGCGGATCGCGGCGATCTCCTGGCCCGGCTAGTGGATCCTATTCGCAACGGCACGCATGATTTCGTCATCGCGTCCCGCACGCGCGGCTCGCGCGAGCCGGGCTCGATGAGCTGGCATCAGGTCGCCGCCGGCTATCTCGCTGGCATTGCCATGGGTTGGCTTTACGGCGTGCGCTATAGCGACATGTGCGCCTATCGCGCCATCCGCCGCGACGGCCTTCGACGACTGGACATGCGCGAGATGACCTATGGTTGGAACATCGAGATGCAGATGAAGGCCGCTCGGCTGGGCCTCCGTGTGCTGGAAGTGCCGATGCCTTATCGCCGCCGCCGCGGCGGGACCTCGAAGGTCGCGGGATCCTTGCCGGGGTCGATCCGAGCGGGTTGGCGCATCCTCGCGACTTTCTTCCGCGTGGCTATGGCACCGCACCCGCTCCTCGGTCGGGACCGGCGCCTCGAAGGGGCGAGTTAGCGATCCGTCGCGACGTAGATCCGCCATTTCGCGGGAGCCTCGTCGGCCAGCCGATAGTCCACGCTCCCGGCGAACGGATCGCGCGACCACGCCCCGTCTTGCGCGGAAACGACAACGACGTGACAGTCGTACCGCCGGGCCAGCAGGTGCACATCCTCCGCGGAGCCGCCGCCGGCAAAGACGCGGACGAAGAGCGCGTCCAGCGCATCGATCTCGGGTTTCGGCAACGCCACAAATGCTTGAGCCAGCGCCCAACTGGCATAGCAGGAGCGACGGTCTGCGAGCAGTGCCCAAGAAATGTTGATGGGCCACACCGTCAGGTCCGCGAAAGCCTCGGGGTTGTTGCCCACGCGCTGGTCGGGCGCCGAGTGCCGGCGCACCGCCCGCCATAGCTCCGGCGTATCCGCGAAGACAGTGGCGGAGGGCGCGGGATTGCCCATCGCATTGTCGTCGATGAATCGCAGGCCATCGGGCAGGCCGAGCAGAAAAAGCGCCATTGCCGCGGCGGCGATCGGTCTCGGATTGTGACGCCAGTCCGAAAATCCGACCGCCGCGAACACGGTCAGGACCATCACGCCGGCAAGAGTGCCGCGCCAGCCGAGATCGTTGTTTCCGATCGTGCTGACCAGAAGTGAGCCCACCGCAAAGCAGACGACAGCAAGCAAGCCGAGACCCGTTGCAAGCCGCGTCGATTGATCCGGTGCCTCCGGAGACGCGGCGGTTCGCACGAGCGCAACAGAGCCCATGACCAGAATCGCGGGAAACTCCACGAGCAAGAGCAGGAGCCAATACGCGGGCACGTCGAGGACGCGCCGGACGATCAGCGGCGTCCAAGCCCCAAGCACCTCGAGAGGCCGCAGAGCGATCGGCACCCCGGCCTCTCGGGCAACGGTCGCGAGGTACTCGTCGCGAATGAAGGGAAACGCCACCGCGACTGCCAAGACCGCGGCGATGCTCACACCCAGCAGGAACGGACGGCGCTGCCTGGGATCGGCGAAGGCTAGCAGCCCGCAGCAGACCGGGCCCGCGGCCAGCGCGAAGATAACGCCGCCGATCCAGGTGGAGCTCTCGAACCCCGCCGCGACCACGAGGGCGAGCACTACGATGACGAGCGCGCTGCTGCGCTCCGCGAGGCGGCACATCAGAAATACCGCGGTGATAGCGCACGCCGCGGAAGTCAGATGCTGCGGCGCCCAGCTCGCCTGCACGATCCAGGTCTGCAGGCGCGAATAGGGTGAGATGAGATGGTCCAGGCCCTGCTCGCCCACGACGATCGCCAGGATCGGCCGGAGCGAGCCCGCGAGGCTCAGCAGGAGCACCCATAGTGCGGCCGCGCGGCGTCTGCTGACCCAGACCGCCAGCCCCATGATGAGCATGAGAGAGGCAAATGCGCTGAATCCGGTGAGGCCGATATCGGCTTCCCAACCGCTCACCCCCAGAAGCAGAGCGAAGATCGCGGCGCTGAAGTGCCAGAGAAAATAGTAGGCCAAGCGCGGGGTCACGCCGGCCTCGCCGAAAAACGGGTTCCCCGCCGGCAGGCCAAGACGGGCGATGTCGTCGATGATGGCGACTTTCGAGTGATCGAAGATCGGCGCGGCGAGGAACACGCCTCCGCCGCCGAATTTGGGCGTGACGGCGATGGCCGCGGCGCTCGCCAGAAGGGCCGCGGCAGCATAGGCCCACCACGGTACGCTGGCCGTTTCGTGGTCTGGCGAGCGTCCCGTTGGTTTCGACATCCTCGCGACGACGAGGCTCGCGAGGAGAAACGCGCCCATCAGGATGGCGACCGAGGTGCGCGTAACGCCGACGCAGAGAAGAATAAGCAACGCCAAGGGGCTGAAGACCGCCCAGCCGACCACGGGAGCCATCGCCACCGAGAGCGGCCGCCGGGGCGCGAGATGACGAGCCAACGGAAAGCCCAGGCAAGTCCAGAACAGCGTCGCCACGACAACGCAAAGACTGACGTTCAGCGGCGAAGCCACTCGCTTGGCGCTCCCCGGGCTTGCGGCGCCAGTCTAGCACACGCGCCGCGCCGCCGAAGCCGCGGGGGCTGGCGGCTGCCCGGCCGATCGCGAGCGAACTGACCGCTCCGGGTCAAGGATGCGATGAATGGGGCTACGCTCAGTCAGAAAGACCGCGCGTCACCCCGACTTGACGATCCCACGCACCATTTCCGAGAAATCGCGCGCGAAGCGGCGCGGGTCCAGGAGCGCGCTGTCGACCAGACGCGGCCGGAGTCCGCGGCGCAGCTCGGCGAGGCGCTTGCGGTCTCGGGCGAGCTCGGCGGCGAGCCGGACATAGCCGTCCTCGTCCTCCGCGACGAGGTCCGCGAGACCGGCGTTGCTAAGATGGCTGAGCGAGTGCCGTCCGGCGAACGTGCGGCCGGGCACCGTCACCACCGGCACGCCCATCCACATGGCCTCGAGCGTGGTGAGACCGCCGCTGTAGGGCCGGCTGTCGAGCCCGATATCGACATCGTTGTAGCGGTTGAGCAGCTGCCAGTGCGGCGTCGAGCCCTCGATGGTGACGCGCGCCTCGGGGATGCCGGCCTCCGCGAAGCGCCGACGCAGGCGCGTCGCCACCACGGGATCGTTGAGTTTCTTGTAGGCGAGGATCAGCCGAGCGTCCGGGACCGCGTGCAGCACGCGCGCCCAGGTCGCGACCGATAGCGCGCCGGACTTGCCGACGTTGTGGAACCCGCCGAACGTGACATGGCCGTTGCGCTCGGCCGGCAGCGGCCCCACCACCGGCGAATAGGGCGGCGGTTCGTAGCAGACGTAATCGTTGGGCATGCGGAGCACGCGCTCGGTGTAGAAGCGCTCGTCCGATTCGGGAATCTGATAGCGGTCCGCCAGGATGTAGTCCATGGCGCCGACGCCCGTGGTGCCGACGTACCCGGCCCAGGTCACCTGCACGGGCGCGCCGCGCCGGGCGAAGACGCGCAGGCGATTGCCCTTGGTGTGGCCCGCGAGATCGAACAGCACGTCGACGCCGTCCGCTCGGATCGACATCAGCAGACGGTCGTCCGAGAACGCCCGCACGTCCCGCCAGAGGTTCACGTGCCGCTTGATGTCGGCCGAGAGATCGTCGAGCCGCGGCGTGGTCGAGTAGACCAGCGTGGTGAACCCGCGCCGGTCCAGATTGCGCAGCAACCCGCACACGAAATATCCGACCGGCGCGCGGCAGAGATCGGGCGAGACGAAACCCACCCGGATGGGCTCGCCGGGATTGCGTGGGCGCGGCGCCAGCTTGGGAGCGGGCTTCGGAGAGTAGCGCTCGTCCCAGCCGCGGCTCAGCTCCAGGAGCTTTTCCGGTGCCACCGTGGGCCGGTACTGCTCGTTCATGAGGCGGTTGCAATAGGCTTGGGAATAGCTGGGATCCCTGCGGATCGCCTCCTCGTAAGCCTCGACGCTGGCGTCCGCGTCGCCCTGCTCGATCTGGATCGCGCCCATGTTGTTCCAGATCGCCGCGACGGCGGGATTGCGCTGCAGCGCCGCCTGGAATTTCTCCTTGGCTTCCTCGAGCCGCTCCATCTCGTAGTAGCAGACGCCGAGGTTCGAGAGCGCGTCGACATTCTCGGGGTCGAGCTCGAGCGCGGTCTTGAACGACTCGAGCGCGCGCGGCACCCGGCTCAAGTTCATCTGGGCCCGGCCGAGCGCGATCCAGGTATTCGGCCGCCGCTGATCCATGCCCAGCGTGTGGCGGAGCGAGTTGATGGCCTCCTCGTAGCGCCCGAGCGCGATGAGCACGACGCCGAGGTGATCGTGATACTCCGCGACGCCGCTGTTGCTGGCGATCGCCTGCTGGATGAGCGAGATCGCCTCCATGTGACGGCCGCCCTGATGGGCCGCCATGCCCAGGAGATGCAGAGCGTCGGGGTTGCGCGGCTGGCGCGCCAGAATGAATTTGTAGAGCGCCTCGGCTTGATCGATCTCGCCGCGGCGATGGTGCGCGAGCGCCGTGCCGAGCACTTCCTGGACGGTGGCCATGGCGGTTCTTATAGCCAATGGCGGCGACCCAAGACCATTGCCAATCCAGATGGCGTCGCTTAGTTCTGGCGCATCGTCATGAAGATCGCGTTTCTCGACCCCATCGACTGGGATTACACGCCCTCTACGCCGCTGGAGCGGCCGCTGGGCGGCAGCCAGTCGGCGATCTGCTACCTCACGCCTGAGTTGGCCGCGTTGGGTCACGACGTCACGCTGATCAACAGCATCTCCAGGCCCGGCGTCTACGCGGGCGTCCGCTGCCCCGGCCGAGCCGGAGACATCGCTCCGGATTACCTCAACCAGTTCGATGCGGTGATCGGGATCAACAGCGCCATGGGCGTGAAGCTGCGAGAAAGCGGGGTCACGGTGCCCCTCATTCTGTGGTCGCAGCAAGCGACCGATCAGAAAGACATCCAGGGGCTGCGCGAGCCCGACGAGCGGCTCGCGTGGAACGCGTTCTTCCTGGTCAGCGATTGGCAAGCCGGCAGCTACGCTTCCGATTTCGGAATTCGGCCGGACCGCATTATGGTGGTGCGGAATGCCGCGGCACCCGTCTTCCAGTCGCTGCCGCCGCGCGCGCGGCCGTTCTTTCGCACGGGCAAGCCGCCCGTGCTGATCTACACCAGCACGCCGTTCCGCGGCCTCTTGCTCCTGCTCGTCTCGTTTCCCTTGATCCGCGCGGCCATCCCGCAGTGCCGGCTTCGGGTGTTCTCGAGCATGGAGGTCTACCAGGTGGCCTTCGAGCAAGAGCCGCTTTATCACGTCCTCTACGCCCTGGCCCGGGACCTGCCGGGCGTCGAATATCTAGGCTCGGTCTCGCAGACCGAGCTTGCCGCCGCGCTCGCCGAGGCGGACATGCTGGCCTATCCCAACATATTCCCGGAAACCTCCTGCATCGCGGTCATGGAGGCGATGGCCGCCGGTTGCCTTGTCTGCACCAGCAATCTAGGGGCGCTGCCCGAAACCACGGCCGGCTTCGGTTTTCTCATGGATTTGCCGACGGATATTTTGCAGATGGCGCAGACCTTCGCGGCCATGGTCTTCACCGTCTATCGGGAGGCTTGCGCGGCGCCGGATCGCTACGAAGACGCGATTGCGCGTCAGCGGGCGCACGCTCACACGCAGTACACCTGGGCGGCGCGCGCGCTGGAGTGGTCCGCGGCCCTGCCGCGCGTGCTGCGGTCGCCTTGAGCTCATAGCATGAAGATCGCCTTCATCGACGCGATCAACTGGGACTATACGCCGCTGACCCCGTTCGAGCGGCCGCTGGGCGGGAGCCAATCGGCCGTGGTCTATCTCGCGCGCGAGCTGGCGGCGCGGGGTCATGGGGTGACGCTGTTCAACAACACCAGCCATCCCGGCTTCCATGCCGGCGTCGACTGTCCGGGCATGTCGGGCGGGCTATCCTCCGATCGCATCAACGGCTTCGATGCGGCTGTGGTCCTGAACAGCGCGACCGGTCAGCGCTTGCGCGCCGCCGGCATCGCCGCGCCCCTCGTCCTGTGGTCGCAGCATGCCGCGGACCAGGCAGCGGTGAATCCGCTTGTGAGTCCGGAAGAGCGGCTGGCTTGGGATGGTTTCTTCCTGGTCAGCCAGTGGCAGGCCGATTCCTACGCCGCGAGCTTCGGCATTCGGCCGGAGCGCATCACCGTCCTGCGCAACGCGGTGGCGCCCGCGTTTCAGTCGCTGGAGCGCCGTCACCCGCCGTTCTTCCGCACCGGCGCACCGCCGGTTCTCGCCTACACGAGCACGCCGTTCCGCGGGCTCGTGATCCTGCTGGCGGCGTTTCCGGCGATCCGCGCGGCGATTCCGGATTGCCGCCTGCGCGTCTACTCGAGCATGGGCGTCTACCAGGTACCGGATGCCTCCGACGATTATCGCGTCCTCTACGATCTCGCCCGCGCCTTGCCCGGCTGCGAGTACGTGGGCTCGCTGCCGCAGACCGCGCTCGCCACAGCTCTCGCGGACGCGGACGTCCTCGCCTATCCCAATGTCTTTGCGGAAACCTCGTGCATCGCCGCCATGGAGGCAATGGCGGCGGGATGCCTCATCGCGAGCACAAAGCTGGGCGCGCTCCCGGAGACCACCGCGGGCTTCGGCTTCCTGATGGATGCGTCGACGGAAGTCGTGGGCATGGCCCGGGGATTCACGGGTATCCTGACGTCCCTGGTCCACGCGGCACGCGAGAAGCCCGAGCAGTTCGAGGACGGCATCCGGCGGCAGGTCAGCCACGCGCGCGCCGCCTATAACTGGACGACGCGCGCGCAGGAGTGGGAGCAGGCGCTACAGCGGCTGCGGCGGCGGGCGTAACGGCGGCTGCCGCTCTATCGCACGGCGACGATGACCTC
>Ga0209517_10003998_pt1 | contig 19666 bp, 16 predicted proteins | sample PeaSoiMetSII2010_FD_187695 | JGI IMG/M metagenome (GOLD analysis project Ga0209517, IMG submission 187695) | Peat soil microbial communities from Weissenstadt, Germany - SII-2010 (SPAdes) (version 2) | ecosystem: Environmental > Terrestrial > Soil > Wetlands > Peat | place: Germany...
CTGGCTGAACTCGGGAATCTTGTCGCGGCGCTTTTCATCGCCGCCGATCTCCCACCCGTTTACGTAGATCCGATCGTGGTCGATGACCGGAACCGATTTCAGTTGCCAAGCCATCCCGCGCACCCACCACAGTTTTTCCCCGGTCTCCAGCGCATATGACGCGACCTCGAACGACCCCGGCACGATCAGCTCCGGTCCACTCTTCCCGCGATAAATCGCTGGCGTCGCGTACCCGCGCGTATATTCGGGCCGCATCGTCTTCCAGATCACGCGCCCGCTCGCGGGATCCAGAGCCAGGAGGTACGACCCGGTATCCTGATCGCATATCAATACCAGTTTTCCATCCGCGAGAATCGGCGACGATCCGTGTCCGTTCGGATTATTAAATGGACCCAGCGGCACGCGCCAACGCTCGTTTCCGTCCGGACCATAAGAAAGCAGACCGAAGTCACCGAAAAAGACAAACACGTTCTGCCCGTCGGTCACCGGCGACGGCGACGTGGGACCGTTGGTGGGCTGATACGGCTCCTGACGTTCGCGTGGAGCTTGACGACGCCACAGAATTTTCCCGCTGGCGCGATCCAGGCAGATGGTGAGCAGAGTCTCGCCTTCATAGGCCGTGACGAAAATACGATCGTTCGTCACGACCGGTGAGGAGTGTCCCGGCGGCAGCTCCGTTCTCCATACAGTGGTCCGCAGATCGAACCGGTCGGGCAGTCCTTTCGATGCGGAAATTCCGGATCCGTTCGGCCCGCGGAACTGAGTCCAGTCCGCAGCCGCGAGCGTAAGTGGAATCAGAAACCAGCCGAGCCGGTGCACCTATTTCACTTCGGCCGCCGGTTTTGTAAACTTCGCATCGTCGATTGGGACGTTGCTCTTCTCTTCTGAAATCTGAATCGTGAAGCGGCCGCTGGGCCGTGAGAGTGTCCATCGGAACGGAATCTTCACGCCATCCGCTTCGCGATAATCCGCGTAGTCGATCTGCGTCGCCATGCGTCCCACCGGAGTTTCCGCGTAGCGGACCAGACGCACCAGCAGCCCAGTTGCCGCGTCGAAATACAAACGAACTTGCGGGAGCAATGGACTGCTGCCGATCAGCGTCTCGCATTCCACTCCGCCGATGGTTTCGCGGCGACCGCGCCGCAGTTGCGGAAAAATATCTTTCAAACGCAGCGCGAGGGCAAACTCGGCATCCAGGCCGGATGCTCCCGACTCCGCCGCCGACATCTCGCGCGCCGGGCGTCCGGTGTTGCCCATCCACCCGGCGGTGCCGTCGAAAGCCGTAAAACTGTCGCTGCCGGAATTGTGCGTGATCGTGACGCGCCGATTCGGAGCCTTCGTCAACACGTCAATCGGCGTTTCTCTCCCGCCGGCCAGAATCTTGCCGGTTTCCACGCGGCTGGTGACCTTCCGGATTGCGTCCGCGCCGCCAACCGCGGCGATATATTTCTCGATAATCTGCTCGACCGTGGCCGTGCTCGCCGCAGGTGCCGAAGTTTCCGTCCGCGGCGCCATGTCCGACTCGAGCACTGGCGGCGAACTGGCCGGATGCGAGGACCCGTGATGGCAGGAATAGCACGTCACTTGCGTCCTGCCTCCAAACGCGTTCTTATTGATCATCGCCGTCATGGCCATCATGTCGCGCGCGGTCTTCTTGGCGGGTTTTTCGTCCGCATCCATCTTGCCTTGCACGTGGCAGAACGTACATTCGACTCCTAGCGACACCGCGATAAACTGCATCGCCGGCCCCAGTTGATCCGCCGGTGTTCCCTTCAGTTGAACGATATTCTTATAGACCTGCTCTGCGGTCTTCGACTCACTGCCTTGGCCAAAAGCGGCCAGAGCGGTACTTGACAAAATCAAAACCCAGCGAAAGCTCATGATGAACGAGAATATCACGTCCCCGGACAGACACCGGTGGGACAGACTCCGCTCATGTATCCGAACCCACACGACAGCCGGTGCGCGTCGGCGATCGCATTCAGGTCCAGCCGGCCGAACTCTTTCACTACGTCCCAAACCTGCGCGATGAACGGCTCATTCGAAATAATCTGATACTTATCCTGCGCGCTTTCGATGAACTGCATGGTCCCCACCGGCTCATAATCCCACGCCTCCGCATCGCGGAACCAACCCGCGATCTGCGGTCCCACGCGCGGGATCAAGGCTACAAACTTCGCGGCAAACCCGGTGAATTGCTCCACCGGAGGCAGCAGCGGCACCAGGTCGCCGAAGTTTTCATACCGGATCTGATTGTGAATTACGTTCTCATAGCCTTTCCTGAAATCGGGATCCCCCGCCTTCGCGGATGCGAACGTAATCACCTGCTGGATCGGAATTCCGTAGCCTTGATTCAGTACGTATGCGCCGATGGACGCCATCGCCCCACCCTTGCTGTGCCCCGTGACATACACCGGCGCAGGGCCCAGCGCCTTCACCGCGGCGGCCACTTTATCGATCACCGACATGGTCGCGTCATAGAAGCCGCTGTGAACCGCGCCCGGCACCCGGCCTGGCCCGGTACTGCAAGTTTTCGGAACGTCGAAGAAATCCTGGAGCCAGTCGCGGAACCTTTCTTCCGGATCGTTGCGCGCCGGCGGCAAAGTGCCACGAAACGCCACGATGATTCCGTCGGCGTTCTGGCCCACCACGCAAGCGTTCACCGAGAGAGCCCCGCCGCAGACCGCCGTCGGTGCCGCGATGTAGTTCACCGCCGGGCTATAAATCGGATCCGCGGCATAGACGCAGCCGCCGGGGGCGATGTTGTAAGCCGTCCCGCTCGCGCACAACAAACGTCCAGTTAGGGTCGTAGGCATGTCTCATTGTGACTCGGCGCGCCCGAACGTATCATTTCAGCATAAGTTCATCTACCGCATTCCAAACGCGTTACGGGCGTGCGAAAATCTGAAACTCGATCTCGACCTCATTCTTCACCTTGATCGTGCCGCCTCCGATGCTGATCGGCTTAATGCCGAAATCGGTCTGCTTGAGGATCGTGTGGCCCGTGTACGCCTCGCCATTTTTCGTCACTGCCAGACTGATCGGCTTCGTCGATCCGTGCAGCGATAGCGTGCCGTCCACCTTCCACTGGCCCTCGCCTGTCTTGTCGACGTGCGACGACCGGAACGCAATGGCCGGATATTTGGCCGGCTCCAGCGTCATCTCTTCCATGTCCTTCTGGATCTGCGCCTGAGTCTTCGCGTCCACTTTAGGATCCGGTTTAACCTTCATCTTCGACGTGTCGACCGTGAACTCGACCGAAGCGTCACCGATCTTGCCGGATGCGATCGGCGCATTCACCCAATGTTCGTGAGCCGCCGCTGAAAACAGCCCCGATTTGCCGACGTGAATCGTAATCGTGCTCCGCTCCACGTCCATTTGCCATTCCTGCCCGAAAAGCGCAACAGCGCCCGCCGCGAAAATCAGAATCCTAAGTGACATACTTCGCCCAGCTTGGTAACGCTCTCGTAAACGGGTCGCAACAATTCTGCCGAACTCACGCGCGATGCAATGGCCGTTCGTCCGCGTCCTTTTCATTATTGGCCGCCTGGCTATCAGGGTCGCGAAGCTTGTAGCGGGAGATCAAGCGTTGAATCGTGCGCCGGTCAAGACCTAAGACGGCTGCGGAGCGGCGCCGGTTCCATCCGGTCTCCTCGAGAATCAGGCGAAGGTACCGCCGCTCCAGTTCCTCCATGGTAGGCCGGTCCGCGATCAGCTCATCCTGCGTTGTTGTGCCGCGGGCTTTGGTGCGCCGTTTCACTCCCGCCGCGATCTCCGGAGGCAGGCAGCCGATGGTGATCAGGCCGTTCGACGAAAGCGCCGCGGCTCGCATCAGAGCGTTCTCCAACTCTCTCACGTTGCCCGGAAATTCGTATGCGTAGAGCGCCTCCGTAGCTTCGTGCGTCATGATCAGCCGGGGCTTGCCCACGCCAGACAATTTCTCCAGAAAATGACTGGTTAACAGTTCCACGTCGCCCGCGCGTTCCCGCAGCGGAGGCAGATCGATCGCCAGAACGCTCAGGCGGTGATACAGGTCGGCGGGAAAATTTCCCGCAGCCAGCACTCTAACATTGGCCACGCGCGCCTCGCTCGATCCGACGCGCCGAACTTCGCCGGTTTGCAGCACGCGCAGCAGGCTGGCTTGCAACGCGGGACCGGTGGACGCCAAATCATCCAGAAACAGCGTTCCTCCTTCAGCCGCTTCGAACCGTCCCGCGCGGTCGGTGTTGTGGCCGAACAATTCGGATTCGAGCAGCGTGTCGTTGAGTCCGGAGCAGTTCACCGGTACAAACGGCCGATTCCGCCGTCCGCTAAGCTCGTGAATTGCGCGCGCCGCCAATTCCTTTCCGGTCCCCGATTCGCCGGTGATCAGAACCGTGGTATCCGTCCGTGCGGCCTGCGCGATCAGCTTGTGAACCATCGCCATTGGCGCGCTGTGTCCCACCAGGCCGAAGCGCGACAGATCGCTCGCATCCGGAGCCTTCCGCGGCGCGGGCGCCTCGGATTCTTCGCGTGTGTCCAAATAGCGTTGCAGCAGCGCCGTAACCATCGCGAGATCGAACGGTTTGGCGATGAAATCCGTCGCGCCCCGCGCCACCGCCGCTTCCATGGACCCGTGCGCTGTCATCAGGATGATCGGAACGTGCGCGTTCACGCTTCGGATTTCCCGGACGATATCAAAACCGAAGCTGTCGGGAACGTACAGATCGCAAAATACGGCGTCGAAAGGCCGCTGCCTCATCTGCTCCAGCGCTTCGTTCCCCGTCTTCGCCGAGGTGACCTCGAATCCCTTCGACGACAAGCCCGCCTCCAGCATGGCGCGGATCGAGCCATCGTCGTGCGCGATCAGGATGTGGGGAACTTTGGACATGGCCGGTCAAGCCTTCATCCGCGGCGGCGCAACGTGGATGTTGAACCCGAAGTAGAGAAATCCGCAGCGGGTCCTGCGGCGCGATTCCGTAACGTACGGCCTATTGTAACCCGTTCCGAATGGCCGGCCCTGCATCGATCAATCGTCGCGAAGGGCTGCGATCGGGTCCACTGTAGTGGCTCGACGCGCCGGAACGAAGGACGCGAAGAGAGCGACCATCGCGAGGATCGCGCAGACGGCAACGATGGTCCGCGTGTCGAGCGGCGAGACTCCGTAGAGGAGGGTCGCAAGCCAGCGCGTGGCTGCGATTGCAAGGACTACGCCGGCCGCGAGCCCCGCAACTGTCAATCGTGCGGAGTATTTCAGAATTTCGCGAGCGATGTCCCAGCGGCGCGCGCCGATCGCGATTCGCAGTCCGATTTCACGGGTGCGTTGCGACACGACATAAGACAGAACGCTGTAAATTCCCAGTGCGGCCAGAACCAGCGCCAGCGCGGCGAAAGTTCCCAGCAGATTCAGGACTTGAGTGCGATTGGCCAGCTCCTCGTCGACAATTGCGTCCATGGTGCGGAGGTTGGACACGGGCTGTTCGGGGTCGACCGCGGCGACAGCGCGTTGCAGATCGTTTGAGATGGAGAGCGGATCGCGAGCGCACAGAATCGCAATCTCGGAGGGTTGAAAGAATGCGATATCGGTCTGCGGATAGGGCACATAAACGGCCGATTTCAGGGCGAGGTCCAGGCCGCGCTCGCGGATGTCGCGAATTACGCCGACAATCGTCATCCAGCGAGGCGAACCGTCGCCTGTGCCGGTGTCGATGCGATGGCCGAGCGGACTTTCCATCGGCCAATACTGCCGCGCCAGCGTTTCGTTGATCACGACCACCGATGGCGAGGATTCGCGATCGCGGCGGTCGAGGAACCGGCCTTCCTTGAGCTGCGCGCCGACGGTTTCAAAATAATCGGCGCTCACCAGTCGAAACAATGCGTCCTGGCCCAGGTTGTTTTGCGTGGGCTGACCTTCAATGACGAGGCTCATGGTGTTGCCGCGGGAGGTATAAGGAAGGTCCGAGGCGAGGCCGGCGGATTTCACCCCGGGTATCGCACGCACGCCGGCGAGCACGTCGTCATAGAAGCGGCGGCGGCGAGTTGCATCCTGATATTTCGGAAACGGGAGATTGATTTCCGCGGTGAGAATACCCTTGGAGCGAAATCCTGGATCGACGGCGCGCAGGTGTGCGAGGGTTTCGATTAGAAGTGAGGCTCCCACCACCAGCATCAGCGCGATGGCAACTTCGGCGACCACCAGAATGTCGCGAAGTTTACCGCCTCGGCCAATGGCGGAGCGAAGAGAAAGCTCGGCTCGCGCGAGTTGCAGAGCTGGGGCCAGACCGAAAAGGAATGCAGTCAGGATCGAAACCGCGGCAGTAAACGCAAGGACACGCAAGTCGATATGCAGGTCCGCGGAGCCGGGCAGCTGCGGCGGAATCATCTGTTTCAAGGCGGCCAGGCTCCACCGGGCGAAAAGAAGACCTAAAGCTCCGCCAGCCGAGGCCAACAGCAGATTTTCGGTCAGGATCTGGCGCAGAAGCCGGGATGGCGCGGCCCCGAGGGCGGTTCGGACGGAGATTTCGCGGCGGCGCGAGGTCGCGCGGGCAAGAAGCAGATTTCCGACATTCGCGCAGGCGATCAGAAGAACGCAGCCTGCGGCCGCGAGAAGGATCAGGAACGCGGTGCGCGTATCGCCCAGGATTTCGTCTTTCAACGAGACTACGGTAATGCCGACTCGGGCGTTGGTGGCTGGGAAATCCGCGGCGAGTTGGGCGGCTAGAGCGTTCATATCCGATTGAGCCTGATGCAGGTCGCGACCGGCCTTGATCCGTCCCACGACTTTCAGGAAATGGCTATTGCGGCGCGCCCAGATTTGGGGAGTAATGCCCAGGGGCAGCCACAGTTCGGTGTCGCGATCGGGATATTGGAATCCTCGGGGCATGATGCCCGCAACCACATAGTTCTCGCCGTTCATCAGGACCGACTTCCCAGGAAGTGTGGGATCGCCATGATAGCGCCGCTGCCAGAGGGCGTAGCTAAGGATCACGACCCTGCTATTTGGGATTTCTTCATCTTCGTGAAAGGCGCGCCCGAGCAGGGGTTGGACGCCCAGCATGGGAAGAAGGTTCGCGGTGATGGATTGGCCGTGCACTTCTTCCGGTGGTCCGCCGCCCGAGAGATCGACGGTCGCGGGGCCCGCGTATGCGGCGATCTGTTCGAAGACCTGCGACCGCTTTCGCCAGTCCAGGAACGTCGCCGGAGACACCCGGTCTTTGGGTACTCCGAAAGCCGAGAAGTCTTCCCAGAGTCGCGCGAGACGATCAGGAGCCGCGTAAGGCAGAGGCCGGATCACGATCGTATCCAGCGCACTAAAGATCGCCGAGTTGGCTCCAATTCCGAGGGCGAGCACGAGGATCACGGCAAAGGAGAAGGCTCGGGCGCGGGAGAGGATCCGGAAGGCGTAGCGGAGATCGGAAAGCATAGTCTGTTAGACGACGGTCTTGCCTGAGCGTTCGTAACAAAGGACGCCCACTTCCGGACGTTTAATCGAGTCGATACTCCCGGCTTTTCCGAGCAACCGTTTCCCGCGCGCGTCAGCATGCAGACTCTGAGTCACGCGGCCGCGCCCTGGGTCAGCCACAACACCATGTGGTGTTCGTCGACGTATTCGCCGTCGACCAGCAAGGCGTGACGCTCGGTTCCGAACACCTCGAAGCCCAGCGATTCGTAGAGCTGTTTCGCGGCTTCCTGGGTAGTCGCCACGCTCAGTCTGATTTGTTCGAGTCCCGGCAAAGACCGGGCGCGCTTCAGCAACTCCGTCATGATCGCGCGGCCAACTCCTTGGCCGCGCCAGCGCGGACGAACATAGACGCCCCAGACGATGGCTTTGTGCCTCGCTTTCAGCCGGGTTTCGCGCGCGAATCCCGCCATTCCGGCAAGGTCGCGCTCCGGCGAAAAAGCTCCCATGACGAAATTATCGTCGGAGCGGGAAAGGCGCGCGGCGATGGTGGAAAGGGAAATGGCTTCGTGCTCGGAGATCGATTCGGCGAATGCTTTGGGCGACTGCTCCAGCCGTTCGCGCCGCAGGCGTTTGAACGGAACCGCATCCTCCGGCGTCAAAACGCGGACGATCATCCGCCCATTTTAGGGCATCTGTACGCTGGAAACCCTGCCGTCGCTCAGCCGGACCACGCCGATGGTGGTGTCCTTCGCCATGTAGCGATAAATCTCCACCAGATGCCCGTCGTCGAACATGGTGATCCGCGACGCAGGTTGGCCGGCCTTCAGAATCTCGTCGCGATTCATTCCGGCCGCGAACGCTCTCAGATCCGCAGTGGTCACTTCGGGCGGCGGAGGCGGTGGAGGAACCGGCGCGGCTAATGCCACCGGCTCGCGCGGAGGAGCGGGCGCAGGTTTATGCGTCGCCGCGTGCTTCGATGCGGGAGGGGGCGGGGGAGGGACGAACGTGTCTCGCTTCGGGACCCCGGGGCCCACGTCGAACAGCGGCGCTTCATCCGAGTCTGCCGCCTTGGGCTTCGAAACCGCACCCTGTTTGGCGGCCTTCGCCGTGGTCGTGTCCATTTTTTCGAAAATCTTGGTGAGACCGTCGCTGACTTTCTTCCCCGCGACTCCGCCGACCGACCCACCGGCCGCCGCGGCCGCGTGTTCAACCATCGACTGACCAAAGCCGAATGTTCCTAGCATTATGACTAACATCGCCGAACGCATACAGTCCCCCACGCCAGATCGTAGCAGGCTGTCTCTTTAAGACCAACCCGGTGATCGCCCTATCTTGCCTGCAAAAACGTCTCAGCGAACCCGTACCACCGGTGGGTACCGGCGATTGGACCAGTAGGCCTCCCAGCGATAACAATAGTGGCTTTGACCGCAGGGAGCGGTTGATCTCGCGCCGTTAGAAGGAACATGGCTAACTAAAAGAATGACTGGGACAGCGTACTAGCGAACGTGGCCCGGAACGGACGGCGCGAGGAAATTCTGCTCCTGCCACCACTCGGAACGGTCGTCGTTGTCGACCGCGACCGTGAGCGTCATTTCCTTGTGGTCGCGCATGAGAACCATGGGAACCGACTTGCCGCGCATCGACCGGATGCGGCTGGAAATATCGGCTGGGCTGGCGATCTTCGCGTCGTCGACTCGCGTGATCACATCGCCCGCCTTGATTCCCGCGCGCTCCGCCGGCGATCCCTTGGCGACCGCGCGCACCAGCACGCCTTCCTGCACTCCGAAGTACTGAGCGAGCTGTCCTTCCAGCGTTTCGCACTCGATCCCCAGCGCGGAGCTGCGCCATGCCATGAAACTGCGCGGAACGTCGGGCATCCGCATTTCGAGCCGTCCCATCGGCGCGGGAGGAGCTCCGGGCGCGATCAGGAATGGTGTGACCGCGCGCCGCACGCCGACTTTCACCATTACCGTTTGCGGTGCGCCGGCCCGCACGATCTCGATCTTCACGTCGCGGCCCGGCGGCGTTTCGCGCACCAGCCGCGAGAATTGTTCCATGCCTTCCACGCGCTGCCCGTTGTATTGAAGGATCGCGTCGCCGTTTTTCAACCCGGCCTTTTCGGCGGGACTATCGGGCTCGACGCGCGTGATCTCGACGCCGGCCTCTTCGTGTAGCTTCAGGGCCTTGGCGCGCTCGCCGTCGATTTCCTGCACCATCACGCCCAGGTAACTGGCTCCGCTGGCGGCGACTCGCATGGCCTTGGGAGCCGGTGGCGCTGCCGGCGCGGGCGTCTGCCCAGCCGCCGTGGAAACTAATCCCGCGATTCCCATGAACACGATGAGCGCAGTTTTCATAAAACCCTACTTCAACTTCCTCACGTAAATAATACCGCCCGCCGTATCGATCGACAGCAGCGGACCACCTCCGTTAATCGAGCCTTCAAATACCAGCGGCGGACGACCCGCTACGGCGTTTCTGGCGCGGACCTCCGAAAAATCGGAAAGAATCCGCGGCGTTCCGCCTGATTCGTTTCTCGCCACCACCGACAACGCCAGATTAGACGGAATCAGAACCGTAATGTCACCCGACCCAGCCACCAGCGACGAATTCTCCAGGCGCGCGCCCGACAGCAGCTCCGCCAGAATGCTTCCCATCGCGGTCTGAATGTGCAGCGGACCCGACGACGTCTTTACGCGCACCGTTCCGGCGGCCGACTGGCAACTGGCGCCGCGCGAGGAACCGACTTCAATCGAGCCTCCACGCGTATCGGCCGACACCGAGCCGCCCGCTTGCAGAATCTGAATCACGCCCGCGCCGGTGTGCGCCTGAACCGAACTCGCGGCGTGGTCTACCTGGATGTTTCCGCCTTCGGTCGAGAGCGCCAGAGGACCGTTCGCCTCGCGAATCTGAATCTCTCCGCCTGCGGTCTGACAGGTGGCCTCGCCACCCGCGTTGTCGACGAAAATCGAGCCCGCGGCTGAAATGCATCGCGACGATCCGCCGATCTTGCCCAGGCGAATTTCGCCGCCCCCAGTGGTCGCTTCCACCCCGCCGCGGATCCGGTCGCAGCGGATCAACCCCGCCGTCGTATCCACATGCAAGCTGCCGTCAAAATCGTAAGCCTCGACGTCGCCCATCTGGCTGTCGACCACCACGGCGGTCATTCGCCGGGGAACATTCACTTCCCACTGCGCGTTGACATCTTCGCGGATCACCGGCATCAGCGTGACGACAGTGACCCCGCCGCGCACCGACATGTTGGCGATCGCGCTTCCGAAGCGGCGATGCGCGTCTTCCTCGGAATGCGCCCGCACATGCTCCGTCAGCTTGTAGGTGATCAGCTCGCCCTGCGTCCCGCGCAGAATCACATGACCGCGCGTGGCGACGCGCAGCATCCGCGTCGGTGGAGCGTTGAACGTGCCGCTATCGGTCCTCTTCCAATACGCGCCTTCCCGCACCATCTGAGCATCCTGCGCAAGCAGGGCCGAGAGGAGCGCGGGGATGAAGGCAATCACCATCAATAGGTCTCCGCCGAAGCGTTCATCGATTCCAGCACCCGCCGGCAGCGCTCCCGCACATAGCCCAACTGCTCACCGCGCAGCATCAGCTCCTGCAAAGTCCCGATCAGTTGCCGGTCCACCTCCCGGTTTATCTGCTGTCCGCCACCCGTCAGCAAATCGATCGCCTGCGTGCGCAGTCCCGGATTCGCATCCGAAAGCAGCACCTGCGTCAACGCCGTGCGCACTTCCGGCTGCGCCGCGAACGGCTTCAGGCCTTCCAGCGCCCGCATCCTTACGCCCGCATTTGCATCGTGCTGCACCGCGAACATCAGCGCGTCGCGCACGTCCGCCGATTGCGCGCGTGTATTCAAAATCTCAACCGTTTCGGCGCGCAACCCAGGATCCGACGGATCCTTCGCCGCCGCCAGCAGCAAGCCGCGGATCTGCTGGTCGTCCAGGCCACCGGAAACAATACGCTGCCGCGTTTCATCGAGCACGATCTGCACTCGTCCATTCGCGGCCGGCTCGACATAGCGAACTCGCGACGCACCCGGCGTCATGCTGGCCGCGCCAAATTGGGGACTCAAATTGGCCGTAGGAATCATCCGTGCCGCCGCGAATCCCAACGCGACCAGCGTCAACGCGCCCGCGGGACGCAGCAATCCCGCAGAAGGACGAAGCGTCAGCGCATCCACGAACTTTTCCCACCATCCGGCGCGAGCCGGCGCGGGAGCCGCTTCATCCGCCAGCAGCGCGAACAAATCCTCGCGGCATTCGCGTAATAACGCTGGCGACGGTGCGACTTCGACGTTGTCGAACGCGGCATGCATCGCCTTTTCGCGAGCCAGCCCGGCGCGGCACTCCGCGCACCCATCCAGGTGCGACTCGACGCGCTCCTCTTCGTCGAACCCCAGCTCGCCATACAGCAGCAGCGCGAACCGCTCGCGCGCCGCCGCGCAATTCAAATCCTGCTTCATACGAAATCTCCCAAAGCTGCCCGCATTTTCTGCGTGGCTCGAAACAGGCAGTTTTTCGCCGCCTCTTCCGTGGTCCCTAAGACTTCGCCGATCTTACGCAACCGCAATCCCTGATAATGCCGCAGCTCGAACACCATTCTTTCGCGCGGCGTCAACTGGCCCAGCACCGCCTTGATCCTCTGCCGCACCTGTCCGCTGAACAGGTGCCGCTGTGGATCGCCATCCACGCGATCTTCCGGCACCGCATCCATGCGATCCATCGGCCCCTCCGCCGTCGCCAGCACCGTTGGCTCTTCCTTCCGCACCTTTCGTTTGCGCATATGATCCAGGCACAAATTGGTCACGATCCGGTACAGCCAGGTATGAAAACTGCAATCGAACCGGAAGGAATGCAGGTTCCGGTACACCCGCAGGAACGCTTCCTGATACACGTCATGCGCATCCTCCGGCGACCTCAACAAATTCATCGCGAGCCGAAGCACACTTTGGTCGTAGGCGCGCACGAGCTGCTCAAACGCGGCGTGATCCCCGTCCTGAGCGGCCCGGATCAGCGCCGTTTCGTCCATCTGTAAGCCCGCTTTCAGGGCCACTATGGCGGCTCCACTCTTCCGGTGCAACACTATCTAGGACGAGGACGAACGGGAAATGTAACGGATGGCGGCCACGGGCCGTCAGACCATTTCCAGATCGATCTTCTTCTGCGCCGGATCTATCGCTACGATCTTGAAGCTGCGGACCTGCCCCGCGCGTGGAGCTTCGGCGGCCGGCTCCGGTCCGCCGCCCGATTTCCACTTCGCGCTGAGCATCGCCGTTAACGACGAAACATCCGCTTTTGAGGAACTTACGGTAGTCTCGGCAGCTTTTTTTTCGGGCAGCTTCGCGCTGGCGGTCACGCCCTCGCCCAGCTCGACCTTGGCCCGATTCGCAGAAACGTCGACGATTCTTCCGCTCACGGTGTCGCCGACTTTGCGCTCGGCCAGGTACTCATCGATGCTGGTTGGTTCGAGCTGTTTGATCCCCAAACGCAGCCTCCGCCGTTCCTTGTCGGCCTCCAGGACCTGCGCCCGCACCTTCTCGCCGACCTTCAAAGCGTCGCTCGGATGATTCAGCCGCTTCTCCCGGCTGATATCGCCGATGTGGATCATGCCTTCAACGCCGTCGCCCAGATCGACGAACGCGCCGAACTTCGCGAGGCTGGTGACCGGAGCTTCCACCACCGCGCCCACAGGATATTTTTTCAGGGCCTCTTCCCAAGGGTCGCCCAGGGCCTGCTTCAATCCCAGCGCGATTCGCTTCTCGCCCGGATTCACGCCGAGCACGACCACCTCAACCATATCGCCGACCTTCACGATATCCGCCGGACGCGCATTTCTCTTGGTCCACGACATTTCCGAAACGTGAATCAATCCCTCAATGCCGGCTTCCAGTTCGACGAATGCGCCGAAGTCCGCGACGCGCGCGACCTTCCCTTTTACGCGCGAGCCGGCCTGATACTTTTCGGCAACTCCAGTCCACGGATCGGGCGCGAGCTGCTTGATTCCCAGCGCGATCTTCCGCGTCTCGCGATTGATCTTGAGAATCTTGACTTCGATCGATTCGCCCGCAGATACAACATCACTTGGCTTAATGCCGCGCGCGTAGGACATGTCTGAGACATGCAGCAGCCCGTCGATTCCGCCAATATCGACGAAGGCGCCGAAATCGGTAAGGCTGCGCACGGTTCCGCGCACAACGGATCCCTCTTCCAGCCGCGCAAACGTCTCTTCTTTCGTCTGGCGCTCGCGTTCTTCAAGAACGACACGCCGGTCGACCACGACATCCTCGGATTCCGTATCGAGCTTGGTGATCCGGCACTCGATCTGCTGCCCGACCAGTTTTTCCATCTCAGCTTGTTCGCGCACGCCGCTGCGGGAAGCGGGCATGAACGCGCGCACGCCGACATCGACTCGCAACCCGCCCTTCACCACTTCAAGCACGGTTCCACCGATGGTACGTTTGTCGCGGAACGCGGCTTCGAGAGCGCTCCAGTCGCGCGGGGTTTCCACTTTGATGGTCGAAAGCAGGTAACATCCCTGCTCGTCGCGTCCCCGGATGGAAACCAGAACCTTATCGCCGCGTTTGATCGGATGCGCGGGATCGGGGACGATAATGCCATCCATTTTGCGCCCGATGTCGACGAATACGGCGTCGGGGGCGATGGAGACGACGGTGCCCTCCACCGTCTCGCCACGGGATTTATGGCCCTGCTCGAATTCAGAAAGTATATCGCCGAAGGACGTATCGGGGGCCACGGACTCGGGCGAATCGGTAAGTTTGGGATGGGTCATGCAAGAAAAACCGCGTGTTTAATATTGTGTCATATTGTGAGGGGCGCAAAAAGCCAGGGAGCCTCGGATGTGGTATGTTTTGTGAAAACGTGAGCAGATCGATAAGGTCCCGCAAGCGCCTGAGAAGCGATGAGGCTCCGGTGCTTTTCCCCGAGATGACGGAGAATCCCTGGCAGACGAAGAAGAGCAGCAGGGCGTCGGGCGGGCGAATAACAACGTTGGAGCTTTGCGCCGGTGCCGGAGGGCAGGCGCTCGGATACGAAGACGCTGGAATCGAACATGCCGGTCTTGTCGAAATCGACGAGCATGCATGCTCGACATTGCGCCTGAACCGCCCAGACTGGAACGTCGTCGAAGCGGACTTACTCTCTTTTGACGGTGCTCCTTACAAAGGTGTCGACATCATATCTGGCGGCCTGCCCTGTCCGCCGTTCTCGGTTGCTGGAAAACAGCTTGGAAAAAACGATGAACGGAACCTTTTTCCTAGAATGCTTGACTTGGTCGATCAGATCGCGCCTCGCGCCGTTATGATCGAGAATGTTCGCGGCATACTGGATGCTGTGTTCGAAGACTACCGCCTCTACATCGCCGGGGAGCTCAAGAAGCTCGGATACCAGACTGGCTGGAGGCTAATGAACGCGTCGGACTTTGGCGTTCCTCAGCTCCGCCCACGAGTCGTATTCGTCGCGGTTAGACGAGAGTACGAGGACCAGTTCTCGTGGCCGCAACCGTCGGCCGCTCTGCCTAAGACCGTTGGCGAAATTCTATACGACCTAATGGCTGCCTACGGATGGAGGGACGCCAAAAATTGGCGCGCTCTGGCAAGCGAGATCGCGCCGACGATTGTCGGCGGTTCCAAGAAGCACGGTGGGCCGGACCTCGGTCCGACGCGGGCAAGGAAGGCTTGGGCGGCCCTCGGCGTAGATGGACTGGGGCTGGCAGACGAGCCTCCTGGCAGGGATTTCGTCGGCTTGCCGCGTCTTACCATTCGCATGGTGGCGCGCCTTCAAGGCTTTCCGGACGACTGGAAATTCGCCGGGAAGAAAACACAAAGCTACCGGCAGGTTGGCAACGCGTTTCCACCGCCGTTTGCGCGAGCGGTCGCGGAGAGCATAAGAACATGCTTGTCCGCGCCACGATTAGTGCGGGTCGCAGGCTAGCATGGCGTCCAAGAGGGCGATGGGCTCACGGGCGAAACTCCGCGCTTACATCCTCGAAAATTCTGGCAAGGTTTTGGAATCGGAAGAGTTGCGCAAGGTATCGGGGAACGCAAGCGAGTGGGGAAGGCGAGTCCGCGAGCTTCGAACCGAAGAAGGCTATCAGATTCTGACACACAACGACCGCAGCGACCTGAAGCCAGGCCAGTATTTACTTCTTGATCCCAAGCCGATTCCGGCATTCGCACGTGGTATTTCAAAGGAGACCCGCGCTTTGGTTTTGGACCGAAACGGATTCACCTGCCAAATGTGCGGAGCTGTCGCGGGCGAGCCGCATCCATATGATCCTACGCGAAAAGCGCGCCTTCAGATAGGCCACACGGTTGACAAGTCCATGGGTGGCTCTGATGACGCGACTAATCTGCGTGCTATTTGCTCTGTCTGCAACGAGGGCGCGAAGAACCTAACCCTAGACCGGCCTTCCGCTCAGAAACTGCTGATTCAGGTGAGACGTGCGACAGGCGCCGACCAGGTTGAGGTCTTGCGATGGCTCGCCCGCAAATTTCCGGCGCAGACCGCAAAAGCCCTTTCAGACGCCGGGCAGAAGTAGGCAGGGCCGATGGACACAATTCGCCCTGAGCGTCGCTCGTGGAACATGAGCCGGATCCGAAGTCGTAACACCTCCCCCGAGATGCAGGTACGCCGCCTCGTCCACGGGATGGGATTTCGTTACAGGCTTCACGTCGCGAGCCTTCCTGGAAAACCCGATATGGTATTTCCGAGTCTCAGGAAGATCATCGAGGTCCGTGGCTGTTTTTGGCATCAGCATAAGGGATGCCAGGACTCGCACGTCCCGAAATCACGGACGGAGTATTGGCGCCCAAAGCTATCGCGGAATAAACGGCGCGATGCGAGCAATGAGCGGAGGCTTGAAGCTGAGGGATGGACGTTGTTAACCCTATGGGAGTGCGAAATTCGTAATCCGAAGGACCTTCAGAAACGGCTTTCAGCATTCCTTCAATCATCAGGATCGAAACGGGGGCGGAAGTAATTTGGGTCCGTGTGGAATGTGCTACGGATCGCGTTTGAGGTCGCCCTCGGATCGCTGTTGAGCGCCATTCGTTAGCAGTCACTCAAGGTGCTACGCTTTGCCAGCGAGGTGCCCGAACCCGAAATAATTGTACGTCGGAATAAATGAAAACGATTGCAGGAATGTTCCGAGCAGGCCTAAGCTACGGACACGATCACGATTCCACGGCTTCGTGTTCCGCTATGATGGACCTCTAGTGCCCCCCGCCTGGCGCAGGTATGTTCGACTTCAGGACCTAGTTTGGCTCCTCCTGTTTGCCGCGATCGCTGCCTTCAGTCCGGTTCGTAACCCGATTCTCATCACCCTGCTGGTAGCCGTAGGATTCGTGCAGGTGCTCGAATCGCGGATCGGCCCTAAGGCCGCCATCGCAGTGAATCTGCTGCTGTGCTATCCGCTCATGTACTTCAGCGAGCCGTGGCCGGAGGCGATCAATACCAGTTACTGGTACATCCTGTTCCTCCCGGTCATCTCCGCGTCCAGCAGTTTCGGTCTCCTCGGTAGCGCGAGCATCGCCCTCCTCAGCGCCGCCGAATATGCGTCTCTTCTGGTCTATGTCTGGTCGTACGATCGTCAAAATGAGATCCCCGTCGAGTTCGCCCCAGACGAAAGACTTCTGCTGGCACTGCGGATCCTGTCTATGTTTCTGGTGAGCTATGCCACCTACCAGCTCGCCAAAGCCAAGCGGGAGGAGGCCACCAAGTATCAGCGCGCCGCCGAGCAGCTTACCGAGGCCAACGAAAATTTAAAGGAAGCGGAAGCCGAAGTGCGCCGCGCGGAGCGGCTGGCCGCGCTCGGGCAGCTTACCGCGGGCCTGGCGCATGAGCTGCGCAATCCCATGGGCACCATGAAGACTTCAGCCGAGATGTTGGCTCGCAACGTTGAAAAAGAAAACGCGATCGCGCGCGAGATGGCGGGTTACATCCAGGAAGAAGTGGACCGCACCAACTCGCTGATCACGCGGTTCCTCGATTTCGCGCGGCCGCAGCACCTGAAGCTGGAGACGAACGATCTGGCCGCGATGCTCGACCGCGTGATCGCGCGCCTGGAACGCGAAAAACCGGCGAACGTTTCCATCTATAAGAATTATTCGCCCGATATCCCGCCGCTTGAGTTCGACGCCGAGCTGATGGAGCGCGTGGTTTCGAACCTGGTGATGAACGCCGCTCAGGCCAGCCCTTCCGGCGGAGTCGTGACGGTGAAGACCCGCATGGCGGACGGCATGGTGGAGATCGCCGTCATCGACCGCGGCACCGGGATCGACGCGAAGAATCTCGAAAGCATTTTCAACCCGTTCTTCACCACCAAAGCGGAAGGCGTGGGACTCGGCCTGGCGATCTGCTCCAAAATCGTCGACGAGCACGGCGGCCAGATCACGGTGGAAAGCACGCGCGGCGAAGGCAGCGTGTTTCACGTTTTTCTTCCGCTTCACCGACAATAAAAAGTGATGACTCGCCCAGCGATCCTGGTGATCGAAGACGAAGAGAAACACCGGCGCGTGATCGGCCTGCATCTCTCTTCGGCCGGTTATGAGGTGAAGGCTGCCGGCACGGCCGAAGAGGGAATCAAATACGCCGGCGACGTCGATCTGGTGCTGACGGACCTGAAGCTGCCCGGTATGGACGGGCTGGAACTGCTCGCCAAGCTGAATGAGCAGAACCAACATGCGCCGGTGATCGTGATGTCGGCGTTCGGCACCGTGGAAATCGCGGTTCAGGCGATGAAACAGGGCGCGGTCGATTTTCTGCCCAAGCCGTTTTCGCTGGATCATCTGAGCGTCGTTGTCGAAAAAGCCCTGGAAGTGCGCAAACTGCGCGACGAAAATCGCGAGCTGCGGGAAGCCCTGGGGCAGCGCTATCAGTTCGAAAATATCATCGGGCACAGTCCCGCGATGCAGGAAATTTTCGCAACCATCACGCGCGTCGCGGCTACGCGAGCCACCGTGCTGCTGGCCGGCGAGAGCGGCGTCGGCAAAGATATGATCGCGCGCGCGATTCATCAGCATTCCCCGCGCCGCGACCGTCCGTTTGTCAAGATCAACTGCACGGCGATTCCCGAAAACCTGATGGAGAGTGAGCTGTTCGGCTACGAAAAGGGCGCATTTACCGGCGCCAACATCAGCAAGCCCGGGAAGTTCGAAACGGCCGACACCGGCACCGTTTTTCTCGACGAGATCGGCGACGTTCCGCCGGGAATTCAGGTGAAGCTGCTTCGCGTCCTGCAAGACCGCGAGTTTGAGCGTCTGGGCAGCAACAAAGTGATGCACACCGACGTCCGCGTCATCGCGGCGACGAACGTCGATCTGCGCGCGGCGCTCGAACAGGGCACGTTTCGCGAGGATCTGTATTACCGCCTGAACGTGGTGCCGCTGGATATTCCTCCTCTGCGCGAGCGCAAAGAGGATATTCCGTATCTGGTCGAACATTTCGCTAAAAAGTTCAACGGCCATATCAGCGAAAGCGCTATGGAAAGGCTGATGAGTTACCACTGGCCCGGCAACGTGCGCGAGCTTGAAAACGTGGTTGAGCGAAGCGTCTTATTGGCTCGCGGTCCGATGGTGGAAGCCGAGGACATCCGCATCGACACCACGGCGGCTCGATCCCGCCCTATGGCCGCGACGGATAATTTTCTGCCGGAAGGCATGACGCTGGACGATTACGAGCAGTCGATCATTCGCGAAGCGCTGAAGCGAGCGAACGGCAATAAGAGCCAGGCTGCTCGTCTGCTGGGGCTGACGCGGAATGCGCTGCGGTACCGGCTCGACCAGATGGGAGTGGAATAGTCAACTGACCCCTGCAGGAGGGGGCGTCCGCGGGGCAAAAACACGGATAAAAATAGACAGATGGATCGAAAAGATCTTGTTAGCCTGGCGGTACTGCTAGAGATATCGGATGACTACGAGGAGCCTTCACACATATATGATCGCGTTGCGGAACGACTCGGTATCTGCCAAGTTGGTGTCAATCCAGACGACGTCAAGAAATCTCTAGTCGCCCTCATCGAGTCAGGCTTGGCCAAAGGATACTGGCTCCGTGGAACAGGGCCGGTCACGGACGTCCAGGGCGTACCGCCGCTCGGTAGCTTTCAGGACTATCACTTTTGGATCACGGACGAGGGCCGCCGTGCGCTGACCAAACGGCGCCATGAGTGGCCGTTGGACGATGAGGATCGGCTCACTGCTGGATGGTCGCCGCCAAGGACATGAGTGCATTCGGGCAAAAGCGGGCAGACCGCTGA
>Ga0209517_10004001_pt1 | contig 19659 bp, 16 predicted proteins | sample PeaSoiMetSII2010_FD_187695 | JGI IMG/M metagenome (GOLD analysis project Ga0209517, IMG submission 187695) | Peat soil microbial communities from Weissenstadt, Germany - SII-2010 (SPAdes) (version 2) | ecosystem: Environmental > Terrestrial > Soil > Wetlands > Peat | place: Germany...
CAATCCTCATCTCATGCATGAGCGCGTTCCCCATCGACGTGACTCGCAGCGTGGTTTGCGCGTGCTTGCCGTCGGCTTCGGGCGTGGGCGGGAAGGTCTTCACGACGCCTTCCCAGGAGCCAGCCAGGGTTTTCAGTTGATCGAAAGATTTTTGCGCGTCGGACTGAGCGAAAGCCACCGCCGAGAGCGACATCAGAACAACCGCCAATACTAAACGTAGGGATTTCATGTTTTATTCTCCTTAAATTGTTTTCTAGAGTCCTTTCATTTCGTGCGCTGCAGGTCGACGTGCGCGTGCACCGGCTTGTCCCCGGTTTGCATGTAGGTCCAGTCCTCGGTGTGATGGTTGGCGTCGATCTCGGTAAAGACGGCGTGGTCCATGTGTCCGTACTGCGTGCTCCCGGCCACGTCGAGAAACTCGAACTCCACCGTCTTCCCGTCCGCAGAAATCTTGCCCGTCATGCGCGGCCGGTTTCCCGCGTCGCAATAATGCGTCAGCAGCAGGCGGTCCCCGTCCAGATACAGCATGGTGATTGGATCGTCCGGCCTTCCCGCGCCGGTCATCTCATGCATAATCGCGTTCCCCATCGAAGTCACCCGCAGCGAAGCGTGCACGTGCTTGTTATCCATCTCGGGATTCGGCGGTTGGACGGTCACAGTACCTTCCCACGCACCCGCCAAAGTTTTCAGTTTGTCGAAAGATTTTTGCGTGTCCGACGGTTGCGCGCCGGACTTTGGCTCGTCCATCTGGGCAAGAGCCAGGGTGGAGAGCGACATCACTGCAACGACCAACATCCAACGAAGAGATTTCATGTTTCATTCTCCTTAAGCTTGTTTGCTTCTCCAGCTCTCTTCTCGTCGAAGGTTCCGGGTCTTCGCTCGGATTGGCAAGCTGGAAAGCGATCACTTTTCATATACAGTGATATAGTTAACTATAACACTATATAAATGCAAGTTTTTTCTTTGTGATGACCTTCCAGCTAGTCTTGCCTAATGGGTATCTATATTAGAAACAATGGATTATGGGCATTGTGGGCGGGAAAGAATTTCTGGGGACAACGGTCTCAGGCTCGGCTGGCTAGGTCCATTTTGGGAAGGAGCTTGCGAAATGAGCGCGGGGAGGCGTGATCGTAAGCCAAAACTCAAGCAGCCCTGGGTCGGCCGAATCTTCGGGTGCGGCATATCCTGATCGCGTACGCCGCCGCTATCGCCAACAAAACCGCCCCAGCCGTTTCCAGCAAAAGTTTGAATCGATTCCGCGGGCGTTGTCCCATCTCCTTCAGCATCGCGACCGCGTGCAAGTTGGAGGAGTCGAGCATGACTGCATTCTGGTAGTTGCTGATGGCGAGTTCGGCAGAGCCACTCTTTCGATAGGCTTCAGCGAGACTGTCGTACGCATTGGAGGACAGGGGGTGTTCCGTTGTATTCAATTTGAAAACTGAAATGGCGTCCTGAACCCGGCTGTCGCCGTAGAGCAGCTGGTACCCCAACGTGTTTAACTCGGACTCCCCCAGATCGTAGTCCGCGCTCGTGTTCAGCGATTCGTACAGCTGCAGCGCGGCCTGAGGACCGGATGCATGAATGACTCCATACAGCTTTTCCGCGCCCGACATTCTGGGCATAATGTACTTCCTGTCCGCCAGAATATTCAGAATGGCGTCGTTCATCTCTGTGCGTTTACTGTTGCCCCGGTTGGTCAACAATACGACGGTGACTTTCTCGGTGAGCCGGCGCTCAATGAACGCTCGAAAACCCGCGGTGCTGCCGGTATGCCAAACGTATTTGCCGCTGGCACTGTCACCCACATTCCAGCCAAAGCCATAAGTGGAAGTTCCCTCCTTCACCTTGCCGGGCGTAAATGCCAGGGCCAACACCGACTGCGGAACCAGTTTGTCGGTGTACAACGCCTGGTCCCATTTGAAGAGATCATCCACTGTCGAGAAGATGCCTCCATCACCGGGGATGGATGTTGCCTGCACATCATCTTCCTGCCCGAATTGGTTGTAGCCGATGGCTGCTTGCCGATTTCGCTTCAGCGGAGTGTCATAGACGAATGTGTTACCCATGCCGAGAGGCTTGAAAATTCTTTGTTCGAGGAAGTCGCTGAAGGATTGGCCGGAGACTCTTTCCACCACAATTGCCAGCAGGATGTAGCCGGGATTACTGTACCGGTATTTCTGCCCGGCGCTGGAAAACAGAGACTCCTTCTGCAATAGCACTTCGATCAGTCCTGATTGAGTGAGAAAGGAATCGTCGACCGCAAGATCGCCAAAGTCCGGGATCCCCGAAGTATGCGTCAAGAGCTGTCTAACCGTGATTTTGCTGGTGCGCTCAGAGCGAGAAAGTTCTCGAACGTACTTTGAAACTGGATCGTCGTAGCCGAGCTTTCCTTGTTCGGCCAGAATCATGATCGCCATGGCCGTAAACTGCTTGGTCACAGAAGCCAGACAGAAAGGCGTTTCAGGAGTTAAATCGGCGTTGGTTTGAAAGTTGGCCTTGCCGAACGCTCCGCGGTAGATGACGTCTCCCCGCTCGGCGACCAGGACCGCGCCGTTGAACTGGCCTCGTTCATGCAAGGCCGACATGAAGCTGGCAACCTTTGCGGCTCTCTCCGCCTGCGCCGCGTGCGCCTGCACGGAGCAAATCAGCAAGATGCCGAACAGAAGTATTACCGCCCGGCGCGCATCACCGAAGAAACTGTGTTCTCGGGATTCCAAGGAGTTCTATTTTAGTTTTCGGTTGGCTCCACTTTCACCTTGGGCGCCGGCAACGCCTTTCCGGCCTTGGCCGGATTCGGCGGTTCTGGTGGTTTTGGCGGCTGCGCACTCGCCTTGCGAATCTCGATGCCCTCGTGCTCATTGTTGAGCACGATGTGCGACGCAGCGTTGCCCACGCTGCCGCTAGCCTTGGCCTCATGCTCGTCGTTGTTCACTTTCAGTTCGGGAAAGTCCGACTGAATCTCGCCGTCGCGCGTCCGCGCATCCAGGCGGAATCCCGCCTTGTCGGGCAGGCTCAACTGCAGGTCGCCGTTGCGGCTGTCGATCTGCACATTGCCCAGCGTCCGCATTCCAACTTCGATCGTGCCATCGTTGTCCTGCAGGCGCACGTCGCCCGAGACCTCGTCGAGCCGGATGTTTTTCTCGCGCGTGGTCAGATGCAGCGGGCCCGTAATCTGCTCGGCGTGCAGTTCGCCGGAGTCGAGGTCAAGATCGCCCTCGATGCGCGAGAACTCCATGTCGGTGCGCGTGGACTTTAGAATCACTGTCTTCGCGATGCGCGCCAGCTTCACGCTTTCCTGAAATTCGCCGTCCAGTTGCGCCGTGCCTTTGATGTCGGCCAGCGAGACTTCGTCGACCCGACCGTCTACATGCACATCCCCGATGATCTGTTCTATTTTTACCGAACCTTTTTCCTGACTGACCTTCACGTTGCCGGTCACGTCTTCCACGGTCGTGTCGGAATGCTGGGCTGAAATATCGACATTGCCTTCGCGCCCCACCAGGTTTACATCGCCCTTGCGCGAGCTGATCGCGACCGCGACTTTGCGCGGCAGAGAAACGTCGAGATCGGTTTCGATGGCATGATCTCCAGCGGCTTCGGCCTTGGCGTCGAGCGTAACCAGTCCTCCCATGACGGTAATCGTGGGCTTGGTTTTGCTGTTGTATTCGTCGGCGTCGCTCTGACTATCGGCGCCCACACGCTTGCGGGCAACCACCGTGATCTTGTTGTCATCAGAGGCGTGCACGCTGACCGCGCCATGAGTGTCGATAATCTTCAGGCTCGCTCCCGCGGGGAAGGCTTGCTCGAGATTGTCGTTGTAGTTGTAGCTTTGTCCGAAGATGCTGGAGAAGTCATTGTCGTCGCCGAAGTTGAACTGGTCATGCAGGCCCGACCAGTTCACGCGTTCCAGCTGGTTCGCGATCAGACCGAACACCACGATCATGACCACCAGCAAGACTCCGCCCGCGCCAATTCCCGCGGCGCGCGTGCCCTCACGCTGGGCGCGCTGGTGCTCGATCAGTTTGATCACGCCCCAGAAAATCAGCAGCACCGGCCAGTAGTTGGCGAACAGGTGCCACATCCGGACGCGTGACAAAACCCCCATCGTGCCCAGCAGGCAGACCGTGCCAAACACAATCAAAACGAAGGGCCCGGCCAGTGAGCGATGCGGCCTCGGCGGCAGCGGAGGAAGCGGCGAAAATCCGGGACTCGGCATTGGGTTCGGCGGGATTGGATTCGGAATACCTGGGTTAGACATTTTTCACCTCGTCAGAAGAGGCAGTCTGCTCTGGGTTCTGCGGAGTCTGCGTTGACGGCGGCGGCGCCACGTTCGGCGTGACCGCCGGTGAACTCGCCTGCGGAAATCCCTGCGGAATTCCGGGCGACATGCCCGGCGGCAGGGAGCCCACGTGTCCTTCCGCCGAAGCATTGCTCTGCATCAGCTTGACCACTCCGATGACCAGCAGGATGGCGGGCCAGGTTTTGTGGAATCCCAGTCGCCCTGTGTTGTCGAGCAGCAGTAGCACTCCAATGGTTACCAACATCGCCGGCCCCATCAGCTTGCGGGTGCGGCAGCGCTGGCACTGGCATATCCCCGCATTGCCGCCGATCAGCCCCCAGTGCTTGGCAAAGAGCCATACGCCCAGAAAGATCAGGACCAGCGACACCACCAGATCCATCCCAATCTCAAACAGCCCAGCCGTGTGCAACAGGAAGAGCACGCCCAGCGCGATCAGAACAGCGGCGCCGGTGGGAACCTTCGTCCCTTCGAACCTCTCGCCGGTGCCGAAGGTTTGCGCCAGCCCGAATGGATCTGGAGCGGGCTCGCCCATTTGGATGGCCCGCGCGCTACGAGCCGCATCGATGATCTGGTAGATGTAGAAGAACCCGATCAATATCCCCAGGACCGTGATCACGAACCAGGGTAGATTGGAACTGACCCCGAGGATCAGCAGCACCATGATCACCAGGTGCGCCAATCCCTTGGCGTACTGGCCGGCATACACCGCGCCCACGCCAAAGGGAAAGAATCCGGCGAGAATTCCGGCAACCGCGGGATTCGGCCCGGAAGACGGTCCCGGTGGAACCTTGACCCCGAGGCCCTGATCCATAAACTGCTGATATCCGGTGGGCGGTTGCGGCGGCGTCACAGGTACAAAGGGTGGCGGCGCAGTTCCTTCCATGCGAGCGGCCAGGCAGGCCTCGCAGTAGATCACTCCGCGAACGTCGCGGGTGCATTGGTTACAGAGTGGCTTGCCGCATGTGCGGCAGAACGCCACTGCGGCAGTATCGCCGTGTGTGTTGCAGTTCATACGAACCTCCTGTACGTGGTCACCGACACTACAGGCAGATCGTCTACAGATGGACCCATAGGAGCGCTGGCCAGAATGAGATGGCTATCGGTCTGGCTGTAGTTGCGCTCCTGCTTCTGCTCGGGCTGTTGTGTTGTGTCGTTCTTGTCGTCTTTCGTTTTGGCCGGTCGAGACGGCTTGAGAGCCGGCTCTACGGGCGTAAGGTTGCGTTTCACTTCGCGGTAGCGGGCTTCGACTTCATACACGACCCGGATGTTCTCGTAGTAGTGCACCAACCGCGTGCGCGTGTGGAAGTAAGTCGCTTGGATCGCCTTTGGCCGCAGACTGATCTGGCTTATGTCCTGGGGTTTCACGCCCGCGACCGTCAGGCCCACCGACAGCGCAAAGAATGCCATGCCAAACGACATAGCAAAGCGCGGCTGGCGGACCATGCCCCAGATCGGCTCGAACAGCGTTTCCGACAGCGTGGCTTGCACCCGCTCCCACCACGAAACTCGCGGCTGAGCGGAGCGCACAGTCACTCGCAGGCGCTGGGTGTCAACGCCTGTGGTCGATGCCAGGATGTTCGTGACCAGGCTGGCTGGAGGCTCCACCTCCGTGAGACCCTTCAGCCAGTTGCGGCCCGCCTCAGCTTCAGCGAGCAGCGGCCCGCACGTCCGGCATACCCGGGCATGGGCCTGGAAGCGGCTGAGTCCGGCCCCGCTCAGAACGCCGTCGATGGCGTCCGCGAGCAGGTGCTCGAACTCGTTGCACTGCATTCCGTTACTGGTTTGGTCTGGCATCACATCACCTGCCTATAGGTACGTTGTAATAAGCGTGCAAGTTCCGCCCGCCCTCGATTTATTCGCGATTTCACGGTACCCTCCGGAACCTTCAAAACGGTAGCGATTTCACGGTAGTCCATGTCCTGTAAGTCCCTTAGAATCACTGCTTCCCGAAGCTCGGGCGAAAGCCGGGCCAGGGCCGCGTGCACCGTCTCGCCAACCTCCCGGCTGCGTACGTGGGCGTCGGGGGGAGCGGATTGGTCAGGAATTTGCTCACTGAGCGGCTGCGCGTCCTCATGGTCCGACGCCGTCGTGTCCATCGAGTCGGTCATCCGGTCCTGCTTCGACTTGCGGAAATGGTCGACCAGCAGGTTGCGCGTGATGGTCGTCACCCAGGTCACGAACGCTCCCTTGGTGTGGTCGTAACTCGGAAGCGTGCGGTACATCTTGATGAAGACTTCCTGGGTCAGGTCCTGGGCGTCGTCGCTCGTTCCAGCGAAGCGGTAGCAGATGTTGTATATCCGGCGGCTATAGGTCTGCACGATTTCCTCCCAAGCGGTCGAGTCGCCGGCGATACATCGCCGCACCAGCATCGCGACCACCTGTACGTCTTCCACTTGCTCTCCCCGGAAATCTGCTGCAACCCTTGAGACTCTTGCCCCGACTGCTTACCTCGATAACCTGCCCCGATTACTAACCAAGCCCGGCTTGGATGATCGGACCACTTGAGACTCTCTCCAAGCCACGCACTAGACAGTACGTGATTGTGGCCATTGAAGTTCGGTGTTTCAGCCTCTGTCGCGGCCATTCAACGCAGTGAACACGGAATTGTAGCAGCGAGACGCACGCGAGAAGAGTGACGTTCCAGGCCTACCGCCGCGGTTTGGCCATCCGCCACTCCAAAAGGGCGTCATCCTGAGCGCAGCCGCTTTTCAGGCGGAGCGAAGGATCTCCCGCTACACATGCCATGCGAGTGCCTAAGACGTTCTTAACACTCCCCTGCTACCCTGGAATTGGATCGAATGCCTTCACGGAGGTGTTTATGATTCCTCTCTCTTCCGCATCCGCGATTTCCGGCGGACTCACCTGGAAGAAAATTTCCTGCAGCCGAAGCTACGAACTCAAACTCAACGACCAGGTTGTCGGCACCCTCGACCGTCCCAGCTTCTGGTCCTCGGATTTTGTCGCCGACACTCAGAACGGAAGCTGGATATTCCGCCGGTGCGGCTTTCTGGGCAATGGCGCCGAGGTGTTCGACTCGGCCTCGCACCAGTCGATCGCTGCGTTCAAGTCCGAATGGGGCGGCGGCAGCACGCTGACCTTCGCCGACGGCCAGAGCTTTCGCCTGCAGTGCAAAGGCTGGTGGCGTCCGGTGTGGAGCGTGATTGGCGAGGCCGGTCAGCCCGTGCTGGTCCTGGATGTCCGCGATAAAACCGTGGAAGTGCCAGCGGCCGGCGCCGTGCCCGACAGCCGCCTGTCGCTGCATCATGTTCACCTGGTATCGCGTGCTGAAGGCCGAAGAGGACGCGCAAGCGGCCGCCGTGGTCGCCGCCGTTTCGTAGACTGACGTGCAAGAGGAAGAGCGGCGCTTCAGCGCCGCGTTCGAGTCCTGCTCAGAGCGGGCTTCAAAGCCCCTGTGGACCCTGCACTCGCTGCTACTTCATCACCGCCGGCGCGGGATATTCGGGCAGCTTCTCTTTGTTCTGGTTCGCCCGCTTCACTTCGAGTTCGTCGAACAGGATGGACGGCGCCACGATGCTGTGCGGGACATTCAGCGGATGGTTATCCACGTAGGCGTCGTCCCCGGCTGCGATCAGATTGCTGCGCAGCGCACGGATATCGAGATCTCCAAAAGCCGCGCCCCGCACCAGTTCTTCCTGCCCATCCTTGGTCCACACTTTGTAAAGAAGCCGCGGAGTGAGCTTCGGCCCAAAAGTTTCAACGTAGAAACAATAGGGCAGATCGCGCTGCTGGCAGATATCGACCAGCTTCTTCTTCATGTCTGCTTTCGAAGTAGGTTGCGAAGCAGTGACGATCAGATTGCTGTTGTGCGGCAGCGGTGCTCCGGTGGGAACCTGCGCGCGGCCGTGGCCGTTCGACACAGGAAAATCGCGAATTGGTTCACGACCGGTCAGGTAATTCACCAGCGTACCGTTTTCAATCAGCGAGACCCGCTTTGCCGGGACGCCCTCATCGTCGATCTCGTAATGGCCGAGCAACGGCTCGCCGTGATACGTCGTGATCGTCGGGTCGGCGACCACCGAGAGAAACTCCGGAAGCACACGGCTCTTGTAACTGGCAGCGAACGCTCCAGTCGTGCGCGAATTCTTCCCCAGTTCGGGTTTGTGGCCCAGAATGTTTTCGCCCACGAGGTCGGAAAAGACGGTCGTCGCCGCGTCCCCCGAAAACAGCACCGGGCCGCGATATTCCTCTTCCGTCACCGGAGCGGCCCGCAGTTCCTTTAGGCTGGCCGCCAGTTGCGCGGCCCGCGCCACGAATTCCGTGGCGGACGGAAGCTCCTTCATGCTGCCCGCGGTGAATGCCCAATTGCGCTCCAGGCTCATGCCGTCGGCGGATTGCGTGGAGGTCGCAACCGTCATTTCATACAGGCTCCGCCCATCGCGCACCATCGTCCCTTCCGAGTTGACGAGGTAGCGGTTCACCGTGTGGAAGTTCAGGCTCGCTTCAAGCGATTCGATCTCAGCATCATTCTTGTAGAGCGCCGACGCATCCTGCAGCATCCGCTTGTAGGGCTCGGGATCGAACTCGAGCGTGGCCAGCGGCTCGATCGATTGCACCGGATCGGCGTGCGCGAAGTCGTCCACGGGCTGGTCAACGGTGAGTTGTTTTAACTGCGCTTGCTTGGCGGTCAGGGACTCGGCCGCCGATTTGTATGCCCGGTCGGTGGCGAGCCACAACTGGTGCCGCAGGGCCAGCATGTCGTTATCCAGCGGCATGTAGTCGACGGTGCCCTTGCCCTGGCCGAAGTAGCTGTCCTGTTTGTAATCGCCGATTCTCACCACTACCCGCAGAAAGCGATAGCGCGACTGCACGTCGATGCGCAGAGCTCCGAAGGAAGCTTCGGCGGAATACTGATCCACATCGAAAATTCGATATTCGATGAAATAGGGCGCATCCACCTGCTCCATTTTCAGTTGCGCCTTGGAGCGGTCGAGTTCGGCGCGCATGGCCGCGAGCACCACATCATCGCCGCTCGGCGCGCTTTTCTGCTGGGCGAACGCTGCCGCGGCCAAAACGCCGAACGCCACGAGTGTGCGAACCGTGTACAAGGCAAGCCTGTTGTTCATCTTCGGTTGGAAAGTCGAGGGTCGTGCAGGCGAGATCATTGCGGTCGTCATTGCTTTGCCCCCGCGTCTTTCCCTTTGGGGGCATCTTCGGCAGACGGAGCCGGCAGAATGGGCGGGCGGTTGAGAGAGTGCGCGCGCTTCTGCACTTCAATCTCTGAGAACAACATGGCTGGCGCCGCGGCCGCCACCGGAACCTGTCCTGACTCCGCCCCGCACATGCCGTTGAAGATTTCCGTTTTCTCGCCAGTCAGCAGAATGCGATTCAGCGCGGCCAGCGGCGTCCCCACAATGTCGATGCCGCGCACCAGTTCGTCCGGCCGCCCGTCCGCATAGACGCGCCATACCAAGACCGGCAGAACCTGGAACGCTTGCGGCATGGCTCGCTGGGTGAGCGTGAAGCCGCCTTGAATGTCCTCGAAGTACAGTCCATAGGGCTTGCTCTGTTTCTTGACCTCGTCGATCAGCTTTTGCCGCAGCTCCGAATCTTTCACCGTGCGCGACGACGTTACGATCAGGTTGCCCTGCCGTCCGGTCGGCATCAGTCCCGGCTGCGAGCGCCCGTGCCCGTTGGAGTTGGCAAAGTTCTTGATGGGCATGCGCGACATGAGAAAGTTTTTCAGGATGCCGTCTTTGATGACCTCGACGCGCGTGGCTGGCATGCCTTCGTCGTCGAATTCGTACCAGCCGCCCAGGTCCATCCCGTTCATCTGGCGTTGCGTCGGATCGTCCACCACGCTCAGGAATTCCGGAAGCACCGACTGCCCCACCTTCTTAGTGAACGTTTGCCCTTCCTGTTCGCCGCGCTGGCGGTGACCTTCCAGGCGGTGTCCGAGCACTTCGTGGAAGAACACACCGGCGGCCCGTCCGGAAAGCAGCGCCGGTCCGTCAAACGGTTCGGCCAGCGGAGCCTCGCGCAGGGCTTTCAAATCCGTCGCCACTTTTTCCACGCGAGCCGCAATTTCGGACTCCGGCGGCAGATGGCTGAGGCTCTCCGCCTGAAAAGTTTCCACGCGCATCAGTTCCATGCCGTCCTCGGCGCGGGTTTCCGCTTCAATGGCCACGCGAATGAACGCGTTGGGCGCCACCACATGATTGCCTTCGGTCGACAAAAAATGGAACCGCGTTTTTTGCGCGGTGATCATCACCATCGAGGAATAGATGTAAGGATAGTTGCGAAAGCGCGCCGAGTATTCGCGGGCAAAGTTTTCCATCGCGCGCTGGTCCGGAGTGGGCGCGACGTCTTTGTAGTCGACATGGGTCGGCGGTTTTTCCTCGGAAAAGTCCGGAGAAGTATCTTCCTCCTGCGCATGCACCTGCGTGTTGGTTTTGACATTCAGGTAGGCTTTGGAGGCCTTGCGATATTCCTCGTAAGTCAGACGCCAGAGTTCGTGAGCAATCGCGTTGCGGTCATCTTCCAGCGGCAGAGATCCCGAAGTTCGGGCAGAAGCGCGGTTCTCGGCGTGCGCGTTATCGAGCGCCGGCGCGCCAATCCGCATGCTGACGTCGACCGCCCGCCGCCGCGCCGCCGTCGAATTTACCAGGCTCCCTTGGCTGCCGATAGCCAGCACAATGCTCTCGTCATACACGGAATAGCTCAGGAAGTAGGGCGCAGGATCCAGCTTGCCCAGGCTGCCCTGAGCGCGCTGCATCTCGGCCTGCATGGTCGAGAGCAGCGGATCAGCCTTGTCTTTCTCTTTCTCTTTGTCCTTGTCCGCAGGAATCGAAGATGCCCATGCCGGCCAGCCGGCGGTCACGGCGATGACGAAGGTGAGAATAAATCCCAGAGTCCGATGCGAGGATCGATTCTTCATGAAGGGCGGAGTCTCTCCCTGAGTCTCGAAATGGGTTTGCGAAAGTAAGCCGTAAGCTTAGCAGATCAACCCCAGATCGGTCCGTGCGTCTAAGTGGCGGGAGCGAAGTGCCAAGCGTTCATTAACGGTTCGGTAGGGGTGCCCTTCGTGTAACTTCGTGCCCTTCGTGGTTAAAGGTTCTTGGCCGGAGCTTTGGTTGCACACTACTCGCTGCGCAGGATAGCCATAATGTCGAATCTTGCGATGCTCCGCGTTGCCGACCAGATACTCGCTGACGCGACCAGCCCGAACAGTACTACCAACCCGGCAGACGTTGCTAGATCAACCGGCTGCGCCCCATCCATCAGGCTTTCGAGAAAGCGGCCGGTGAACTGGGCTCCGGCGATTCCGGGGATGGCTCCGGCCATCACCATCAGCAAGCCATGCCGCAGCAGCATCCCGCGCAGTTGCACCGGAGTACCGCCGAGGGCCATGCGCACGCCCATTTCCTGCGTCCTCTCGACCACTGCGTAAGAAACGATGCCGTAAATGCCAATCACCGCCAGCAGCAGCGCGAATCCGGCGAATGTCCAAACCGCGGTCCGGTAGAACTTCGGATTGGCGAAGACTTCGTCCAGCCGCTGTTGCATGGTCTTTACTCCGAACACTGGAACCTGCGGATCCACCGACTCGATGGTGTCGCGGATCGCTGCCAGGTGATCTTCCGCCCGGCCATCCACGCGCACCACGAACGTCGAGAAGAAGCTGCCGGGAGTTTCCGACGGAACAAAGACCTGATTCCCGCCTGCCATGGTCGGATCGGTCTCATAGTCCATTCCCCGGACCACGCCAACAATTCTCCGCGGGGTATCTCCCTCGATCGTGAGCTGATGGCCCACGGCATCCTGCGGCGCGCCGAATCCGGCGGCGAATCGCTCATTCACGACAGCCGCCTTCGCACCCGAGTGCACTTCCGCTTCGTTAAATTCCCGGCCGTACAGAATAGGCGAACCCATGGTTTGGAAATATCCCGACAAAACCGGGATCAGCGTGGAACTGCGGCTGGCTGGCCGCCCATCCAATCCGAATGGCCCTCCGACAAACGCCGAAGCGTAGAGCGGAAGAAATTCAGTGGCGCTGGCGGCGCGTACTCCGGGGAGCTTGCGGATGCGGTCCAGTGCGTCCTCAAAATAGGGCAGCTGCCGGTTGTTCAACTGGTGGGTTGTACCGTCCAGAGAAACGCTCGCGGTCACCACTCCTTGCACATCGTAGCCGCGATCGATTCTCATCAAGTGGACAAACGCGCTCCCCAGGCCGATCGACGCCGCGAGCAGAATCATCGTGAGCATGACCTGCGCGGCGACCAGCGTTTGCCGAACCACCCTCGATCCGCGCGAACCGGTCGAGCCTCGTGAACGAAGAGTATGCATGCGGCCTGCATACAGAGACGGCAAAACGCCCAACCCCAAAGCAGTAACGACCGACACGAGTACAGTGAAAGCCAGTACACGACCATCCAGAATTGAATAAGACTGTGCGCCCAGCGGTGGGGGTTCAATCTTCGCCGCGAGCCCGGTGATCGAGTAGGCGATCACCATTCCGGCCACGGTGGCAACGAAGCCAAGCAGCATGCACTCGGTCAACAACTGTCGCGCGAGCCGCGCCCGGCTTGCGCCCAGAGCCGATCGTATGGACAACTCGGCGGCGCGATCGGTGGTCCGGGCCAGCAAGAGATTCGCAACATTCGTGCACGCAATCAGCAAGACCAACACCACTGCGCCCATGAACATCAAGGATGCGTTCTTCACGGGTCCGGCAATTGCATCTTGCAGCGACGCCAGGGTTGGTCGCAGGTTGGAATTGTCGGTTCCCGCGGGATTCGGCGACAGGCGCTCGGCCTCCACGACGAACGCAGCCCGCGCCTGCGGCCATGCGATCCCAGGTTTCAACCGCCCAAAGATTGCCCAGCCATTGTTGCCCGGGCTGAAAGCTGCAGGCTTCCAGAGAACGGCCTTGCCCGGGTAATCGAATCCCGGCGGCGCCACGCCAACCACAGTAAGCGGGATCCCATGGATTCGGACAGTTGCGCCCAGCACTTTCCGGTCGCCTCCGAAAAGCTGTTGCCAGAGTCCGTAGCCGATCACCGCGACCGCGTTCGGGCCGGGCCGTCCCCACGCCGTTCCGTCCACATCATCCTCAGCGGAGAATCCTTTTCCGAGCATCGGCGGCGTGCCCAGCACTGAAAAGAAATTTCCCGACGTCTGCACAACGTGAGCCCGGCTCCCGACGCTCATTCCGCCAAGATTCAGGTTCGCGTCGAATTCCTCAACCAGCGCGGCATCGGCGAGATATGTACTCTGCCGCCGCCAGTCGTGAAACTGCTTCGCGCTATCGTGGGGCGGAATGAACTGCTGCAGCAGGGCCAGGCGATCCGGCTCGTAGAAGGGAAGCGAGCGCAACAGCAACGCGTTGACGACGCTGAAAACGCCCGTATTCGCGCCTATCCCGATAGCGAGGGCCGCGATGGCGAATCCCGTGTGCCACGGGCGGCCAGCCCACAGACGGAGCGTGTACTTGAAATCCTGCAACATTTCCGCCCTACTCGCTGGTGAAGTAGTCTACCGTCACCGGATTCTCGAACAGCGAATAATCGCGTGTCACAACCGTGATGCCGCTTTCGGTGACGAAGTAACGCTGGCGGTCGGCCTCGGCGTCGTAGCCGATGGTGGTGCCTTCGGGAATATGCACGTCGCGATCAAGGATCGCCTTGCGAATGCGGCAGCGGCGCCCGACGCTGACGTGCGAAAACAGGATGCAGTCGTCGACTTCGGAGTAGGAGTTGACCCGCACATCGGGCGACAGCACGGAGTTCTTTACCGATCCTCCGGAGACGATGCATCCGTTGGAGACGATGGAATCGAGCGCCGTGCCGGTGCGCCCCGCTTCTGCAAACACAAATTTCGCCGGAGGATATTGCCGCTGGTGGGTGCGGATCGGCCACTCTTCGTCATACAGGTTGAAGATGGGCGAGACCGAGACGATGTCCATGTTGGCTTCGTAATAAGCCTCGAGCGTTCCCACGTCGCGCCAGTAGCGAGCTTCTTTCTTGTTCTCGTCGACGAAGTCATAGGCGAACACGCGGTAGTCGTCGACCATCTTGGGCAGAATATCTTTGCCGAAATCGTGGCTGGAATGTGGATTCTCCGCGTCCTTGAGCAGCACCGGAATGAGCACGTCGGCATTGAACAGGTACACGCCCATCGATGCCGCGACTTTTTCCGGGTTCAGCTGCGAACGTAACGTGGTGGTCTTCGGCTTTTCCTGAAACCCATTGACGCGGCCGTCTTTGTCGACATCCACCACCCCGAAGTGACGAGTCTGGTCCGGATCGACTTGAATCGTAGCCAGCGTGATGTCGGCAGCCGAGTCCTGGTGCTGCTTCATCATCTTGCCGTAATCCATTTTGTAGATGTGGTCGCCGCCAAGAACCAGGACGTATTTGGGCTGCTCCGAGCCGATCGAATAAATGTTCTGGTAAACCGCGTCCGCTGTACCTTGATACCACTGGTCGCTCACCCGCTTCATCGGCGGCAGCACTTCGATGAACTCGCCCACCTCGCGCCCCAGGATGTTCCAGCCTTCGCGGATGTGCCGGTTCAACGAAAGCGCCTTGTACATGGTCAGGATGTAAACCCGGCGCAGATCGGAGTTCAAACAGTTGGAAAGCGTGATGTCAATGATGCGGTAGATGCCGCCGAAGGTGACTGCCGGCTTGGCCCGGTCACGCGTGAGAGGATAGAGGCGCTCGCCGGCGCCGCCCGCCAAGACAACCCCGAGAGTATCTTTCATTACGGACCCTCAGATTCCGTTGCTTGTGCTTCGCCCCAGCGGAATCTCGCTTCCCGCACGGCAGATGCGAAAAGAAAACAGTAGATGGTAGCACAGGCGGGCTATGTTGCTATCGGTTTCGCCAAATCGAGTAGTGGTGCAGTTTGGCTTTTACGCGGCTTTGTCATCCTGAGCGTAGCCGCTTTTCAGGCGTAGCGAAGGATCTCCCGCTTAACCGGTCTAATGCGTAAGCCAAACTGCACCACTGTCCCAAATCGGCAATTCCGTACAGCGCTGCGTCGGGATCGGGCGAGGAACCTGGGTTCGGGATGCGGAACTGATGCCGCAGAATGGTCTGGACACCAGGCAGGCCAGTTCGAAGTGGAGGGATTCCCGGCGAGCCGGCTACTTGTCCTGATCGTGTTTGTTCCCTTGGCTGTCTTTCTCGTGCTGTTCTTTTTCGTGTTTTCCTTTGTCCTGCTTCTCTTCGTCGATCTTGATGCGCAGCGACTTCAGGAATTTCAAGTCCTGGTCGTTGATCTTGAATTCAGGATTCGTCGACAACGTGGTCACCAGCGAAGTCTTGTCGGGCGACTTCTCCCCTTGCTTGCTCACGCCGATGGTGGCTTCGAGTACCAGGAAAATGTCGTATCCACCTTCTTTGATGCGGGAGACAACTTCAGAGATCTGCTCGGAGTCGGACAGAGATTCGTTGATGGCCTCGCCGAGCTCTTTCATGAGTTGCTTGAGTTGTTGATCCACGGTGTCCCCCTGGACGAATCGCCAGCCTATCTCTCTTGGATGCGCTCTGCCGCGGAACGGTTCACCGGTGGTCCCCGGCCCGTGGTGTTGCGTCATTGTAGCGCCGGAGGCTGTTAAAATCGAGGCTGTGAGCAAAGTTTCTATGTTACAGAAGTTGGGGGTGGCGGCGCGCTTTGCCGGGCAGCAAGTCGGGCGCAGCCGCACGTTCCGCGCGGTAATGGGCGCGGTCCGCACCACCCTGCGATCGTTCGGGCGCGCCGCCCACCAGCTGTGGCTGGAGGTTATGGGACTTTTTTTCCTCATCATGGCGCTTAGTTTTTCCGTGGCCATCGTGAAGGAGTACGGCAAGTATCATGCCGGAGGAACCGGCCTCGGTCGATTGGCGATTGCCGTCTGTGTCGCGCTGACATTCGCATGGTTCGGACTGAGTTCGTTCTGGCGAGCGCGAAGGCGAAGCCAGCGCCCTTGAATAGTGTTCCGCTGCGTGAGGTAGTCCAATGACTTGGAATGACCAGACGTTAAAGGGCTATCGACTGGTGGTCCTTGTTGCCTTCTGTGTCGTTTCTGTAGCCGCGCCCTTCTGGCGGGCGGCCCGGGTATCTGAACAAAACGAACTGCAAGCGCTGTATGCGTCTTCGTCAGGGGGTGACTTGGACAGCGTTAAGCGCATGGCCTCTCATCATTCCTCTGAAGGGACATCTTGGCTCGAAAAGCTGGCTCAGGATCGGAACGCTACTGCCGATTCACGGAGTCTGGCAATAGCTGAATTGGGTAAACGTCGATTCCTTAACACCGAACTGCTGGCTCAGCTTCTTTGGATCGACCAGCCGTTTGTCGTTCGCCACGCGACAGCCGAAGTGTTTGAGCAGCGGGGCTGCGACAAACCGTGTTTGTCAGCTACTCTTTACGCGATGCGTGGTATATGGGATGGGAAGCATACAGCCGAAATGCGATTCGCGACTGAGGTTCCTGACTCGGGTCAGATAGAACCGCTGTTGGCGGAATTGCGCAGTCAGACGGAGGACGACTACATGCGTTTGCTAAACAAAGATCCCTCCGCGACGCGCAAAACCCTGAAGGCTGAATATAGCAGTGCCCCCGATTCTGAGTTCGCTAGCAGCATCGAGGTACGACTAGGGAATCGATGACTTTGTCCTTCGCGCGAGGGGCGATGCGCGCCGCCTAGGTTCCTCTCGGTGAAAATTCATGAGTAAGAAGTCGAAGAGCGCTCCAGAACCAGCCAGCGAAGTTGAAACCTCCTCCCACATCCCGGTCAATCCGCTCTACACCCCCTCCGACCTCAAAGGCTCCGACTACGAGAGCGAAGTCGGCTATCCCGGGGAATATCCCTTCACCCGCGGGGTGCAGGCCACCATGTATCGCGGCCGCCTTTGGACCATGCGCCAGTATGCGGGCATGGGCGACGCCGAGGAATCGAACAAGCGCTACAAGTATTTGCTGGCGAACGGGACCACCGGGCTTTCCGTGGCGTTCGATTTGCCCACGCAGATTGGGCTCGACTCCGATCATCCCCTGGCCGCGGGCGAAGTCGGCAAGGTCGGCGTGGCCATCGATTCCATCGAAGACATGCAGCGCCTGTTCGAAGGCATCGAACTGACGAAGATTTCTACTTCGATGACCATCAATGCGACGGCGTCGATCCTGCTCGCGCTATACGTGGCCGTCGCGCGGCGGCAAGGCGCCGACATGCGCAAACTTTCCGGCACGGTGCAGAACGATGTGCTCAAGGAATACATCGCCCGCGGCACTTACATTTATCCACCGCAACAGGCCATGCGCGTCATCACCGACATGTTTGCCTGGGCCAACGATAACGTGCCCGAGTGGAACACGATTTCGATTTCGGGCTACCACATGCGTGAGGCCGGATCGACCGCCGTGCAGGAAGTGGCCTTCACGCTGGGCAACGGCATGGCCTACGTGGAAGCGGCGATCAAAGCCGGGCTCGATGTGGATCAATTCGCCCCGCGGCTTTCCTTTTTCTTTAATGCCCACAGCAATTTTCTGGAAGAAGTCGCGAAATTTCGCGCCGCGCGGCGCATGTGGGCGCGCATCATGCGCGAGCACTTCAAAGCCAGAAATCCCAAGTCGTGGATGCTCCGCTTTCACACGCAGACCGCCGGCTCAACGCTGACCGCACAGCAACCGGAAAACAATATTGTCCGCACCGCCATTCAGGCCATGGCGGCCGTTCTGGGCGGGACGCAATCCCTGCACACCAATTCTTACGATGAAGCCCTGGCCCTGCCCACCGAACAAGCGGCCCGCATCGCGCTCCGCACCCAGCAGGTCATTGCCTACGAATCGGGCGCTCCGCAAACCATCGATCCGCTGGCCGGATCGTATTACGTCGAGTCGCTGACCAACGAAATCGAAAAGCGCGCAGCGGAATATCTGGGCAAGATCGAAGTTCTCGGCGGTATGCTCAAGGCCGTCGAGCGCGGATTCGTGCAGCACGAAATTCAAAACGCCGCGTATGAATACCAGCAGAAAGTCGATAACGAGGGGGCCATCGTCGTCGGCGTGAACCGCTTCGAAGTGGAAGAAGAAAAAACGATCCCGATTCAGCGCATCGATCCCGCTCTGGAACCGAAGCAGGTCGAACGCCTGCGTGCCCTGCGCGCCAAGCGCGACGCCGGCCCGTGGAAAGCGGCGCTGGCAGGCGTGGAAGACGCCGCGCGGTCCGGAGCTAATGTCATGCCGCGCATACTAGCCGCCGTTGAAGCCTACGCTACTGTCGGAGAAATTTCCGACGCCATGCGGAGAGTTTTTGGCGAGTACAAAGAAGCAGTTGTGATCTAGGGGGACTCCGACCGGGTTGGTTTTGTGGAAGGGCACGGCTTCAGCCGTGCCGTAAAGGCTCAATGTGAATGGGCTTTAGCCCCTGGGGGAATCGCGACTACGCCGGCTGCGCCTGCATCTCGGCCACAACGGCGTTGAGATGCGCCAGTGTTTCTTCTACGGTCAGCGAAAACATCTCGCGCCCACCGCCTTCGCCCGACTCAAGAGCCGTCTTCAGGTAATGTCCGGCGATCTCTTGCGCCAGCGAATCAGTAATGGCTTTGCCCGTCCGCTTCTTGTATTCCACCCACGCCGGATGCGGCAGCGCCACCCAGACTCTCCGTCCATCCACCAGAAACTTAATATCCACCGCGTCGGCGTGCCGCGTGGCGATGGCGACAATCATCGCCTGGTAGACGCAGTGCACCTGCTTTCTCGTCCAGCGATCGGTGGCAGTGAAGTCCGCAAACATGCATAAAATATAGCACGTGTGGAGCGGACACTCCTGTCCGCTGCTTTTGATTTTGCTTTGTTCTTGCGTGCTGGCTCTGGCGTCTCTTGGACCGTATGCCTCCCCGAAAATCAACTGCAACCGCAAAAGGCAGCCGACAGGAGTGTCCGCTCCACCCAATCGCCTTCAGGTAACATGGACTGGTGCCAACCCGGCCCCCCAACAAAACTCAACTCAACGTTCTTCGCACACGCCAACTGAGCCAGCTTCCGTGGCTGGTGCACGGTTTTTCCACGCGCCTGGGCGGATCGTCCCGCGCCTACGGCAAGAGCAACCTCAATCTCGGGTTCACCAAGGACGACTCACGCGCCGCCGTCGAGCGCAACCGCGACGCCTTCCTCCGCGAAATCGGAGCCGTCACGAGCAAGCGAGGCGCCGCGACAAAATCCTCGCGAAACGATTCACGCGCAGTCACGGCTCTCTGGCCCCTGATTACCCTGCGCCAGATTCATTCCGACCTCATTCGCTGCGTCGATTCCGTGCCTCAAGAGCAATTGACCGGCGACGGCCTGATCACCGCGACACCCGGCCTGCTGCTCGCGATCCTGACCGCCGATTGTCTGCCGGTGATTGTGGTCGACG